>Ga0209558_1002724_pt1 | contig 11327 bp, 9 predicted proteins | sample SaaInlV_150m_DNA_3_FD_184674 | JGI IMG/M metagenome (GOLD analysis project Ga0209558, IMG submission 184674) | Marine microbial communities from expanding oxygen minimum zones in the Saanich Inlet - Saanich Inlet SI074_LV_120m_DNA (SPAdes) (version 2) | ecosystem: Environmental > Aquatic > Marine...
CAACCCCGATCAAGACCCTTCGTCGGGCGTCGATCCTGTTGCGCGGCGACCTGCCAACGGCAGCAGAAAAAAGCGCCATTACCAGCGGCGGCGAAGCCGCGTTGCGCAGCACCATTAGAGGCCTGATGGCGGGCGATGGTTTTCATGAATTTCTAACGCGTGGCGCGAACGATAGAATCCTTACGGATAAGCTCTTTTCCAGCTCTTTTGAGGCGTCTGATCCTAGTAATGACCGCTTTCCCTTAGCTTCCACACACCAATACGAGACTAACAAAGCCGCCGGAAACTCCGACTGGAAATTATGGCGTAGGCATTGGGTGATGGGCCTGGCCAGGGCACCGGTTGAGCTCATCGCCTACATTGTTGAGGAAGATCGTAACTACCAGGAAGTTGTCACCGCCGACTACATGATGGTGAATTATATTACTAACCAACTTTTAGATGGCGGTGCGAGCTTCGACGATGAAGCCCCTAACGTTTTCAAGCCCGGGCAAAACAACGGTCAAATCATTCACGACGATCAATTCTTAGCGGAAAGAGACGAAGACGAGTTTGGCTCAATCATTCAATCTCATTCTCCTTTCCTTGATTTTCCTCAGGCAGGCGTGCTGAATACTCTCGCTTTCCTGGCCCGGTACCCGAGCACCGAGACCAACCGTAACCGGGCACGTGCGCGGTGGACTTATCTGCATTTCTTGGGTGTCGATATTGAAAAGTCGGCGGAACGCACAACAGATCCTGACGCACTGGCGGATACCAACAATCCCACGCTCAATAATCCAGCGTGTACCAGCTGTCATGCTCTTCACGACCCGGTTGCCGGTACCTTCCAGAATTACGGCAACCAGGGAATCTACCGCGATCAATACGGGGGACTCGACGCGCTGCCCGACACCTACAAACACCCACAAAACTACGATGAAAATGCAGACCCCAGTGAGTATCTGTACGGTGATACCTGGTTTCGAGACATGCGAACACCCGGTTTCGAAGGGCAGCTTGCGCCCGATCCTTCCAACAGTCTTCAATGGCTCGGTAGCGTTATGTCAGCAGACGCCCGTTTCGCGACCGCTGCGGTTAAATTTTGGTGGCCCAGTTTGATGGGCGCGCAGGTGTTGGAAGCCCCGGCTTCCGTTAACGATAAAGACTTCAGCGTCAGACTCGCTGCCTTTGAGGCCCAAAACGATTTTATCGAATCCCTTGGCGAGCAGTTCGCCGCGGGTATCGAGGGCGGCGCCCCCTATAATGGTAAAGACCTTATAACGGCAATGATTAGCAGTAACTGGTTCCGAGCCGATAGGGTCGAAACCCCTGACGTGAGTGACCGCCTTGTTGCCGAATTAGGCACCGGGCGCCTTCTGACCCCCGAGGAACTCGAAAGAAAAAGTCAGTCCTTACTGGGATGGAAGTGGAATACATCTGAATATCCAGGGTCATTTGATAACGAATACTCCCATCTCGGTGATGTCTACAACATCTATTACGGCGGTATTGACTCAAACGGCATTGTGGATCGCAGCAGCGCGTTGACGGCCCTGATGGCCAATGTGGCAGAAAAGCACGCGCTGGAAATGGCCTGCGGCGCGGTCATGGTCGATTTTGAGCGCCCTGATGGTGAACGGCTTCTGTTTAATGGCATTAGTGCCAGTACAACACCTGGCTTGGAAGCACGCGGCGAGTTTGATGTCGAAGCGGCCTCCGCAGAAACCGCAGAAACCTATTCCATCAGCGGCAACATTACAGCGGGCGAAAAGACAATCACCTTATCCTTCACGAACGATTGGTCTGAAGAAGGTAGCGGCGATAGAAACCTGGCGTTGTCTACTCTCACCATCACTGATCGGATGGGTGACACAGCCCTATTTCTGGAACTCAACCAACTCAATTCAATCAGCGAGGCGACCTGGGGAAACTGCGGAAATCCTAACGGTTCAAGGTTCCTCTTTGACTCCAATTGCACCCTCTCAATCCCCTTCTCTGCCGATCTCGATGGCAATCACACCGTTTCAGTGGTCGCCTACGGTGAGCAAGCTGGCCCCGATGCACCTGTCCTGGTGGTTTCAGTCAACGACAATAATCCTGACTTAGGAGTCTCAAGCGGCGCAACAGCGGTGAAGGCAGTTATTGTCGACCTGCATGAGCGTTTCCTGGGGCAGTCACTGGACGTGGACGACCCAGGAATTCAGGCGACTTATCAACTTTTAGTTGATTCCTGGCAGGCGCGGCAAAGTTGGATGGTCGAGCGTGGCCCCTGGGCCAATGGGCCGGACGAAGGATGTCCCTGGTACGCTGTCCCGGGGCAGCATAACAACGCCGCCGGTATTGATCAGTTCGACCCCTCTGGAATGAAGAGCAGCTGGCAGTCGGTGATCGCTTACCTTATGACGGATTTCAATTACCTGCACGAGTAAAAACCATGAACAGACGCGAATTTATCAAAAAGACAGCGCTTATCGGCGCCTCTGGCCTCATGCTTCCCGCGGCCAGACTCTATGGCGCCGTCGACGGTGGTTATACGGGCCGGCTGCTGATACAGCTGCAAGTCAACGGCGGCTGGGATGTGTCCAGCTACTGTGATCCCAAGGTTAACCAGCCGGGCGAGCCAGCGATTACTCACTGGTCCGAAGCTGGAGATATTCAACAGGCCGGCAATATTCCCTTCGCGCCCTTTGCGAACAACGCCTTCTTGTTTGAAAAATACCACCGGGACATGCTGGTCATCAATGGTGTGGATTTGCAAACCAACTCACACGAGACAGGCACAACACATAACTGGAGTGGTCGCGTCGCCGAGGGTTACCCAACACTGACAGCAATGTTCGCCGCGAAAAACGCCCCCGAACAACCCCTGTCATACATTAACTTTGGCGGCCACGCCCAAACCGCGGGGCTCATCAGACACAGCCGATTAGACAATATAGACGCGTTAAAGGAAATAATAAGGCCAGAATCAATCGGGGACGATACCTTAAGAAACGCCGACGACCTGGCGCGAATAAGGGCAGCCGCGCAGGCCCGTCTCGAAAGACAATTAGACAATGTTTACCTCACACCGAGAAAGATGAATAACATGAGCGCCTACCAGCAAGCATTGAATTCGCGGTCCTCGCTGGCGAAGCTCACTAATTACCTCCCTTCGCAAAGTGACATTATTGAATACCAGCAGGTAAACATGGAGACCGACAGCGATCTGCAAAGGCAAATACAGTTGACCATCGCCGCCTTCGATTCGGGCCTCGCGAGTGCCAGCGACCTCTACACCGGGGGGTACGACACGCATAGTAACCATGATCTACTCCACGAGGGGCTGTTTACCCATCTCAACGAGTCCATCGATCTGTTGTGGAGCTTGGCAGAAGCCGCCAACATTGCGGACAGGCTGACCGTCGTTATCGGCTCTGAGATCAGCAGAACGCCTTATTACAACGCGGACAACGGCAAAGATCACTGGCCCATCGGCTCGGTCATTGTCATGGAGAAGTCACCCTCATGGGGTAACCGTGTGATCGGTTCTACCGACGAGGCGCAGAATGCCCACAACATCAACCCAGGCACCATGGAACAAGACGATGCCGGCGGCACCCACATCTACCCCAAGCATGTTCACAAAGCGCTAAGACGCCACCTGGGACTGGAAAATACTTTCGTTGATCAGGACTTCAAATTCCTGGGCGCTGAGGACTTTGACTTCTTTGGCTGAGCGTCCCAAGCATGTTGACCGGCTTAGCCGGGTTAACTCACTGACATGGGTAGCATCGGTGGGTGAATACTGAGAAACGCCACCGATTGCCACCCGACATCATCAGTTACGCCGTCTGGCGCTACTATAGATTCAATCTGAGCCATCGCGATATCGAGGGTTTGTTAGCCGAACGCGGCATCACCGTCAGCCGCGAAGCGATCCTTCTTTTCAGGCGCAGCGGTTTTTGGCTGCATATGCAGCGGTTAACAATTTATTTGATCAGGGCAGGCGCCTGGTTCGGGCCGAACATTATCGAGATCTCAGGGTCGGTGTGTTCAACCGATGGCGTAGGTTGGTTGTTTGAACGAAGAGGCCAGGTTTATGCGGCTACAAGAAGTTAATTTGTTGATACCCAAAGAATAGTTTCTTTAAATTTCAAATTTCAAATTTTTCTGTATTTGATAAAAAAGCTATCTGGCATTTATATACCTTTATTTTCGTGCTTGTAGCCCTTTACCTATAATGGTTTGACAATCAGCAACTATTGGTTTGGGTTAGGATAGGGCTCCAGGATATTTCGAGCAAAGTCTTGATTACTAAAATGGTCAAAATAGTAAAAACCTAAAATGAAAAAGATACTATTTTTAGTCTCCCTTCTTAGCACTTTTTGCTTTGCCGCAGATCAAGAAGATCGAATATCAGAATTGAATGGCATCAACATATGGTGGCAAGATCACGGTGATTCAAATAATCCAGCTGTTCTGCTCATCATGGGGCTGAATTCGAACAGCAAGGTTTGGTCAGAGACATTTGTTCAAAGCATTGTAGACGAAGGGTTTTATGTCATTATTTTTGACAATCGTGATACTGGTAAAAGTACTTGGGTGACGGATGAGCCGGCACTGATAAGTTTTATTAAGGTGTTACCTACCTTCCTGATAGAAGCATTTGTTGACGGTATCTTTACTTTTATCTTTGATGAAGAAGGCCGCTTTAATATGGCGAACCCAGCGCCAGCAGAATATAACTTAAACGATATGGCATTAGACGGACTCTCATTGCTAGATCACCTTGAAATAGAACAAGCTCATATAGTAGGTGCCTCCATGGGCGGCATGATCGCCCAGGTTATGGCATTGAATTATCCGGAAAGGGTTTTAACGTTAACGGCAATTATGTCAACACCTGGCTTCGATACCGTTGGCCTGTCAGGCCCTCATCAAAAGTTCGTGGATGCTATGAGGGAATCTATGGTACTCAACCTATTAGAGCAAGAGAAGGACGCCCTGGTTGTTATAGAGAAGGCTTTAACGGGGTCTCGTTTTCCATTTGATGAAAGGCTTTTTACTAAGGAGGCAAAAAAAAGGATTCAACAAGGGCTCAATACCTCTAATGCACAAATAGCAGCTGTCGGTGCCAGTCCTAATAGATTTGATCGACTAAAAGAAATCCAAATACCAACTCTAATTGTGCATGGAACCGAAGATCCGCTTATACCGATTGATCATGGATTATCCTTGGCGGATAACATTCCCAATGCCTCCAAAATGTTTATGCAAGGTGTGGGTCATGAGATTCCCGAAGAGTTAGTGCCGATAATAGCGACCAAGCTCAAAACTCACTTTGATCAAGCGGGTTACTGAAAATAGGGCTGATCCTGAGTTGAAAGATATGATCCGAATTGAATTGGCATGAGCATGACGACTTCCTGAGTAGGAAGTTATCAGATGAGATGTAGGTTGAAAAAAACACTAAATTGAACAGACCGATCAAGGTAACAATAGACGCAGTTAGAATCTTGGTGCTTTAAGGCTAGTTCAAGCCAGGCTATTTTGGCCGCGGGCGTTTTGCCATCGCGACCGCCATCGAAGAATGCAGAAGAGCGGACTAACCAATGGCGTTCAGTCGGGTTTTGCAGATTTTTCAGGACACTTTTCATAAAGTGGGAAAGGGTGGCTATTCTTACTAACCGCACGTTCCTTCACCTTTGCCCACTTATCGCTTTTGTTTATCATCAGGAACGGTGGAATGCTATGGTCTTAAGATACAGCTCTCTAGAGGTAAGTTTATGAGAACGATAGTCGTGCTGATTATGTTACTAACCTCAGCACTCAGTCACGCAGCGGCTGAAGGGGATACTGCTCCACCTTTTACCCTGCCAAACCTGGACAAAAGCGCGACATATTCTTTAGCGACAGGCAAGGTCATTTACCTGGATTTCTGGGCCTCCTGGTGCGCGCCCTGCCGTGTCTCATTCCCTGAGGTTATTGTCCTTCAAAATGATTTGGGTAGTGACAGATTCGAAGTTATTGCCGTGACCGTCGATGAGAACCCTGCTGCGGCGATAAGGTTTCTCCGGCAATACGATGTCCCTTACCAAATTCTCTCCGATCCCGATGGCGTGGTCGCCGAACAATACGCGCTGCCAGGTATGCCAACCTCATTTGTCATTGATCAGGAAGGTTCCGTCTCGTTACGACACTCAGGCTTTAAATCTGGTGATATGACTTCGATAAGGCGCCGTATTCACCAACTATTGGAGACAGTGCTATGAAAGTTAAGTGTAAGCGCCCTTAAATCAGCCTATAAGATTCCTCCACCAAAAAGCACTCTCGACGTCCTTACTGGCCACTTAGCTCAGCAGGGTAGCCTTAACATTCCAGGGCAGTAACGCTTCAAGCTTTTCTACTGTGTCGGCGGTTGCGATATTGTTAATCACATGTAGAAGGTAAACGTCAGGTTCCACTTCGTTGGCCTTGGCCGATTCCACAAGACTATAACAAGTCGCGCTGGCCCTGGCGCCATGCGCAGTATCTGCAAATAACCACGCGCGCCTGCCAACGGCAAAAGGTCTGATCGCATTTTCTGCCAATGCATTGCTGATGTTCAAATGGCCATCATTGCAATAACCGATCAAATATTCCCATTGGTTCAGCGTATAGCTGATGGCCTTTTCTGTCAGGCTGCCTTTCAGTACCCGGGGGTGATTTTTCATCAGCCAAGACTTAAGGTCTTCTAGTATCGGCAGGCTGTGTGTTTCGCGCATCTGTTTCTTTTCATCCGCACTCTGGTCTTGTATCTTTTTCTCCACCGCATACAATTTGCGGATCTTGCTCAGCGCGACATCCGCTTTACCGAGTTGTCCTTTCCTCTGCTTAGTCTTATCAGGCTTTGCTGCCTTAATCGCCTCGACAAATTTTCGGCGAGAATGATCCCAACAACCAATCCGCGTAATGTTATTTCGACGACACACAACACTATAGCCAGAGTAACCATCGGCCTGTAAGACACCTTCGTATCCCTCAAGTAAACGCTCCGCTACTGACCCCGCGCGTGAGGCATCATAATCAAATAACACCACCGGTTTGTCCGGTGGCCCGCCCCTAATCACCCACATCCACTTATCCGACGTGGCCACTTTTCCTGTTTCTTTGAGAACCTGTATTCGGGTTTCATCTGCCTGTAAGTAATTGCTGTTTAACTGTTCTTCTTTCATTAAATTAATTAACGGCTTAAACACGTCATCCAGGCGGATGACCCAATTTGCCATGTTGGTGCGACTAACATTGGCGCCATAGCGCTTGAACATGCCGGACAATCGATACAAGGGCAGGCCATCGGCATATTTCGAGGTGATAATATACGCAAGCAGTGACGGACTAGCGAAGCATTTACCCAGTGGATGTACGGGCCGCTGCGCAGCCACGAGCTTGTTCTCACCGGCTTGTTTAAACACCGCTTTCTCCTGCCAGTATTCAATCACATTGACCTTGGCGGGAATAAACTCAAGCTCTTCCTTCACTTTGCTGAAGAAGGTGCTGATCGCACCTTTTTTTTCTTCATCGCTGAGGGTGAGATGGATTTGCACACGCGGTAATTTATCCGAGAAGCCGCGTTGTCTTTTCTTGGCCTGCTTGTTCTGTTCTGGCGTCGTCTTGTCGTCATCGGGTAGCTGTTCGTTCAACTCGCTGAGGGCAACTTCCAGCTCAACCTCATCAAATAAGTCGGCTTGGTAAGATAGCTTCTCGCTGGAGGCTGCAAACTTTCGGATGATTGATAAGCGTAGCTGTTCTTCGATCAGCGCAATATATTGTTGTTGCTCACCGATGAGCTGTTCTTTGTCGGTGAGGTGCTTTTGGTGGGCTTGTAATAGTTGGTTTTGTTGATCGATCAGGTGGTCTTTTTCAGCGAGTAGCGCCAGTAATTTATGCACCTCAATGGTAGCGTTTCCACCTTGTTTTTTCTGTGTTTTACCCTCTATTTGCATGCGATTATTATAACAAAATCGCCCTCGGATTACGTTAATAGACGCTGTCATATTCCAACTTTTTGTGACCTTTCATCAAGGTAATATCATAGCCATCGAGCAACCAGTTAATCTGCTGACCCGTTAAAGCCACCACCTCTTCACCTTTTTTGGGCCAGAGGAATTTCTCCTCTGCCAGAGATTTGTAGTACAGCACAAAGCCATTGTCTTCCCAGAACAGACATTTTATTTTGTTGCGTTGTCGATTACTGAACGCATAAAGACCACCATCAAAAGGATTATGACCCAGCTCCTGTTCAACGATGGCGGCAAGACCGGCACTCTGTTTTCGAAAGTCGACGGGGTCTCTGTACAGATAAATCTTCGGCATATCCTGCGCCGGGCGAAAATAGAGCGCCATCAGAGTTGAGCCAATAACTGACTAAGTACTCTGACATTGTCAGCATGGATACCACGAACGACCATGCCGTTAGGCAGTGACAGTGATAAATCTGTTTCCCGCTGAGGATGAACAGTGACTGAGGCAAAACCGCTGCTGCGGGTTTTTACGGCCTGGCTTCCTTCAACGCTCTCAATTTTTTGCCGCCAGTATATAAAGCGATGGTAAGTCAGTTGGTGAGTCTTGCAGTACTGTGTCTGGGAGAGGCCGGATGCTTGCCACTGGTCGACTTGTTGACGCCAATAGGCGGCGTCGTTTGGAGAACTGGACATTGGGGGATACATAACCACTTCCTGCTGTGATGAGTTCAGGAAATAGTCTCGGGTGTTTTAGTAAGAGTTCATAGATGTCGATCTAAGGGCGCTTACAGTTAAGTTAGTAACGTCATTGTGCGTGGTATGTCTGTTGAGCCTCGCAGCCTGTGAAACAGTTCAACCCTGGGAGAGAGGCACGCTGGCCAAACCTGAGATGCAACTTTCGGAGGGGTTAGATTCGCCCTTATATCATCAGGTCTACGACAGCAAAGAAGCCTCTAGCGGTGGCTCCGGTGCAGCCGGGGCTGGCTGCGGGTGCAACTAATGGCCAAACCGAACCCATTTCTTGCTTTATCCACCGCTGCGATGGCCCTCCCAGCTTTTGCAGCACCACAGCCTGTTGAAACGATTGTCGCTATTAAGGCAACAACCTATCAGGAAGAAGACGTACCTCAGCGGGATGTTTTGGCCGGCTCCGATGAGCGCTATAAAATAGACATTGCCCAGTTTCGTTTGCTGACACCGGTTGGCGAAAAATGGAGTCTGGGTGTTGACGTTGCCTATGAAACCATGTCCGGCGCTTCGCCATGGGGCACGATCATGGGTGCAGACGGTGAGGCAAGCCTGATCATGAGTGGTGCAACTATTCGCGACAAGCGTACGGAGGTGAGCTTGACCGCGACGCATCACGGTGAGTCCCGAAGCATCTCGGTCGGCCTTACCAGCTCAGATGAGGATGACTACGAAGCCAGAGCTGTTTCCATTTCTGGCGAGTGGGAAATGAACAACAAGTTATCTACTCTATCGCTCGGCATGAGTTACTCCAATGACGACATTGAGCCAACAGATGCATTAAGGTTTGGCAGAGTACAACGAGAAGAAAAGATATCGCGATCATTATCTGCTGGCTGGGCTCAGGTATTGAATAAAAACAGCGTCGTGCATGTTGGGTTAGATGTCACAGACCACGATGGTTACCTAAGCGATCCCTACAAGCTGCGAGACGTGCGTCCTGACGAGAAGCTTGAGTGGGCTCTAAGCCTTAAATATCGCCGCTATTTCGACAACCAGAATGCCGCGCTACATCTGGATTACCGTTATTACGATGACGACTCTGGAATCAACTCTCACACCTTTCACACCGGCTGGCATCAGAACTTCGGCGACAACGTCAGAGTCGTCCCCAATGTCAGATATTACAGTCAAAACGAAGCAGATTTTTACCGGGGTAGCGACGACTTCGGGCTGGCTACGACAATAAACCAGTCCAGCGACTTTCGCTTGTCAGGTTACGGTGCATATACCTTGGGCGTGAAACTTATCTACAGCGCCCTGCAGTGGGATGTTTCTTTGAGCCTTGATCGATATATTAGTGACAAAAGCTACGGGCATGATGCTTCTGATCAGTCACACCCTGCACTTCTGTCGTTCAACATGACCTCTTTCGGTCTTAACTTCAGATTTTAGTATTGTGGAAACCTATCAATTTAATTTTCAGGCTATGGGATGCCCTTGTGAATTAAGGTTAGCGGCGGCAGACCGTTCGCTCGCTAATGAAGTCGCCGTTATTTGTACAAGTGAAAGCCAAAGATTCGAAAGCAAATACTCTCGCTACCTAACAGACAGCGTGACCAGTCAGGTCAATAATGCCTCTGGTCTTCATCCTGTGACCATTGATCCTGAAGTTGCTGCAATATTGGACTATTCCGGCGTATGTTACGTTCAGAGTGAGGGCTTATTTGACATCACATCTGGTGTCCTTCGACAGCTCTGGAATAAAAATATGAGAAGGCTGCCAACAGATTCAGAACTGGAATTTTATCTAGACAAAGTCGGCTGGAAGAAGGTCGAAATTTCTGCCAATGAGGTCTTTCTGCCAATCAAGGGCATGCAGCTAGACTTCGGCGGTGTTGTCAAAGAATACGTCGCCGACGTGCTCGCAGCTAAAGCACGTTCGATGGGAATCGAACACGGTCTGATCAATCTCGGTGGTGACATCTGCATTATCGGCCCCCAACCGGACGGGACTCCCTGGTCTATTGGCATTACCCATCCGACGGAAGGCAATAGCGCCATCGCAATAATCGAGCTTTCCGAGGGCGCTGTAACGACATCCGGGGGTTATGAGCGCTACTTCGATATTGACGGTCTCAGATACAGTCACCTAATTAATCCTGAAACCGGCTGGCCTGTTGAGGGCCTTTTAAGCGCTAGCGTCGCTGCACCCACATCCATTGTAGCCGGGTCACTCACATCCATCGCACTTCTTAAAACACCCGAAGATGGCCTTCGCTTCTTGGAAGAATGCGCGACGCCCTATTTTGCAGTGGACCAGCAACTAGGCTACCATGGCAGCCTTGGGGAAATTCGTTATGCGTAAGTTGATCACGCTATTGATGGTGATTTATTGCCAGGCACTCTTTGCTATTGACATTGATGATGTGCAATCGCAGGTCTTTGATGGCTCTTGCGCGTTATCGGGGTGTCACAACGGTTCGGTGTTCCCAAACCTGTCTTCGGTTAGCGCTTTCGGTGCGATCGTCAACGTGAGTTCCAAGCAATCCTCTAAATTGCTTATCGCACCTGGCAGCATCAGTGATAGCTACTTGATTGATAAAATAAAAGGCACAGGCTCTGGCAGCCGTATGCCCATCGGTGGCGTATTAAGCGCGGATCAGAAAGCGC
>Ga0209558_1002777_pt1 | contig 11184 bp, 7 predicted proteins | sample SaaInlV_150m_DNA_3_FD_184674 | JGI IMG/M metagenome (GOLD analysis project Ga0209558, IMG submission 184674) | Marine microbial communities from expanding oxygen minimum zones in the Saanich Inlet - Saanich Inlet SI074_LV_120m_DNA (SPAdes) (version 2) | ecosystem: Environmental > Aquatic > Marine...
GAGGGCGCGTCACGTAGTTGATTAACCATCCTACCCAGCATCCGCAATTGTCGTATTACAACCCGTTTCAGTCCTCCTTTAAGCGACACCAACGCTCCGCATACCGCCAGAGGCTAATAGCTATCAGCCCCCTGCTCGTAAAGGCGACGGAGATTGTGCGGAAAGCATTGCTTCAGTATCTATCGGTGAAAAAGAGCGGGCAATGTGACTCATCCCGCGACAAAGCCCTGAAAGGATAAAGTATCTACCAGAGCCAGAGCCATACAACACCTATATCAAATATTACGAAACATATTATGAATTTTATGCGTTTCTCTGTCATATACTTTATCCTTTCAGAGAGTGGTCTATGATAATTAAATTACGTAATCTCGGGCGATCCAAAACACCGTTTGGCCGAACTCTGCGCGGCCTCGGCGAAAATACCGTATTAAACTTCAATAAAGTCGATGTGTTACGCGTGTCATAGTAGTGATAATGCCCCTTAGAGTTAAACTGTTATCACTGCATGTCTGCGTCGCTGCATAGTATGGAGTATATTAACGACCATCGAAGACAACAACTCGGCCGCGCCGTTCATAAGCTGGTTAATAACGATCGGTGGCTCCATTGCACTATACCGTCGCCGTTCGGACTGGGTTCACCTACTGCCCGACTGGGGGCTATGGGTGTGAATCTCCTCTGAAAAATAGACACACCGAAGCGTCCATATATTAAATCTTCAGGAGGTGTGTTTATGGCAGGAAAATATGATCGTGAATTTAAATTAGAAGTGATCCGTTTAGCGGCGGCAGAGGGTGCCCGGGCGATGGATGTTGAACGGCGTCTGGGACTAAGCCAAGGGATCATTCCCCGGTGGAAACGCCAACTGCACAACGAGGGGGCCGCCGCCTTTCCCGGTAAGGGCCACTTATCACCCAGCGATGAGCAGATGCGCTACTTAGCACGCGAAAATGAGCGGTTGCGGCAAGAGCGAGATATCTTAAAAAAAGCGCTGGCCATCTTCTCGAAGGGGCGGTAGTGGATCGCTACCGCTTTATTTTCGAGCACCGCACGCTGTGGCGTGTTGAGCAGATGTACCGGGTGTTGGAGGTGTCTCGCAGCGAGTTTTATGCCTGGCAAAACGCGCCCCCAGTCGTCGCCAGCAAGAAACCGAGCGATTGGATCAAGCGATTAAACGACTCTACCAGCGTAGCCGCGGTCGATCGGGTAGTTCCAAAATCACTCGGGCGCTGTGGGTCGAAGGCTGGAAGGTCAGCGAAAAGAGGGTCGCTAAACGCATGAAAGCGATGGGACTGCGCTCGATTGCTTGCCGCCGGTTTCGGGTAACGACCCAATCGAAGCATGCCTTTCCTATCGCGGCCAACCGACTCGGCCGCCGCTTCCAAGTGGAGGCGCCCAATCGGGTATGGGTCAGCGATATTACCTACATCCGTTTGCAACAAGGCTGGGTGTATTTGGCGGTATGTATTGATCTGTTTTCGCGTCAAATCGTCGGTTGGGCCCTTTCGCGTTATCTCGATCATGGGCTGGTACTTAAGGCCCTGGAGCGAGCACGGCAGCACCGCAAACCGGATCGGGGCTTGATGATCCACTCCGATCAAGGCGTCCAGTATGCCTGCACTGGCTTTCGGCACTATCTCAGTCGCTACCGCTTCGCACAAAGCATGAGTCGAAAAGCGAATTATTGGGATAATGCCGTGGCCGAATCATTTTTCCGTAGCCTCAAAACCGAGTTGATTCATCACTATGCCTGGCATGGATACGCCGATGTCCACACCGCCTTATTCGAGTATATTGAGCTATTTTATAATCGCGAACGAACTCATTCCACATTGGGCTATCTTTCACCCGTCCATTTTGAATTACAGGCCCGACAAAAGGCCGCTTAAACGTGTCCGTTTTTGCGGGGGAATATCACTACCGGTGTCAATGTAACCACCCCCTATTTGATGTGATTGTGAACATCCTCTGGCATATTGCTGAGGACCGGGCGGGGCTGGAGCGGCTCTGCCGCTACGTGACGCGCCCTCCGCTGGCGGCGGGCCGACTGCAGCTTATCGATGCCGATCTCCTCACCTTCCGCCTCAAAATCCCCTGGTCGGATGGGACGACGCATCGGCTGCTGTCTTGTGTTGGAGTTGATTGAAAAGCTAGCCGCCCTCATCCCACCGCGCCGACTCAATCTGGTGCGTTATCATGGCATCCTGGCGCCCAATGCCCACGAGCGGAGCCAGACCGTGCCCGCCCCATCGACTCCCCTGGGCGGCGCCATTGGCGCGCGTCTTTGCGCTCGACGTCACCGTCTGCCCCGACTGTGGTGGACGCCTGCGCCTGATCGCCGCACTGACCGACGACGTATCGGTCCGGCGCTATCTACACGGGGTCGGCCTGCCAACCGAGCCCCCGCCGCTTCTCCCCGCTAGAACCCCACCCCAGCACGCGTGGGACTGCGCATAACTCAATACTCGCCGCTACATCGCCCGCAGTCCCTCCTCGTCGGACGGCGTACCCCTTCGAAGTCCGCCTAGCCCCGGCCCCTTTGAATCTAAAATACCCTTTGGGGTCCATCGGGCCGGTCGCGCCTAAAAGAGGGTACGCGTAAAGGCGCAGACGCTGCCGAAAAGAGGGCGAGAACAAGCCCATATGGATTGACCCGATCTCCTAAAAGGACTTTTATAGTTCCTATACATCGGATTGTCGCGCCGGAAGAAATTGCCAACGTGGTCTCTTTCTCGAGCCGGCCCGAATCGTCGTTTGTGACCGGCGCGCTCGTTGCGGGTGATAAAGGATTTACTGCCCAGTAGATTGCATAGGGCTGTGCTCCTGCAGTAGATACGCTATTGCATTAGAAAGCAGGTAAGGGAATGCGGGTGAGATTATTGTGTAGCGTCGCGCTGTGCGTCGCCCTCGTGTTCACGCTATGCCGACCTGCTCAGGGTCACAACGGCGTGCTGGCCGTGGCGCCCGAGCTGACCAATATCACCATCGATGGTGACTTCTCCGACTGGCCGGAAGGCCTTGCCCATTATCCCATTACAAATGCGGCCTACGGAGAGCCTCCGACCGGAGCAGCAGATTTCGATGCATCTTTTCAGATAGGCTATAGCGAAGCGCGTCAAGAGGTGTACGTGGCGGTGACGGTCAGAGATGACCACACCGTCATCGATACGACCGACGGTTGGAACACGCAGGACGGATGTGAAATATACGCCTACCTCAACCATCGGGAAGTACCCTCGAGTTCACAGCGCGAAGCCTACACTTCGCTTCAATTCTCGATCTATGGCGATACGCGCATAACGCTTGGAAATACTCGCCTGCGAGCGCCCTACTCGGTTGAAGTGCAGCGCGAGGGGAATACGGCGCGCTACGAGTGGAAGGTGGATGTCGGCGCGTTGTCCTACGGCAATCGTCCGCTCTTTGCATACGCCGTTTTGGCGTTGGACGTGATCGTTATCGATAAAGATCGGGATGAAAGCTATTCGTGGATGGCTTGGGGGCCGGGCGTCAATAAGTGGGCGTTTGCCGAGCGGTTGGGCGATATTTTTTTGGTGGGCGATGACGAGGCGCTAAGCGCGGTGTCGGGGCAGGTAGTCTGGCAGGATGTGGAGCAGGGCAATGCCCAGGGCAAAGTCGTTATCTCTTCTCCCGAGGTGGCCTCCACCCTAGTCGTGACTCCGGACAGTAGCGGCTACTTTGCAAGTCAGTTACCCCCCTTGCCCTATGTATTCCAGGGCGGCTATCGCCGCAGTTTGAGCGAACCCGAATCGGTCCGGGTCGAGTCGACGGATTCTCTGAGCATAGCTCCGCTGTATTTTTCGGATCCGCCGTATGGAATTGAGCGGGCACTACCTTCCCTGCCCGTAGCCAACGCGGGCAGTGGGCTCCAAGTTGGATCGTGGTATCTGTATAACATGCACGACGGCTTGGCCGCTAACCGGGTAAATTCTATCCGCAGAGACAGTGCGGGCGTTATGTGGCTTGGAACAGCAGGCGGGGTCAGCATTTTTGACGGAATCGCGTTCACCACACTGGCAGTCGGCAGCGGAATAGCAGGCAACGAAGTCAGTTGCATCTACCAAACGTCTGCCGGAGAGCATTGGATCGGCACGTCCTCAGGTATTAGTCGCTACCACGGCGATCAGATAACCACCTATACAACCGTTGATGGACTAGCCGGAGATTGGGTCAGCACGATATTTGAAGATCGTCAGGGCCGGCTCTGGATCGGCACTCAAGGCGGAATTTCCCAGTTTAACGGTCTCTCGTTTGATAAAATAGACACGGGCTTTGGTTTTAATGTCCGCGCCATCGCGCAAGACAAAGACGACGTAGTATGGATCGCGACGAGTCGCGGTCTGACCGCCTACGACGGGGAGATTTTTACCAACTACACGGTTGAGGAGGGCTTGCCGAGCGATGATATCACGGCGCTGTTTGTCGCTTCGGACGGTACGCTGTGGGTCGGCACAAAAGATCGGGGTGCGTTTTACCTGCGGGGCGATCGTGTGACGCTCGTGTCGCCTGCAGACGCGTATGGGGTGATTGATGACACAATGCCAGACCCCTCCGAGGTCACGTGTATTGCAGAAGACGCGCAGGCAGTAATATGGGTGGGATCGACTGCTGGACTGCATACCATACGCGACGGGGTGATGCAGCCCATTATGGTGGCCGACGATTCGGGGGACCGGGCGATCCGTTCGCTCTATCACGATGGGATCAGCCAGATGTGGGTCGGTACAGACGAGGGCATACGGCGCTTTGATGGATTTGTATTTACCACACTGTCCAACGGGCAGTTGTCGGCCGAACGAACGACGACCATTGCCCAAGACAAAGCCGGCACCGTTTGGGTCGGTACCACCGATGGACTGCGCGCAATCCGCGGCGACCAAGTAGAGCGCGTCGGATTGGGAGAAGATGGACCGTCGCTCCTCGTAGAGCGTCTGTTTATCGCCGATAATGACGACGTGTGGATTGGCACCAACAGCGGACTTATTCGACACCGCAGCGGTGTGCAAAAGCGCTTTGATAAGCAGGCGTTGCTAGGGCAAGACCCGTTGCTATCGCAGCGCACCCCTCAGACCCGATCGACGCTGGTCGATTCGAGCTTTGTGCGCTCTTTTGTGCAGGGCCGTCGCGGGGTCGTGTGGGTGGCAACCTCTCAAGGGTTGCTGCAGTACGACAATGGAACATTTCGCGCGTTCTCAACCCGCGACGGCCTGCCCAGTAATGAATTACAGGCGGCCGTTGAGGATGACCAAGGCGTCTTATGGATCGCGACGGCCAGCGGCTTGAGCGCCTACGACGGGACCCAGTTTACAAACTACTCGACGGACCAAGGCCTGCCGAGCAACTGGATTAACGACTTGCTCGTGTCCGGTGATGGATCCCTGTGGATTGCCACGCCGCGCGGTATAAGCCAATACGACGGCCGCGTGTTTCGCACGTTTGCCCAGCGCAACGGACTCAAGAGCAATGCCGTGCAGGCGGTATCAGAGACCAAAGACGGCACGCTCTGGATTGTTACGGATCAGGGCATCAGCCTTATGCGCGACGGAGCGTTTGTAGATTGGAGGATGAGCAACGGTTCGTCCTACGGCCGTGTGAACGCTCTTATTCAGGCGCGCAACGGCGTTGTTTGGTTGGCCACAGACGAAGGGGTTGTCCGATACGATGGGGCTACGACCCAAGAGCTTATAAAACGCGATGGACTCAACAGCAACTATATTGCCTCGATACTAGAGGCACAAAACGGCGACTTCTGGTTTTTAACGGATCTCGGCATAACGCGCCTGCGCCAAGAGCACAGCGATCCGACCGTGCTGATTTCATCCGTTGTCGCCGACAAGGTCTACCTGCCCGGCTCGGTGATCCAAGTGCCCACGACGCAGCAGCGGATTGCCATCGGCTTTAAGGCCATGAGCTATCAGACGCGGCGAAACCTCATACAGTTTGCCTATCGCCTGACGGGTCACGATGAACAGTGGCGCTTCACACGGGACCATGAGGTGTACTACGACGACCTGCCCAGCGGCGCCTACTCTTTTGAAGTAAAGGCGATTGATAGGGCGTTTAACTATTCAGACCAGTCAGCTAGCGTTGACTTCGAGGTGATTTACGTGCCCGGGGCCTCTTCGATCGGCATCAGTTCCCTACAGGTAGAAGACCTATACGCTTCATTCTATAAGTCGTACGCCACCCGTCCGGTCGCTACGGTGCAGCTTTTTAATAAGAACGAAATACCCATTGAAGCGACCCTGCAGTACTATCTGCCAGAACTGATGAAGCGGCCGACGCAAAAGAATCTTACGCTGCCGGCCAATGCGCAGATAACGGTTCCTATCAACGCCATATTAGACAACACCCTACTGCAGATTACCAACCACGAGCCGTGGGACGCCGAGATCAAACTATCGTACTCCGTAGGCACGCAGACTTTTTCTATTGAAGAGAATCGCACCATAACTGTGCATGGAAAGGGCATGCTCAATTGGGACACGATCGCCCGGGCTGCCGCCTTCATCACTCCGGAAGATCCGGCTGTCGCTGACTTTGCTCGTAGCATGCTAACCCGGTTGGACGATTTTGCACTGCGCAGCGAATCGTGGGGTACGATACCGCAAGCGATGTTGATGTTTGAAGGGCTCAATGCGCTGGGCGTGCGCTACGCTGCCGATGCCAATACGCCGTTTCAGATGGCCAGAGAAAATGCCGCGGCCATTGATCACATTCAATATCCCGTCGAGTTGATGCGATCTCAACTGGGCGACTGTGACGACAACACGGTACTGTTATGTTCGTTGCTGGAAAACGTGCGTATCTCCACTGCGCTCGTGGATGTTCCCGGACACATTCTCATGATGTTTGACTCCGGTATCCATCCCGATAGGATCTTGGGCACGCAGCTAAACAGTGCGCTCTTTGTCGAACACGCAGGGCGGCTGTGGGTGCCGATTGAAGTGACCGTATTGGGCGAGGGCCGGCTCTTTGTCGATGCGTGGGAATTAGGAGCTAAGATTTTGGAACGCGTTGACACCCGCGTGCCGGGAAACATAGTGATCGTCTCGGATGCTTGGCAGGACTATCCCTACGGAGACGTGCAAGACACAGGTCTCCTCGAACAATCGAACGGCGACCTGCTGCGCGACAAGACTATGGCCAACTTCAGGCAGCTTGAGGGGATGCGCGATGACTTTTTCTATCGCACCTATATCCGGCCGCTGTTGGCAGATCCGACAGACCATGCGCGGCGATTGATTATGTCCATGGCCTACATAGAAGCCGGGCAGTTTTCTGAGGCACTGACGCACCTGCCGCTGATTTCTGGTCAGTGGCACGAGTTGGCTACCTACCTAATCGGGTATAGTTACGCGGGCTTGGGAGACATTGGACGAGCGGCGCATTATATCGAAGAAGCGTCGAGGCTGAACCCGGACCATCTCGGCTATATGGCATCGCTATGCTGGATTTACTCCGAACAAATTGCCTACTCCAATCGCTGATGATATCGACTGGAAAACTTGGCGACGGCATCACTGGAAAGTACTGGCGAACGATGCAAGCGCCCAGAGCGATTGATGAAAAGGGTCAGGCTGAGTGACTAAGGCCGAAAGCTGCTCGAAGGCGGCCGGCAGCGCTCGAGGCCGCCGCTAGGCGTTCCCCGGATCCCGATCCTCTCTCCAGTACGAGGCGTCCGGCAGCGACAGCGCCCCTCGGTAGAGTGGATCGCACCGGACGATGGACAACGCACACATCGCGCGACATGCGCAATCGTCAGAACGACGTCTCTTTGCCCTCGGCCGCCAGGTCGATCTCGGCGACGTAGACATCGGCAGGCCCATTCTTGAAGTACGACAGCTCCAAAGGGTAATCGGGCGGAGGCGCTGCCCGACGGAGGGCGCCCCACCGCTCGATATGGTGCAGGGACCTCTTCCCCCCTTCGATCACGCCGCCCAGATAGGCGTGCTGCGAGTAATAGCTGATGATCAGCCGGTCCTCCTCGATCGAGACCAGGCCAGGATAGGCCGCGTCGCCGCTGCTGGGCAGCGCGAACACCGGCGTCACCCCGTCACGGTCCAACTCGAAGATCGCCGTGTTGCCCGGTGGCGAGTGCTGGGCGATCCAGGGCACGGCGGTATCGCATCGCCCGGCCAGGTACACTTTACCCCCCGACTCGCACAGCGCCGGGCAGTGGATGAGCCTCCCGAGGTCCACGGAAGCCCACTCGGTGTAGGGGGGCTTCGAGATGTAGAGGAGCGAATGGTGGCCGGGCTCCCGCTTGGTGCGTGAGACGCACCACAGCTCCCCGTCGGGTCGGAAGATGACGTCCGCCTCGTTGAAGTTCGGCGTCATGCGGTGCTCTACCTTGCGGAGCTCCTGCCGCTCCTGCGGGCTCATCCCAGCATCGGCAATCCTCGAGACGAACGTCCACTCGCGGCCGTCCGGGCTGGACAGCAACTCGCCTCCCTTTTCGGGGCTGTAGAAGATTCCATCGTGCACCCGCACGCGCCACAGCCAGTAGTTTCTGTCGTACGCCTTCGCCGGCTCCGACCACCTGTAACCGTCGTCGGAAACGAAGACGTAGGTGTCGGCGATCTGCCGTTCCCGTCCGCTCGCCTCCAGCTCAAAGTGACTGTCGATGACGTACACGAAGAGCTCGTCGTCAGTGGCCACCAATGCCGCATCCCTTCCATTGTTCGGCGTCCTGAATACGGCGACCTCGTCCCAGCGTCGCAAATCCGCCGATCGGTTCAGGACGACGACGCCGTCCGCCGAGGTGTGCGCGGACGCCCGGGCATGGATGAGCCAGAACATGTCCTTCCAGTAGCAGAGGTCCGTACACATGTTGTGCCAGCCGTCGCGGACGACGGTTTGGTGAGTCAGAATCTGAGCCATCAGAGCAAGCCCCACTGGTTATGAGTGTGGTGGTACCTCGCGACGAGGCACTGGCATCCGAGAACGCCGACAGGTCAAGATAAGTAGACGAAATTCAGCCGGCGAACCATCAGATCCGGTACAGAGCATTGCCCGGACCCGAACTGTCCCCGTAAGTTTCGATTGCACGCAAACCAACTGCCGGGCCGACACGGTGAATGTATAGGAATTATAAAAAGGCTTATAGTGGATCGGGGCAAGCGGTGTGGGTGTCTTCTCGCCCTCGTTTAGGCTGGGCCGGTCGGATGAACGAAACAGGGTATTTTCGCCGCTAAGGAGCCGATATAGACGGAATTCGAGGCGTACTCCCTCCGACGCAGGGAGGGGACCGGGAGCTTGCCCTTGTCCTGTAGCGGAAAGATCAGATCAAATAGCACCGCCAAGCCCACGCTGTTGACGAACGTCTTCTCAGCGAAGACCAATAGGATCTTGTCGTAGTCGGCGGCTTTGACGAACGCTTCCTCTAACGACGAGGACGACTCCGACGAGAGGTAGCCCTTCAGATGGATGCTACATCGATCGCCTTGGTGTTGGACATCGGCTGTTAGACCCTTCATATACTCTCTCCTATTTCTCGACGCGTAAGACCACGCACGTCATATCGCCCCCCGGAGATTCGTCACGCCGCAGAAGCCGTAACACATTGACTATTAGGCGGTCAATAAGAGCCTCTGCTGACAAGCCCTCCTTACACCCCGTCCGTATCGTCTCCGCCGTCTGCTCAAAGCCGAAGATGTCCTCATTTGGGTTAGCCGCCTCGATAATGCTGTCACTACAGAAGACGAGGTAGTCGCCCTTCTCCAGACACGGCTCTATCGCCTTGTAGGTCGTCTCAGCACGAACCCCCAGTGGGTAGTCCGGTCAATAGATATACCACCGCCCCCGCCGCCTGGATGCGACGGGGGCTTTTCTTTGGCGGATGTGATCGGGGTCACCGTCTTGGAACGCACGGCACCATAGGTTATATTTTGTATTTTACCTTGCGCGTAAGCGAACACGACTGAAGCCCGCACTGCGTTGCGGATGTCAGTGACAAGTATCGGTCGGTGCGACGAGGCGCACTGACGGATGGCGCCACTTCTTTATTTTTTCGTTAAATGGCGGGAATTGATAGTGGGTAATAATCCTAAAGGGAATAAGGCGGAAGAGGATCATTAGAGCAATCAGATAGTCGATCCTCTGCTCGTCCTTGTCGCCACCCTGCTGCTATAAATCAGACCGGCACTGGTCGGATGCAGAAGCTCAGCGTGAGGCAGTTTTTCGCTTTATCTAAAACAAGGAGTCGTAATGAAATCTATAAGTGTTGCATCACTAATCACCGTACTGATTTTTTGTGGTTCAAGTACAGCGCAGGAACGCGAAATTACCACCGTCGATCATACGTCACCAAACACGCAGATTGATCGCAAGATCGACCACGATTTAGAAGATCGACTGCTGGATGCTATTTCTGCCATCAAAGGCGAAAGAGTCAATATGGAAGACGTCGTGCAAATCGAGGCCGTACTACGTGAAGCAGGTCAAGATTCCGGCGAGACGGAGCAAGAGTTTGAATTACGGCTAATGGACGCTGTTTCAGATATCATCGGTCATAGAGTTAACATGGAAGAAGCGTTACAAATAGAGGGCGCTATAAAGGACTCGGTAAGTAAGGAAGAAGAGTGAACCATGTTAACAACGGAAAATAGCATAATTATATAGCAAGGGACTGGTGTAGTGTAGTACAAGCCCTGCGGATAAAATTGAGCAGTGGACACCTAGGTGCAGGAGTGGCGGAGTAAGCGATCCGGGCATGCTGTCTGGGCCGAAAGGAATTAGGACATGGTAGATGGAGGGGCAAAAAGTATTTAGAGTGCCTGTAGGGCAGGTTCTAAATGAACATGGTCAGTATAAAGTGTTGGAGCGCGCAGAGGTTATTCTTCGTCGAATCACCGGAGGCGCTAATTGTCGCTGACCGTCTTCGCCCACTATCACCGCGCACACATTGGCCTTTGAGGTGGACGCAGGTACGGTGCAGTGAGCGGTGTAGCGTCGCATCTACTGGAGTCTGCAACCGCTCATGCACGGCCCCTTACGGAATGCCGGTTGAGGTACCCGCCCCCCAGCACGACATCGGGGTCCTCGTCGCCGTCCATGTCTCCGCTGCAGTCGATCTGGCTCGGTTGTCTCTACCATGAATTAGAAGAGGATCACTTAGGTATTTACCCTCGTCCAATAGGAACGCGCCATATAGACCGATGG
>Ga0209558_1002796_pt1 | contig 11118 bp, 13 predicted proteins | sample SaaInlV_150m_DNA_3_FD_184674 | JGI IMG/M metagenome (GOLD analysis project Ga0209558, IMG submission 184674) | Marine microbial communities from expanding oxygen minimum zones in the Saanich Inlet - Saanich Inlet SI074_LV_120m_DNA (SPAdes) (version 2) | ecosystem: Environmental > Aquatic >...
TTTTCTTATTGAAAACATCCAAAATCATTCTATACGATGAGCCCACAGTTCCACAAATCCAATTACAAAAACTAAGGAAGTTCATCACAGATACATTTCCAGTTAAAATAGAGGTTAGAAAAAATTTCTTTCATAATTTAGAGGAAAACAATTATGAAAAGATTGCAAGTGTCAGGATTTTTGATTTAAAAAAACCATTCAAAATACACAATCCGTTAACAGAAGAAATTCAAATAGAAATTGAAAATAAAGACATGTCAAACAAAGATGAAATGATTCTGTATGACGGATTTGAATTTCAAAAAATTACATCAGAATTTATCCCAATGGATGAAAACAAAGAAGAAACACTACACCTAATTTTTACAAATAAACTAACATGTACATTTGATGAAAATGATTTCAGATATCATGCAAGGGCATTAATTGGATCAAATCCAGTAATAATATCCACCACAGGGATTATAGAAGCACCTGCAAAACCAAAACAATACTATCTTGATTTGATGACAGATTTTAACAAAGAAAGAATTGAAGAAATCAAAGAAAAATACAAGGGAGAATTTTTAGAATATAATGATTCAAGAATATCAGAAATAATTGAAGGATATGTTTTGCAAGCAATCATGTATTATGAAACAGGAGATGCATTTTGTGAAGATAAAGGATGTAGGTTATTCAATGCGCATTGGCAAAAAGATCTATTCTATTCACAATTAGAGAACAAAAAACTGTGTAACAAACATCAAAAAAGTATCAAAAAATTAGTAAATCAAGTATGAATGGAACCTATATGATTACGAATTTTTTTAGATGATTTTTTCAGAGAGGATAATTCAGAGTCATCAAGAGGGATTTTTTGTATTTCAGAGATACCATTTTGATCAATTTTTGTAGGAACACCCATAGCAACGTCATTCTCACCATATTCACCTTCAAGAACAACAGATACAGGAATGCAGAGTTCTTTTTTGTGTAAAATTGTATCAATTACATCAAAGGTATTTTTGGCAATACCAAACTGAGAGCGACTTTTGTAATGTCGTAATTCTTTCCAATAATTTCTAACGTCATTAATCATAGAAGATTTTTCAACATCACTAATCATAGAAAGAAATGAATTATCATCAACTGTAATGGTAGAAAAAATTGGAACCATAGAATCACCATGTTCACCAAGAACTAGAGCATTAGAAATTGAAGATTGTGTAACAGATAGTTTTTTTGAAATGAAATATCTAAATCTACTAGAATCAAGACTAGATGCAATTCCAAATGCCTTAAATCTAGAAAATCCAGATTCTTTTTGAAAAAAATAAGTCAAAATATCAAGCGGGTTGGAAACCAACAAAACTATTGCAGAAGGACAATATTGTTTTATTTTTTCTGCAATCTCTTTTATCATGATTACCTGTAAATTCATATTTTCAGATCTGTCTTTTGTATAAACTCCAGTACTTGCAGTGATTACTACAATATCAGAATCAGATATTTGTGAATAATCATCAGTACCACGAATAGAAAATTTAGAAGTAGATGGAATGGCACTTGCAATATCAAGTGCTTCTCCGATGGCTTTGTTTTTAGTATTATTTACAAGTAAAACATCATCTAATGCATTAGATACACAAAGAAAAGCAATTGACGCTCCAACTCTACCGCTACCAATAATTGAAATCAACTATTTACAAAAAAGTGGAAAGGGATTTCAATCCTTCCTTTTACGTATACTGTCTCTTTGACGTTTATCATCATGTTTGCTTAATTCGCCTTCCAATTTTCTACACAACGCATCAGCAATTTTAAGAATATCCCAATCAGATTCGGTGTAAATTAATTGATTTTTTGAGGTTCTAACAATAGCAGTTACATCATAATGGGTTCTAGAACCTTCTGGATTTTGAGATTTTACGTCAATTTTTGCTTCAAGAATATCAGATAGAATTGGCTTAACTTTTTCAAGAGAATCAGCAAATTTAGACATCAAAATTTCGGTAGCAGGCTCATCTTTAGATAATCCAATTACAAATAGTGGTATTTTGTCATCCATAACTAAACTATACAAAAGAAAATTAAAAAGCAATATAACAATTCCCATTTATGACATTCAGAAGAATGCCACATGTTTGATTTAAAAAAACAGGATAAAAATAGAAAAAACATCAAACTCAATCACGAGAATCAGTAAAGTATTTTTAATTTAGAAGTATGTAGGATTAACATGGCGATAAAAACTAAAAAAATACTCGTACCACTAGATGGATCAAAAAATTCTATACGAGGATTAGACATGGCAATTCACATTGCAAGACAATCTCAAGGCACAATATTAGCACTAACAGTCAAAACAGTTCCAGGAATTTATGCACTACATCCATTAGGTTTTTTGGGTATTAATTCAGGAGATGAAGCAAAAAAAATAATTGAAAGTGCAAAAGTTCGGGCAGCAAAGAAAGGAATTCAGTTAACTGGAAAAGCATTAGCAGGAGATCCAGGATATGATATTGCAAGATTTGCAAATAATGCCAAAAATAAAATTGATTTGGTAGTTATCGGAGCTCGCGGTAGAAGTTCAGCAAAAGAAATGTTCCTAGGAAGTACATCAAATTATGTTCTTCATAAATCAAAAAAACCAGTTCTAATAGTAAAGTGAGATTATAAAATCACATAGTTCTAAAAAGGATATTCACTTAAATTATTGAAAGTTACAGAATCGATATTATGATGTCAGCAGATTCAGGAGCAGCAGTATTAGAAACTAATGACAGCGATCCAAAAGTACCAGATAAAAAGAAAACAAAGTTTGATGTTGTAATTATTGGAGCAGGTCCATCAGGATATACCGCTGGAATATATTGTTCTAGAGCTGGTTATGATACTTTAATTCTATCAGGAGTATTACCGGGAGGGCAGTTAGTAAACACAACAGAAGTTGAAAACTATCCAGGATTTGAAAATGGCATCATGGGTCCAGATTTAATGATTGATATGAGAAAACAATCCCAAAGAATGGGCACGACAATAGTAGATGACGAAGTAGTAGATGTAGATTTTAGACGTAAACCATACAAAGTTCTAACTGCTTCTGAAGAATATGAAGGACGTGCAATAATTATTGCAACAGGTGCAAATCCAAGAAAAATAGGATTAAAGGGAGAAGAAACATTTGGAGGAAAAGGAGTATCATATTGTGCAACATGTGATGGGCCATTTTTTAGAAATCAAGAGATTGTAGTAATTGGCGGAGGAGATTCAGCAATTGAAGAAGCATCATTTTTAACAAAATTTGCAACAACAGTTCATCTAGTTCACAGACGAGCAGAATTACGTGCAAGTAAAGTAATGCAAGAAAGAGCTCTAAATAATGAAAAAATAAAATTCCATTGGGATTCAGCAGTAATAGATATCAAAGGAGATGAAAAAGTACGACAAGCAGTTTTAAAGAATTTAAAAACAAATGAAGAAAAAACACTAGACATCGGCGGTCTTTTTGTTGCGATAGGACATACACCTAATACAAAAATATTCAAAGATCAAATTGATTTAGACGATGAAGGATATATCGTATTGAAAGACAAAACGCATACAAATATCGAAGGAGTTTTTGCAGCAGGGGATGTACATGATAAAAATTACAGACAAGCAATCACAGCTGCAGCTTTTGGATGTATGGCAGCAATTGATGTAGATAAATATATTTCAGAATCAACAGAAAACAAAGAATGAAAAATGCACAATGCAAAAAGTGTTTAAATAAATTTCAAGAAAAAGATATCTATACAATTCAACAATTTCAATATAGAAAAGAACCGCCATACAAATGGGCATTAGATTTTTTTAAAAAATTAAACATAGATGAGTGGGATTCATTTTGTGAGAACTGTTTAATGTCATATTCAAAAGAATCCAAAGACATATGGGAAGAATCAAAAAATACAAAAGTCTGAACAATATTGTGAATAACCAAGTGATTCGATGAGTAACAAACCAAATAATCTAAAAGAAATTGTCAAAGAACATAGTGAGAAATTATCCAAATTAGGAACAGATTTAGCCAAAAATCAATTCATCTACAAAGTAGAAAAAAAATCATCAAAAGAATACTGGCAAGAAAGAATCATTAATTTTAAAAAATACAACGATAATGGATTTAGATATTATGATGAAATATTTGCATTGATGAGAATAATAGATGAAGAAAAATCACAAATATTTCTATTACAGATAGCTAAATTTCGTCAACTAGGTTTAACATTAATAGAAATCATGGAAAAATTGAAAGAAAATCCATCAATCATAAATTCAAAAGACAGACAGCAAAGTCAATGGAGTAGGGAAATTAAAAATCAAATCACAGAACAAAGTGACAAATGTTTAAAATGTGAAAGAGAAATGAACACCACATTTAGAGAATTTTATGAAGAAAAAATGAAAGAGATCCTAGAACAAGTATAATCAATAAGCTAATTCAGACATATGTTTTGCAGATTTAAGAGAAGTTTCAAATTCATCTTCACTCATAACGTTTTGTGCAGCATAGACACTTTTGAATTTCCTTCCATCATCAGCAAAAATTCCAACAACACATGCATCATTATCAATAGGGTATTTCTTCATACAAGCATAAACTGCAGCAGATGAAGGACTGATCAATAGTCCATCATTTTCAAATACTTCTGTAACAACAGAAAAGGCTTCAGTATTATCTACAGAAACCCAATCATCAACAACATTTTCTCTTTTCAAAAATAAATCAGGTTTTGCAGATTCTTCAAAATTTCTCCAACCTTGAATAAGATGATTTTTTTGAGGTTGACATCCAATGATCTTTACATTCGGATTTTTTTCTTTAAGAAATGCACCAATTCCAGTTATAGTGCCACCAGTACCAACACCAGTGAAAAAATGAGTTATTTTTCCTCCAGTTTGTTTCCAAATTTCAGGGCCCGTACCATTGTAATGTCCCTTGAAATTAGCTTCGTTAGCATATTGATTAGGAGAATAATAGGTATCAGGTCTAGAGGATGCAATGGATGTTGCAAGTGCGATACTTTGATCAGTTCCAGCTCCAACCTTTGGGCATAAATCATCACTTGTTTCAAATAATTTGGCACCTAAATTTCGAATGATATCTTTTGTTTCACTACTTACTTTTTCAGGAATTACAATTTCAACTTTGTAACCCAACAAATTGGCAATTCCAGTTAATGCAATTCCAGTATTTCCAGAAGTTGGTTCTATAATGATACTTTTACCTTTTGTTAAAATTCCTTTTTCTTCACCATCTTTAATCATCCAATATGCAGCCCTATCCTTAACAGAACCAAAAGGATTGTGCCCTTCCAATTTTGCAAAGTAATCAACATTATCATGAGATAAGGAATCCAATTTTACAAGAGGTGTGTTACCTACACGATTCAGTACATCAGTATCAGTGGTCATTATTTGGAGGTTATTTCACCTTTTTAATTTGAAAAGTAATCACATCACCATCTTTAGATAAATTCAATAATTCATGGCCATTTCTTGTTACCCATCTAGAAATATCGTCCTCAGCGGCAGGATCATCTGCAGAAACAGTTAAGGTGTTACCCACCTGCATTCTTTCAATTTCAATTTTTGTTCTAAACACAGGTTCAGGACAAAACAATCCAGTTGCATCTAAATTTTTTTCAGTAGATTCAGACATAGGTCTCTAATACAGCAAAAGGGTTTTGTCATATTAAAATCTAATTGAGGGTTTACGTAGATTTAACGCGTATCTAAAGAGCGTAGGAGATAAGTAAAACATGGAGAAGGCATACTCAAAAATATATAATTTTTAAAAAACAATTAGTTTGAAGTGAACATATTGGATCTAGTTGCAAATATCATAAAAATAAAAAGAAAAGAGGTTTTGAGAGTATCTGAAAATAATCAAGTTTAAAATTAATCAAACGAAACTAGTCTAAATCTTCTACTTTTGTTGGTTCTTTTGCTGATTCTTTTGGTAGCATTCTTTACAATATACTGGTCTATCTGCTGCTGGTTCAAAAGGAACTTCGGTTTCTTTTTTGCAGTCAGAACAAGTACATTTGTACATTTTTCTGTCTTCGGACATGGTTTTGATAAATTTTTTTGTCTATAAGAATCAGCACATTTGTAGGAAAAAAGAACCCCAATCCTCTCGTTCTTATATTAGAAGAAAAGAAAAGAGCGTGAAAAGTATGAAAACAGAAATTGTAAATGCAATTCATTACATTAGTATTTCAAATTTTAACGGAATTGATTTTATTTAATATGAATTACAGAAAATCAGTTTTTTACCATCTTAACATATCGGGTTCAAACTTGAAGGAAATTATGAGATAGTGTCTGATGATTAAGAAAAAATGTGATAGATGTGGTTCTGTTTTAGGCGATGAAAGTAGGAAAACAAAACAACGGTTTTGCGGTAAATGTAAAAAGAAATTTCAATTATATCAATAGTTTGTACATATTTTAACACATTTCAAATCAAACAAAATACAGAGTGGTAAAATTATTTGAAAAGATCATGATCTTCTGAACGAATCAGAGAAGATACAGAATAATTCCCAAATTCAAACAAATAATCACGTATAATTACTACAGGACAATTTAGTGTTTTTCCCATCACTAATTCTGCAGCTGCAGAAAATTCATCGGCAATAGCAATTTCAGTTACACGTAAAATTCTTCCAAAAGAATCCAAAGTGCCAGCATAATCTAAGATAGGATTCAATCCAGAAATTCCTATCGCGCAGTTAGTTTGCCCCATCCTAAAAGGACGACCAAATGTATCAGACACTACAACTGCAACATCCTTACTAAAATTATTCTTGATATCATCTCTAATTTTTTGTGCAGATAAATCAGAATCAGCCGGAAGTAATGTAGCATATCCATTTTTGACATTACTTTCATCAATACCAGCATTTGCACAAATAAATCCAGTATGAGTTTGTACAATAATAATTTCATTTTTCATTCTAACAATCCGTTTAGATTCAGATAAAATTAATTCAACCACCCTTGGATCTTTATGGTATTGTGAACCAATGCCCTGAGCAAGTAGGGATGGGGTCACAGTAGATAAAGCAACAACTCTCCCTTCTTGTTTTGAGATTATTTTTTGTGCAATCACAAGAATATCACCATCATTTAGTTTGGCGGACTGTGAGATGAGTTTAGAAATATTATCGGAAGAATCTATCTCTTTTTCAATATGTACTGGAGTGATTTGCAAACAGTTTTTCTAAAATAAAGGACTAAAAAATTGTTATGTGGTAGTAGTTCCTAATTCTAATTTATAGTGCTTGTTGATAATATCCAAAATCTTTGACAAGTCTTTTTCTTCCAAAGTAGTAGTAGCTAAATCCTTAACTAAATCTTGTGCACGATATGCAATACCTAAACCACAAATATCAAATAACTTGATATCATTTGCACCATCTACAACACAGACAATGTCTTCTTTTTTCTCACCCCATTCTTCAATTTTTATTTTTGCAGATTTTGCTTTGTTAGAATCAACGCTAATTTTTACACCATCTAATTTTCCATCTTTAAAAATTAATTCATTAGAATAAACATAATCCAATCCTAATTCTTCTTTTAATCTATCCATCATCAGAGTAAATCCGCCAGATACAGCCATGATTTTCCAACCTGCTGCTTTTAAAACTCTACAAGCTTCTTTTGCACCAGTCATAATAGGTAATGAGTCAGATACTTCTTGGCAAATTTTTTCATCTAATCCTTTTAATGCATTAACTCTTGTTCGAAGTCCTTCTTCCCAGTTAATTTTTCCTTGAATCCCTTGTTTAGTAATTTCCCAAATTTCAGCTTCTTTGTTGAGTTTTTCTGCAAGAATAGGCAAATACTCTTCATCATATAAAACACCTTCAACATCAAAAATGATCAACAATTAATTTCTGATTTAAAAAAAAATTCTAATTATATTAAAGTTTAATTAATTTTTAAAATCAAAACCGCTAGTAATAAATCACGGTAGATCAATTCATTATCATGGGCGAATTAGAACATAAATTTGATGTAAAAATTCTTGAGAGAGAAGGAAAGATAAAACTACCAGATTCGCTAAAAGCTGATTTGAAATCAGCAGGTATGATGGATGAAAAAGGTAAATTAAAACTAAAAGGAGTTAGTCCTAAAATGCTCAAAAGAATGAAACAAGAATACGTAGAATGTCCAGTTTTAAAAGAAGATACTCATTTCATTCAATGTTTTATGTGTGCTAATTTCCAAAGTAGAGTCATGGGCGAAGTTCTCTGTAAAGGGGACAAACTATAAACATTAAAAAATCTCACGAAAGGCTCATTAGTTAAATTAATTCTTTGAATTTTAGTTTGGGTAAAGAAGACGTAGGCATTACTGTTTCAAAAAAAGATGATTTTAGTGAATGGTATACACAAGTAGTTCTAAAAGCAAAACTTGCAGATTATGCTCCAGTTAAAGGATTAATTGTTCTTAGACCAGATGGGTATTCCATTTGGGAATCATTGAAAAATACATTTGATAAAAAATTTGCAAGAAACGGAATAAGAAATGGATTTTTACCAATATTAATTCCAGAATCACTATTAGGAAAAGAACAAAAACATTTTGCAGGATTTAATCCAGAAGTATTTTGGGTAACACATTCAGGCACAAATGAAATAGGAGATAGGCTCGCATTAAGACCAACATCTGAAACATTGGCATATACACTATATTCAAAATGGATTCAAAGTTGGAGAGATTTACCATTAAAAATCAATTTTTGGAATACAGCTTTAAGAGCTGAAATCAAAGCAACAAAACCATTTCTTAGAACTTCAGAATTTTTGTGGCAGGAAGGTCATACGGTACATGCTACACAAGAAGAAGCAGAAATAGAAGTAATAAAAATTTTAGATATTTACAAAAACACTGTAGAAGAGGAACTTGCAATTCCGGTAAGTACAGGTAAAAAAAGTGAGAAAGAAAAATTTGTCGGTGCAGTTTATACAACAACTATGGAATCAATAATGCCAGATGGAAAAGCGCTACAAATGGGCACATCTCATTTCTTAGGACAAAACTTTTCAAAACCATTTGAAGTTAAATTTGCAGACAAAGATAATGTAGAGCATTTTGCATGGCAAACATCATGGGGAGTTTCTTGGAGACTAATTGGTGCAATGATCATGGCTCATGGTGATGACAAAGGTTTGGTATTACCACCAAAAGTAGCTCCAATGCAAGTAGTAATTGTACCAATTTACAGAAATGATGAAGGAAAAAATGTGGTATTACCCAAAGTAGAAGAAATTCAAAATGAATTAGAAGCAAAAGGAATTAGAATTCATGTTGATGACAGAGAAGGATTATCACCAGGATACAAATTCAATGATTGGGAATTAAAAGGAGTACCACTACGAATAGAGATAGGACCTAAAGACATTGAGAAACAAAGTATAGTTGTTGCAAAAAGATACAATTTAGAAAAAATAAGTTTAAGTTTTACTGAAATTGAAAAAATTTCTACAATTCTAGATGAAATTCAAATAGAGATGTTAAAAAAAGCCAAAGAAGAAGCTAAAAACAATACCTTGAATATCTCAGATTATTCAGAATTTAAATCAAAAATAGAAAGAGGCGGATTCTTCAACTCTCCATGGTGTGGAAAATTAGCGTGTGAGGAGAAAATTAAAGAAGAAACAGGTGCAGAAATTAGAGTAATTCCATTTGGAAGTGAAAATACAAATCAGAAATGCGTTTACTGTCAAGAACAAAGTGTTTCAGTTCCAATTTTTGCTAGAGGATACTAGATAAAAATACCCACAAACATAATAATAGAAAAATAAGATTTTTCAATAATGACCTCAAACCCAGAATTAGAATCAGGATCATTGTTAGATCAATTTAGAGAAACAAGAAGTAGAACTCTAGAATTAGTAAAGACTTTAGAAAAAGATGATTTTGTTGTTCAAACTGCATTTTTTATGAGTCCACCAAAATGGCACATAGGTCATGTAAGTTGGATTTACGAAGCAATTATGAGTAAAATAGATAAAAATTATGAGTTTTACTCTAAAGAATTTTCAGAGTACCTTAATTCCTACTATCAACAATTTGGCGTACCGCATGATAAAGGATTACGTGGTGTTGTATCAAGACCAACAACAGATCAAATTTTTCAATACTTTAACACCATCAATCAAAGAGTAGAGAAATTTATCGAATCTCAAATGTTGAGTAAGGATGCAAAAAAGATGATCATCATGGGATTTCATCATGAATGTCAACATCAAGAACTCTTAGTTTATGATTTACAACATTTACTTGCAGAGCAATATAGACCTGTAAAGAAAAAGGAATTACCAAATCCAGTTAATGTTGAAAAAAAATCAAAGCATATCAAAGGAGGCATCTATACAATGGGGAATAACGGAAACAAGTTTTGTTACGATATTGAATTACCAGAACACAAAGTATACCTAAATGATTACAAAATAGATGAGTTTCCAATAACAAATCAGCAATACATGGAATTCATTGAAGATGGAGGGTATGACACATACAAGTATTGGTTATCAGACGGATGGGAAAAAGTCAAAGCAAACAAATGGAATTCTCCAATGTATTGGGAAAAAATTGATGGTAAATGGAACATAAGGGATTTTTCAGGAATCAGAGAAATCAATCCAAATGAACCAGTGTGTCATGTTAGCTATTACGAAGCAGAGGCATATTGTAAATGGGCAGGTAAAAGACTTCCAACAGAGGCAGAGTGGGAAAAAGCTGCGTGTTGGAATGAAGAAAAACAAGAAAAAACAACATTCCCATGGGGAAATGAAAGTCCAGATTCAGACAAGTGTAATTTACTTGAATCATATTTTTGGAGATGTTCAGAAATTGGAACATTTCCAAATGGGATTAGTAAATCAGGATGTCAACATATGATTGGAGATGTTTGGGAATGGACATCATCAGAATTTACAGGATACCCAGGATTCAAAACAGGATTTGATGAATATAATGACAAATGGTTTACAAATCAAAAAGTTTTGAGAGGAGGTTCTTTTGGAACACCAAAAATGTCAATCAGGGGAAGTTACAGAAATTTCTTCAGAT
>Ga0209558_1002806_pt1 | contig 11098 bp, 4 predicted proteins | sample SaaInlV_150m_DNA_3_FD_184674 | JGI IMG/M metagenome (GOLD analysis project Ga0209558, IMG submission 184674) | Marine microbial communities from expanding oxygen minimum zones in the Saanich Inlet - Saanich Inlet SI074_LV_120m_DNA (SPAdes) (version 2) | ecosystem: Environmental > Aquatic > Marine...
ACCATTCTTTGTCTTGCATTTCTGAGCCAAAACTTCCTAAAACACCCATGATAACGAGGAATTTAACAATACGTGGCCAGAAGGTTTTTCCAGTATTTGCTGTTGTGTTTGTTGCGCTACGCCATAGGCCAATAATTTGCCAAGGGTAAATAATAAGATATATAACGGCTATTATAATGAGTGTAGTTCTTGAGTAAAAAACTGGGTTCTCATTAATAGAGAGTGTCATCCAAAAAACCAAGATGAATGTAAATACAATTGATAAAAACCAGAAATTAATCCAGTAAGATTTGGCTAAAGAAAGCTCCCCATGCCAGTGCCTAGAAAAATACCCTCGCTTGGGAGCTGGGGTTTGATCTTCTAATTGTTCGTTTGTTGTCATTTTAGATTTTTATTTTTTTAGCATTACCTCTTGCCAGCTTAATCGGATATTTTTCAGCATTTTTTGCAATCTTATCCGTCACTGCATTTTCAAGATCGATATTAAGCTTATCAGCCATGCGTATTAGATAAATCATAATATCTGCCATCTCTTCTTTGACATGTTCACTTTCACTAGAGCTCATAACCACTTTAGCCTGCTCAGGTGTTAACCACTGAAAGATTTCAACGAGCTCTGATGCTTCAACAGATAGCGCCATAGCAAGATTCTTAGGATTATGAAACTGATCCCAATCACGCTCATCGGCAAAATCCGAGAGTTGTTTTTGCATGTTATTAATATTCATATTTTGTATAGAAACTACTCCAAGAGAAGTACTTTTTTTTAACCAACCAATTTATAAGTGATTTACAACTGACAATCACATCATATTCAACACTCTTTAATATTATCCTTCTAAAATGGGTTTTAAAATATCAGGGCTTTTTTCTGAAAAGCTATTTATTCGCTTTAGAACTTCACCATTTGGATCACCCCACCCACTGTTAAGACGGTTTATAATCTGTACTTTTTCACTGTCCGGAAGACTCTCAAAATCACGATCTTGCATGACTCTATCTAGGTCTTTTTCTACAAACTTTAGGATATCAATATGCTTTTCCTGCATGTGCCTAGGGAAATATAACTGAAAAACAATGCCATCAATAATACTTCTATATATTGAATTATAGAAATCGTGTTGTGCCGAGTATTCAGCTAATAAATATATAATACGTAAAAAACTTTTATTAGCGCTCTCAAGATTAATAGTAACAGGAAACTCTTTAATATCTTTTACCAAAATCTTAGGAAAGTCTCCTTTTGTTGCCTTTGGTGAAGCATTGAAATGATAAAATGTTCCTAGCCTAGAGTTTAGTATAAGAGCTACTGCCTCCAATGAGTAATCTGATTCTTTAACAATAAGAACTGCTGGATCATTGTAAAACTCTGCATTTGTAACCGCTGCAAATATAGAGGGATTTGTGATTTCTCTAACAAGCATTCTTTTACCTTGAAAATATTTTGGGTTTCTTGGATTTGCTACACCTTCACAATAATCAAAGTACTCTTCACCATTCCAATGTATTTGATATTTTGTTATATCCCCACCCCATAACCACTTTTTCAATCCTGGATGGTATTTATCATAATGGTACGCTCTTGTATCAATTATATTTTGCGACTGCCCTCTATACTTGTCGTATGCAATTAATCCTTGTGATATTTCTGGAAAAAAATAAGATAGGTTTTTTGAGTTCCCTTTTATCATGGCTAATGACTTTATTGAGCTTATTGGAAGCTTAAATGCCAGTGCCCAGTTTTGTGAAAACTCACGTAACAATGAAACATCTAGTTTTTTTACTTCCTGATTTATAAAATCAACAAGTTCTATATTTTCATTATTTGTTGGTAAATACTTTATCGCATTGCTTACACCACCCTTTTTAAGTACGCATACAGAGTTCCTAACAGTTGCACTTTCAAAAAGTGAATAATTTGTAAAATCAATTAAACTGCATATTTCCCAGTCATCTATCAACTCCTCTCTGAACTTCTTTGCAAAAACATTGAAGAGGTATGTATTTGGCACAATGTAGGAAAGTACGCCATTTTTATTAAGGAGCTTCTTAGATAGTTCAATAAAAAAGTAATATATTTCATAATCAGGAACTTTCCGCAGATTCTTAAGGACGACTTTTCTAGCTTCTCCTTTTATTGATACACCGTATGGAGGGTTGCCTATCACTATATCAAACCCATCCATAATATCAAACATCCATTCAGCATCAAAAAATGGTGAATATGTATTCTGTTCATAAGGATCCCATGCTGCAAGTTGTCTTGCAGTCTCACCATTCATTCCTTCTCTCTCTAGGAGTCCTGAAATTTTCTCTCTTAGGTTCTTATCTTCAACACGCAACTCTCGCTTGCGCTTTGGAACTTTAGAGCTAAATAATTTGTGTCGAACTTTTTTTAATTCCTTTTCTAGCTTTATAACTTCTCTTTTGTCAGGCAACTCAAGTTGACTATCAGGATTTTTAATACCGACCAATGTATTGGCTGCAACAAATTTAGTCTCTAAATTAGGCAGTGGTCTAATACCAAAATTTTCTTTATTTTTATCAATTTTTTGATCAACTATCAAAGATATGAAAAATCTAAGTTTAGATATTTGAATTGCGATTGGCTGAATATCAACACCAAATATACAGTTCTCAATTAAAAATAATTTACGCCCATAATCAAGCTCATTATTTTCAAAAGCATCCTCCATGTCTTTTATTTGTTCTTTTAAATCCTTAATCCCCTGTTCTCTGAATTTAGCATCATCAAGATCCTCAAGCGATTCAATAGCAAGATGCACTTTACTTATCTGGCGTTGATTCCATTCTGCGCTATTAGGGTCTATTTTATCTAAAACATGTACCATCTTTTGCAGTACTCCCATAGGAAAGGCACCAGAGCCACACGCAGGATCAAGAATTGTGCTTTTATCCAAAGCTTCAATGATTTGTTTCTGTATATCTAAGTTATCCTTAAAAGGATTTACATTGTCAAAAGACAACAAATCATGTAAGTTCTTATCTAGCCCATCATCTTGCGAGCCTTTAAAAACTGTATTTTTTAGATACACTATTAGACTCTCATCCACCATGTAATTAACTATCTCTCTAGGAGTGTAAAAAGATCCACTTTGTTTGCGAGCAGTAGTTTTTGTTTCAGGATTATAGCTTGCTAATAAATTTTCAAAAACCTTTCCTAGCAATTCAGGGTCAAGCGCAACATCCTCTTCAATGGGTGTATTTTCAGAAATGGTAAATTTATAAGAATTAAAGATATTAATTAAACCCTTTACCGCAGCTTGTTTTGTATTTTTATTGCTAATGCCAATTACTGAACTTAGATCTACCTGTTCATCAACACCAAAAAATAAATAATCTGGTACAACCACATCGATATCATTGCGATCAGAAAAACCATCTTTGTAAACAATAAAATCCCCACCTTTTGCACCTTTCTTTGTAGGGTGTGGCTTATCAAGACAATCGAACAATCCACCATTCATAAATGGAACTATAGACTCAACTAGATCGACATACTTTTTAGGATTTTTAAAAAAACCCTGATAACGCATTAAGTTTGTCACGTTCATGTGTTGTTTATCATTACGAAATGACCGCTTGCCCATCTCTTGGTTTAAGGTGGCAAAAAATAAATTTTGCAATATTGCCTTGTAATAATGACTATTTGTATTTGCAGAGGCAAAGAGACCATCCTCATGAATTGGAGATAGCTCTTCTAAAATATTATCTTTAATATATTCAAGGTCAAATAACTCATCTGGAACTAACTTTTTTTCCTTAATAAACCAAACAAATAAAAGTCTTGTCAGGAGTCTGATTACATTTTTAGCGCTATGCTCTTGCTTTAATTCTTGTAATTTTTTCTCATCATTTTTACCAGTTGCCTTAAACATAGACTGCATGGTTGGCTCTGATGGAAACTTAACTTCTTTGACCGCCCAAAAATACCAATTAGATAGCTCCGCATAAAATCTTTTATTCAATAAAGAAACACTAAAAACAGTTTGCCAATGCTTGTAGAGACTGTCGAAAGAATCAATTGATTCTTTCGACATGTTGGTAAGAATTTGCTGGTGACCTGAATGGGCGTTGCTTATATTTATGTCTCTAAGTAAAGATACTTTTCCAGCCTTTTCACCTTCTCGCCACTCTTGTTTGTATATTAATCTTTCAGTATTGGCGAGCGCTAGGTAATCATCCTGATCATCCTGATACTTAAAAACTAAAGTAACAGGGGTGTAGTAGAATTCACGATTAAAAGCACGTGATATTTCTGCTAAGTGTGAACGGGTAGGTAATAAATCACCATTCTCTCTTTGATTTAGCGTTACACCAAAAATTAAAAGACCATCGTAATCCGATTTAATCTCATCTTTTGACATGCTTTCGTTTTCATTAAAAGCAGCATCATCAACCATTCCAACAAAATACACATCTCTAACCAAAGAGAATGCATCATTATCTTTGTATGTGTCTTTTAGAATTTCCTTGACAGTTACAGGCTCTTCAACACCACCATTAGTTGGAATATTCAATGCATTAAATAAAGTATTTAATGCATTGAAAAAATCTTTTTCTTTAAAATAATTTAGATTCATTTTTTATAGAGATACCAAGAGCCAAGCGATCAAATCAAAATTTTCTAACTTATATTTATCACTAGGCTTAATATTTGATTTTACCTTCTCTAAAGCATCTTTATTACCTCTACGAAGCCTTTCTAGGATGTCTTTGGTTTCTTTTCCCATGGTTTTTTTTGTAGTGCCATCATCTTGGATTCTTAGTTCATGTGTTTGATTATTAAGCCAAGACTGTATTGAGGAAACTAGCTTATCGATGGATTGCTTTTCTCCTGTGTCAACACCAGCAGAAACATCTCTATTATTGTCTTTATGCAGAGTAATAGCATCTAATACTTCTTTTTGGTTTAACAAAACTAATTCCCCTGCCTGGTCTATATATATTAAATCAAAAACTTTGTATTCATGGTCACTTTTGTTCGCAGGTTTTGCTGGGTAGCCTAATAAAGCAATCATACCTTCCTTTGTACAAATATTAGGATCTGCTTTAAAGCCCGTATATACGCCTTTAGGCATTAATTGATACTTTTCCTTATCTTTATTAAACTCTTCAAGTAAATCTTGACGATAGCTCTCTAGTGACAAATCATTAAAGCCAAACCCTTGGTCACTTACTTCAATATCATCCCAAGTTGTTTCCATTTGTTTCATCATTCGAGCACTCATCTTTTGATCAAGAGACTCATCATGTGATATCTTCTTAAAAGAATCGGAAAATTCATTATCAGTCTCCGCACCACCAAGTTTCATCATAGCCATACGTTGCTCGACCCTTCCCTGGAGATTGAGATAACTATTAATATTATCTGATGGCCAGAAATTCACGCCAAATATTCTTTTGTTCGGTGATCCTAGTCTATCAATACGCCCCATTCTTTGAATAATTCTCACTGGGTTCCAATGTATATCATAATTAATTACCATATCAGCATCTTGAAGGTTTTGCCCTTCACTCAAAACATCTGTTGCTATCAAAATATCAATTGGGTTTTGTAATTGTTTATAAGTCTTTTCGCTTTCTTTATTAACCCAAGAAACCCAATCTTTATATGCATCAATATCATTTTTATTAGACGTAAACTCCCACTCTTTCCCCTTAAAGATTTTAGTGTATGGCGCAAATCTTTCCAGTATAGGCTCTATTTTTTTAGTCTCTATATCAGAATCTGAAGTCTTTGCTCCAGAGCCAGATACAAGTGCAAGCTTGTCAAACCCTCTTACCCTTAATTGCTCAAATAAATATTTAGCTGTATCGTGATATACAGTGAAAATAATAATTTTCTTATTATCATTATTCTGTTTTAATTTAATTTGATCTATTAATTTTTCTAGTTTGCTATCACTAGATTTTTGGTTGTTAATTTGAACAACCTCATCTTTTAGCTTGTTATCAAATTTAAGTAAATTAGCACATAAATTTTCCAGAGAATCCAAATCTCTCTTTAGGTCTTTTTTATAAGTTTCCAAACTTTTTGTTTTATCAATTTCTGCAATACTTATTTTGCGTTTTTTTCCTAAATTAAACTCATCCTCAAAATCACTTTCAAACTCATCTTCATTAAATAACACAGAACCTTCATTATCTATTGAACTATTTTTCTTTTGCCCCTGATAATTCCTTATCATATTTAAAACATTTTGATGATGCAGTTTTATTCTTTGCACGGTCGAATAAAACGAACTCCATGAGGATTCAAGACGTTTTACCATTAATATATAAAGCATTTTTACTAAGAAGTGATCTCTTTGCTTTTCATCGTGTAATACGTCACTATTCCCGTCCTCCTCTAAATATAAGGATGGTTGATATCCAGAAAGCATAGGTGGAAAATGATCAAATAATTCTTCAAATGATTCAAAATTACCAAATTGATGTGGCGTTACATATAAATTTACAGGTCTTTCTTTGATTGGAAAGACCAACTCTTTTTGCTGACCTTCAATCATCTTTCTAGTTCTGGCAACAATAAGCGAATCTGTAAGAGTAAAGAAGTCGGATGGTATTTTTTTTATAAAATCACCTATTTTAGGATTATCCTCCTCTCTCCATTTATTAAACTCTCTTTGTGCTGTTCTAAAGGAATAGTCTATATTTCTTACATCTAAATTTTCTTCATAACCATTAACATTACCTTTGATCATTAATTTAAATTGATTACGAATATCGTTCAATGAATTATTAATTGGTGTTGCTGAAAGCAACAATACTTTGATATCTTCATTAGATTTAAGTATTTCTTCTAGTAAGAATTTATACCTATTAGATTTATCATTCCTTAGGTTGTGACTCTCATCAATTACAATTAATTTTGGCTTATCGTTCTTGAAAAATTTATCTGCACGATCATTATAAGTTTCAAGTCTATCTTCATTCATGTCGGTATGAAAACGAATAAAAAAATCAAATTGATCTTTTTCAAATTTGGAATCTTGGTTCTTTTTATAATTCCTCCAATTATTTTCAATCTTTTTTGGGCAAAGTAATATTGTCTCCCTACCTTGCAATTGAAAGAATTTTATTACAGCCAGAGCACTCCAAGTTTTCCCCAAACCAACAGCATCAGCTAAGATAGCTCCATTGTATTTTTGAAGCATTTTTATAAGACTTAATACCCCTTTTTTCTGGAATTCATACAATGAATTGTAGACAACACTATTCTCCATTCTTCCAATTTGTCGATTGAATTCTGGATCACTTTCAACTTCTAATATCTGCCCACCAAAAAGCTCAAACAATACTTTGTAGTAAATTTCTCTTGGTGTGTATTTAATAAATATTTTTTCAATCTCTTCAATCAAATACTGCTTAAAGTTGACTTTAGAAGTTGAGCCATCTTCTTTAATAATTGTTTTTTCTAAATACGCTTGAGGTCTATCCCATAAATTGTCAAACCAACTAGATAATTCTTTATATTGACTATTATTTCCAGTTTCGGCAATATTCAATTCAATGTTATTGGTTTGCTTTAATCCGATACCAGCCTCTGTTAAATTAGAACTGCCAGATATGAAATATTTATTTCTATCATCAGATTCTGATGGATTAAATAAGAAGCATTTAGCATGGCAAAAATTTGGTTCTAGTGTTTTTGCTATTACATGGTCTTGCTTAAGAAATAAAACCGCCTCCTGTGAGAGTTTGTTTAATTTTAATGCGGCTTCAATTGTTATATTTTCATTAAGAAGGTCGAGTGGTCTATCGTTCTCAACATCTACATTAACTATATCTCCAAGCATCAAACGATAATTAGATATTTTTTTATTTACATGTTTTGATAAATGAGCAAGCGCTCCAATTGTAAAATAACCAGTAACAATATCTAAATCACCTCTTTCAGTGTAATCAGTTATCCACTCATGCACCTTTCGGTTTTTATTCTCATTGTCTAATATCATATTTATTGATTTTAATTGTTAATACGCCTCATTTTAAAAATTTCCTAAATTTTCTTTAAAGCCTTTCTTGGGATCTTTAAAAGCCACAAAACCCTATAAAAACAGCCTTTTAAAGCCTTTAAGCAGCACTTACAAGCCTTAAAGCAACCTCTTTTCCTTTAAAACTTAGTTAAAACCCGTCATTTACATAATTTGCCAAATTTTTATCACTCTTTTTCCTTACAAATAACCTGCACCGTAGCTTCTTTTGCATCACTAACAATCTGACTAACTGATCTAGATCCATTGGCTTTTTTAACTTGATAATCAACCATATTGAGATCCATGAAGATCTTTGCCATATTTGATTTGATGGCAAAGTTAACATTTTGAGCTGGGCGACTTCCTGTGATCTCTGCAGATGTTTCTAATCTTGAAACAATCACGCCAATGACATTGCCATTATCATCAAGTAGTGGACCACCTGAATTGCCAGGCTGTACTGGAGATGTTAGCTGAAGCTCTGCAATGTTGTTGTTAAAACCTGTGAGTGCAGCGATATTGCCAGAGGTTACTTTTAGCTCGGAACCTAATGTTGATGAAAACGGATAGCCTAATGCAATTGATTGTTCGCCTGTTACTACTGGCTTGCGGTTTCTTAGGTATAAAAAGCTGTTATTAGGTTTACCTGTTACTAGTATTGAAAGATCTGTTGTGGAGTCTGTATCAAGCAGTTCTACAGTTGCTTTATAGCCTTTATTTTTTACCTCTAATTCATCGCAGTCTTCAGTGACATGATTATTGGTAACAATATGATTTGGGGTTACAAAAAATCCAGAGCCTGAGCTTGAAATCTTTACGTCTATAAGTTTATCCTCTTCATTTTCTTTGTCGTTTTTAGCGGCGGTGCGATACCATTCGGCTGCTTTTTTATAGTTCTTTTTCGCATTGGTGTCTTTATCGCCATAATAGTACATAGAGGCTAAGGCCATTTGAGATTTTTTGTAGTTTTGGTTAATTGCTTTGACGTACCACTCTTTTGCTTTTTTTAGATCCTTTTGTACTACTATACCAAACTCATAAAAAATACCCATTTGATGCTGTGATGCAGCATTGCCCAAATCGGCTGCTTTTTTAAATAATTTGAACGCCTTGGGCTTGTCCTTCTTAACGCCTAGGCCGGCCAAGTAATGCTTAGCAAGATTAGTTATTGCTTTAACATTGCCCAAATCGGCTGCTTTGTTGTAATATTCAAAAGCTTTCTCTGCATTGATTTCAACTACGTCTTTTCCAGTAATGTACAAATATGCTAGTGTGTTATAAGCTTGCGCTACGCCTTGGTCTGCAGCCTTGTTGGCCCAATATAATGATTTTTTATAATCACGTTTTACATATATGGCTCTTAGATAGTATTTGGCTAATTTGTCTTGAGCTTCGGCATAACCAAGCTCAGCAGCTTTGATAAATAATTCAACAGCTTTATCTGTATTTTTATCAAAACCCTCTCCATTTTTATGCATTTCTGCAAGATCAAATAATGATTCTTTATCGCCTTGATCTACTGCTTTTTGATACCAATAAATTGCTTCATGATAATTTTTACTAGTGCCTTTTCCTAGATAATGTTGTAAGGCAATATCCTTCATTGAATTTACATTGCCCTGAAGTGCGGCTTGGGTGTCCCAGTATAAAGATTTAGCCTTATCAATATCAACCCCTAATCCAAGATAGTATCGATCTGATAAGGCTGTCTGTGCGTAAATGTTACCCAACTCTGCTGCTCTTTTATAGTACTCGGTTTCAAGCTTTTCTTGCTTAGTTGGTGATGTAAGTCCAATTACAAAGCCAATGTTATACAAAGAGGTTGCGTCGCCTTTATCGGCAGATTTTTGGTAATACTCAATTGCTTTATCAAAATCCACTTGAACGGTAAATCCGTATGTGTAATCAAGCGCTTTTTCAAAATCTACATTGCGATCCTGACTAGCTATCTTGCCAGATAGGACGTCGGCCTTATATTGGGCATCTGTATCACCTTTTTGAGTGGCTTTTTCATAATAAGCCAGAGCCCTGGGAATGTTTATGGATGTGCCTTTTCCATATTCGTACATATGTCCAAGCTCAAATTGAGAGTTCGCACTGTCAATTGCATCAGCTCTTTCAAAATAATCTTTTGCTATATCAAAGTCTTGCTCGATACCATACCCATGTAGGTGAATTTTTCCTAAAAGCCATAAGGCACTTATACTCTCTTTATACTTAATTGATTTTTCAAGGTACTGTCTTGCCTGAACATAATCTTGCTTAACGCCACGTCCGACATAATGCATATCTCCAAGTCTTAACATAACACCAGAATCAAACTTTTCAGAAGCTGCCAAATAGTGTTTAAAGGCTAGTTTATAATCATCATCTATACCTTCTGGTGCATAATAATAAGCCATTGCTAAATATCTTGTTAGCATAGGTTTAAAAGATTCCATATCCTCTTCTTCAAGTGCTTGCTTAAAATTAAAAATAGATGTTTTATAATCACCTTTTTGCATTGCATCTAGACCTTCCGAGAATCCAGCATGTGACACAGATATTGTTAGTGTTATAAAAAGTGAGATTAATAATTTCATTGCTCTCCAAATGGTTGGTTAATCTTACTCAAGTTAAGTGTTTAATTGATACATAATTTGTTGCTATTTTTCAATCTTTGTTGTTTTTGTTAAGTTAAGTATTAATACAAAAAACATTAGGACGTATAGTGTTACAAAGGTATTAGATATTGGCTCTTTCATCCAGCCCTCAATTGGGTAGAATCGAGCAGAAAGTTCTGGAATCCAGATGCATGCAAATAGAACGATTAATGTAATTGTATTTTTCATGATAATGCCTGTTGTTAAAAACCACCATTATCAAAAATAAATGCTAACTAAAAATGAAGATTGAATGTTTTATTACTGAAGTTTGTTGAAAGCTAAATGTGTGTCAATCCACCGATTAACCCACCAAACATAACAAATAACAGCCATAAAATGATAATTGCTGGAATAGAGGCAATTGCCCACTTAACCATAAACCACACCATTGATAAAAATGGCATTTTAATGTCTGTAACCTCTACTTTTGAAACCTCTGAATCCATCATT
>Ga0209558_1002807_pt1 | contig 11097 bp, 8 predicted proteins | sample SaaInlV_150m_DNA_3_FD_184674 | JGI IMG/M metagenome (GOLD analysis project Ga0209558, IMG submission 184674) | Marine microbial communities from expanding oxygen minimum zones in the Saanich Inlet - Saanich Inlet SI074_LV_120m_DNA (SPAdes) (version 2) | ecosystem: Environmental > Aquatic > Marine...
GGTGAAGAAGCACAGACCCTGGCCCAGGCATCGGTCCCCTTTCGCATGGTGCCGGGGATCACGGCGGGGATCGGGGGGCTGGCCTATGCCGGCATTCCAGCAACCCATCGCGACACCAATACCGCCATCACCTTTATCACCGGCCATGCCAGTGATGGCCATGTGCCAGACAATCTGAATTGGGAGGCGCTGGCAAAATCTGCGCAGGTTTTGGTGCTTTATATGGCCCTTGGCCATATTGAACACATTGCCAAGCTCTTGATGGATGCCGGGCGCGATACGGATGAACCGGTTTGTGTCATCAGCAATGCCACCCTGGCCAATCAAAAGGTTCTGGATACAACCCTGATCAATGCCGCCGCCGACATCCAAAAAGCGGTAATGTTGCCACCCGCCGTCGTGGTTATTGGTGCCAATGTCGGGTTGCGCGCACCCCTTGATTGGATTGGGGCGCTTGGAAATGGGCAAAACATCCCATGACGGAAAAAACAGACATCCCCTTTTGGAAACGCAAGACCCTGACGGAAATGACCCGCGACGAATGGGAATCCCTTTGTGATGGCTGTGGAAAATGCTGCCTTTTAAAGCTTGAGGACTGGGATACCGCAGAAGTCTCATACACCTCTGTCGCATGTCGTGGCCTGGATTCCAAAACCTGCCAATGCAAATTTTATGATCGGCGCAAAGAAGAAGTATCCGATTGCATCGTTCTGCGCCCGGCAATGGTGCCGGGCTTTCCGTGGCTGCCCAGCACCTGTGCGTATCGATTGATTCATGAAGGCAAAGATTTGGAAGATTGGCACCCTTTGGTATCTGGTGATCCACAATCCGTCCATCGTGCCGGCATCTCTGTGAAGGGAAAAACCGTCGACGAAGAAGAAGCCGGAGACGAACTTGATGACTACATTGTCAAATGGCCTGAATAACTTTTCACCTGATGGCTTTTCAAATGCCCCCGATCAGGTACACTCAGAACATGGTTGATAACGCTGCCCCCATTAAAGGCGTCCTTGCTGCGGCACTGACTGCGCTGGATGAAAATTTTTCCCCGGATTCTAAACTGACCGCCGATCACTGCCATTGGCTTTTGGCCAATGGGTGCAATGGCATTGGGCTTTTGGGCACCACAGGAGAAGCATTTTCATTTTCGGCATCTGAGCGCATGCGCCTTTTAGAAGGCGTTATCGATCAGGGCATCCCGCCAGATCGCCTTATTGTCGGAACAGGGGCTGCCGCCCTTGACGATGCCATCACCCTGACGGCACATGCAACAAGCCTTGGCTGCGTGGGATGTCTGGTGGTGCCGCCCTTTTATTTTAAAAATATCAGCGACGATGGCCTTTATGCGGCTTATGACGAAATCATCACCCGCGTCGATAACCCCGCCCTCAGGCTTTATCTCTATAACTTCCCTCAAACCTCTGCGGTGCCCATCACGCGCAACGTTATTGACCGTTTGATCAAGACCTGGCCTGACACCATTGCCGGACTAAAAGATTCATCCGCATCTGTTGAAAACATGGTGGGGTTGGCACGGGACTATCCTGAACTCAGCATCTATTCCGGCACAGAAAGACTGCTTTTGGACATATTAGAAGCTGGCGGAAAGGGCTGCATTGCGGCAGGTGCCAATATTACCGCCCCTGCCATTGCCGCACTGTATAGCGAATGGGAAAAATCCGGCGCAAGCCCTGCTGCCTTTAAGGCCCAGGAAAAAGTATCTGCCTTGCGCGATGTTTTTGATGGCATTTCCATGATTCCAGCCATGAAACTGCTTTTGGCGCGACATTTAAACCTGCCCCGATGGGCACAGGTGGTGCCCCCCATGGTGCCAATCACTGATGATGGCATCGATGCCTTTATGGCCCATGCCAAATCCGGCGGGGTGGTACTGTCATGAGCAATGCCAAACCCGCGCGCGAAGATGTCTTGAACATAGATGGGCGAAAAATATGCCTGCGCTCCCATCATCACCGCAAAGCACGGCATATGATTTTGCGCATTGATGCCAAAGCGGACTGCGTCCTCCTGACCCTGCCGCGCAGCGTGTCCTATACATCAGGCATTAAATTTGCTCGTGAAAAAAGCGATTGGTTTATTCGACGCCTTGATTCACTGCCCCCGCTCACCCCATTTGCTGATGAATCCCTGATTCCATTTCAGGGCGAAAAACTGTGTATTCGCTATTTTCCATTGGCCGGTGCCGCGCCCATTTTTGATCAAAATATTCTCTACGTTCCAGGCCCCGAACATAAAATGGCCGACAGCGTGCGGGGATGGCTCCGGCACGAAGCGCAGCAATTGATGGCAACCTTAAGTGCCAGCAAGGCTGAAAAAATTGGCCGCCCCCCGCCACCAATCCGTCTAAACGATCCCCGGTCCCGTTGGGGCAGCTGTTCTGAGACGGGGCGGATTAATTTTTCATGGCGCCTGATTATGGCGCCCAAGATCGTCCTTGAATACGTTGTCGCCCATGAGGTCGCCCATCTGGAAGAATTGAACCACGGCAAACAGTTTGAAAAAATCGTCCGCAGCCTGACCGAAAATGTTGACGAAGCCCGGGACTGGCTGACCGAAGAAGGCACCGGGCTGTTGCGCTATGGCTGAGCGCACCTCGCCCAAGTGCGCTATGGCTGAGCGCATTGCTGCACCCAAAATTGGTTACATCGCGCAATAGCGCGGGTTTTTTCTTATGTCCCGTCTCCGGCCTGAATCCCTTTCCATGACCCTGCTTCTGACGGCGCTGATCGCCATCGGGGCGATGTCCATTAACATGACCCTGCCCGCCCTTCCTGCTATGGCCGAAGTATTCGGCGTTGCCGGCGGGATCGTGCTGATGACCGTTGCCCTGTTTTCCTTTGGCTTTGCAGTGGGGCAATTGTTCTATGGCGCCGTGTCAGACCGCTTTGGTCGCCGCCCGGTGTTGTTGGTGGGCACGTTGCTTTATACGGCCACCTCCCTTGCCTGTTATCTGGCACCCAACATTGAAACCCTGATCATTGCCCGCCTGCTTCAAGGGTTGGCCGCTGCTTCCGCCCAGGTTTTGGCCCGGGCCATTGTGCGCGACATCTATACCCCCAATGAGGCCGCAAAAGTTCTTTCCCTGATTGCTGCCGTTTTTACCATCACCCCTGCCTTTGCCCCGCTGATCGGCGGGGTGTTACAGGCATGGCTAGGCTGGCGATCCATCTTTGCCGTGTTGACGGGGTTCAGCACCATCTTGGTTTTGGCCGTGTTTTTTGGCCTGAATGAGAGTCTAAAGCGCCTGGACCCCGAAGCGCTGCGCCCCACGCGCCTGATGACCAATACCGCTGCATTGCTTAAAAACCGGACCTTTTTAGGCTACACCCTTGTCTTTTCTGCTGTTTTTGCAGCGATGTTCGGATTCCATTCCGGATCGTCCTTTGTTTTCATTAAATTGCTGGGGTATGGGCCCGAAGCCTATGGTGTGTTGTTCATGACCGTGATTGGCGGGTATTTGGTCGGCACTGTTTTGTCCATGAAGATCACCCTGACCATTGGCTATCAGCGGCTGGTCTGGATTGGCATGATGATCTGCCTATGCGCCAGCGCCACCATGTTGGCCTTGACGCTGCTGGCACCCCTTGGGGTTTTGATCCTCATCATCCCGCAATTTATATTCATGATCGGTGTTGGGCTTGCCCTGCCCAACTCTCTGGCCGGGGCCATGGCACCATTTCCAGACAAAGCGGGGTCATCAGCCGCTTTGATCGGATTTTTCCAACAAGCAAGCGGCGGCGCCATGGTGGCAAGTCTTGGGGCGCTCAGCACCGACAGTGCCGTGCCCATGGTGGCCTGTGTTTTCTCAGGGACCGTCATCGCAGTTCTGGCCCTAATCGTGATCGTTCCCCGGACCCCGTCCGGGGCTTAATCAGAATCAGACGGATACGCATCCCGATCAGGGGCCGGGTCAGAATTGCCAAATAAACGGCCCCAAAAACTTCCCCCTTTTGCCCCCGGAAGGGGAATGGCTGGCTTGCCTTCATGGGCCTCAACCATCACATCGCGCCAAATCTTGGCGGGCAGGCTGCCGCCGGTGACCCGCTTCATTGATTTTCCATTGTCATTGCCAAGCCACACCCCAGCCACATAATTGGCGCTGTAGCCAACAAACCACGCATCCCGGTAATCTTGGGTGGTTCCGGTCTTGCCCCCGATTGGGTGACCAAAACGCCCCCGATGCCCGGTTCCCCGTTCCATCACTGCCGTCATCATCTTATTCATATCGGCCAACATGCCGGGTTCTATACGTCGGCCCGGCCCGGACCCGGACCGCACATAGCGTGTCTTGCCACTTGTATCTTTGACCCGCGTAACGCCATGAATAAAAACACCATTTCCGCCATTGGCAAACGGGGCATATGCCCCAACCAGTTCAATCAGGCTAACTTCAGATGCCCCCAAAGCAAGGCCGCCTTCGCGGCGAAGTTTTGATGTTATGCCCAACCTTCGGGCGCGGCGAATAACCCGATCAACACCGGCATGTTGCAGGACCCGCACCGCCACAGTGTTCAGCGATTTAACAAGCCCATCGGTCAGGGTAACCGGGCCATAAAATTTCCCATTGTAATTTCGCGGCGCAAAACTGCCCATCCGAACCGGGGCATCCTTGATGATGGATTTTGGCGTTAACCCCGATTCCAGACCGGCCAGATAGACAAAGGGTTTAAAAGAGGACCCCGGTTGGCGAAGCGCCTGAGTGGCCCGGTTAAACTGACTTTTTCCGTAATTTTTTCCCCCAACCATGGCCTTGACCGCCCCATTGGGGGCCATGATCACAAGGGCGGCCTGACCAACATTGCGCCCCTTCGCCGGGCCAGCCATCAGCTTTTGAACTGCCCGTTCAGCGGCGCGCTGAAGCCGCAAATCAAGGGTGGTCTGGACCACAAGATCCCCCTTGGCTGAACCCACATAGCCCCGCGCCTGATTCAATGCCCAGTCGGCATAATAGCGCCCAACCCGTGCCGATTGACGACCCAGCCGGGCCGGGTTGAGCTTCACCACCCGGGCCTGGGCGGGGGTGATAAACCCCGCTGCCACCATACGATCAAGCACCACCGCGGCGCGCCGTGTGGCACGGCCCCGATGACGGTTGGGCGCATAACGCGACGGTGCCTTTAAAAGCCCCGCCAGCATTGCTGCTTCGTTTAGCTGCAGGTCTTTTGCGGGCTTGTTAAAATAACTGCGCGCCGCCGCCGCAATCCCGAAATTACCCGCCCCCAGATAGACCCGGTTAAGGTAAAGCGACAGGATTTCATCCTTGCTCAGGTGATGCTCTAACCACAGGGCCAACACCAGTTCCTGAATTTTTCGCTTGAAAACACGCTCTGGGCCCAGAAACAAATTCTTCGCAAGCTGCTGGGTAATGGTAGAGCCACCTTGCTTGATTCTGCCTGCCCATAGATTGACCACCACCGCACGGGCAAGGCCGATTAAGTCCACGCCGAAATGGGAATAAAAGCGGGCGTCTTCCACGGCGACCACGGCCTGGGGCACATGTTTTGGCAACTTTGAAACAACGATGGGCCGGGCGCGGGCCTCGCCAAACCGGGCAAAGGGTGTGCCGTCTGCTGCCAACAGTGTCACCGATGGGCGGCGTTCCAGTTTTGGAATAGACCCGGTCACTGGCCCCAGATCATAGGCGTACCAGGCAATCAGGGATGAGACCGCAATGGCCCCCCAAATCCCTGCCACCAATGCCCATTTCACCAACACGCGAAATACCCCCCGTTTGGGGGGAGGCTTTGCTCCCTTTTTACCAGTGGGCTTTTTACCAGCGGGTTTTTTGGGGGATTTAGAAGGAGGTTTTTTTGCCATCACCGATGCCGATTATCAAGCAAGAGGATTAAACGTCGAGATTGGCCACTTCCAGCGCATGGGTCTGAATAAATTCACGCCGGGGCTCCACGACGTCACCCATCAATGTGGAAAAAATATCTTCCTGAGCCTCGGCATGGCTGATCCGAACCTGAAGCAGGGTCCGCGCATCGGGGTCCAACGTGGTTTCCCAAAGCTGTTCCGGGTTCATTTCACCAAGACCTTTATATCGCTGAATTGCCATGCCCTTGCGGCCAACGTCCATGACCGCATTCACCAAGCCGGTGGGCCCGGTAATGTCGGTGATCACTTCTTTGCGCACCAGCGTGGATTGACGGGCATAAATCTGCTGCAATTTTCCAGCCATAGCATCAAGCTTGCTTGCCTCTACCATGGAGATCACCTTGGCATCGATCTTGAGCCGTTCCGGCACGCCCCGCAGAATGCGTTCAAAAGACATGGTGCCATCGGTTTCAATATTTGAAGACCAGCCGCGTTCTAGGGCGGAAACAATGCCATCCAGACGTCTTGCTGTAAATTCTGCAACGGTTTCGGCATTTTTTGCATCCGCAAAAACATCCGGGTTGAATGCGCCCAGAATACCTGCCTGTTCCACCAACGCCAAAGAGCCAACCCTTCGGGCCAGAGGCGCCAAAAGGTTGCGTGCCACCCGGGCATCATCCAGAACTGCCGCCAGATCATCGCCGGCCAATTGCTGGCCGTCATGAAGGGTCAGAACGGCATCTTCAATCCCGGCACCGATGAGATAATCTTCAAGGGCGCGATCATCTTTCAGATACACTTCTGAATTGCCTCGTTTCGACCGATACAGGGGCGGTTGGGCAATATAGAGATACCCCCGTTCAATCAACGCCGGCATTTGGCGATAGAAGAAAGTCAGCAATAACGTGCGAATATGGGCCCCATCAACATCAGCATCGGTCATGATGATGACCTTGTGATAGCGCAGCTTTTCTATATTGAAATCATCAGCCCCGATCCCTGCACCGAGCGCCGTAATCAAGGTGCCAATTTCTACTGATGACAGCATTTTGTCAAAACGGGCACGTTCCACATTCAGAATTTTACCCCGCAACGGCAGGATCGCCTGATTGGCCCGATTGCGGCCCTGTTTCGCAGAGCCCCCGGCGGAATCCCCTTCGACGATGAATATTTCGGCAACGGCCGGATCACGCGCCTGACAATCTGCCAATTTACCCGGCAGAGAAGATATATCCAAAGCACCCTTGCGCCGGGTCAATTCCCGCGCTTTACGGGCGGCTTCGCGCGCAGCAGCCGCTTCCGATGCCTTGGCCATGATGCGTTTGCCTTCATTGGGGTGTTCTTCGAACCATTGGCTGAGACGATCACCGACAATGCTTTCCACAACGGGGCGGACTTCAGATGAAACCAGTTTTTCCTTGGTCTGGGATGAAAATTTAGGATCCGGAACCTTAACCGATAACACGCATGTCAGCCCTTCGCGGGCGTCTTCGCCGGTCAATTGCATCCGGTCTTTCTTGGCCAGCGCAGAAGATGACGCAAACGCATTAATGGTTCGCGTCAGCGCGCCACGGAACCCGGCCAAATGGGTGCCACCATCGCGCTGGGGAATGTTGTTGGTAAAACACAGCATGTTTTCGTGATAGGCATCGGTCCATTGCATGGCGACTTCGACAACGATGCCATTGCGCTCATCGGTTAGGGAAATGGGCGGTGAATGGATCGCCGTTTTGGAACGATCAATATATTCCACATAGGCCTTCAGCCCGCCGTCATAAAGCATTTCTTCAGTGATGGGCTCTACTTCGCGGTTGTCCGTCAAAACAATGGCAATGCCAGAGTTCAGAAAGGCCAGCTCCCTCAGCCGGGAACGCAAAATGTCATGTTCAAACCGGATGTTATCGGAAAACACCTCGGCCGATGGATGAAACGTTACCTCAGTACCACTGCGTGGGGTGCCATCTTCACCAAGGGGTGCCGTGCCGGTTTCTTTTAAGGGGGCAACCGTATCACCATCGCGGAACTGCATCTTGTGTTCCTTGCCATCGCGACAAATACAAAGTTCCAACAACGATGACAGGGCGTTCACCACGGAGATGCCAACCCCATGCAACCCACCGGATATCTTGTAGCTGTTCTGGTCAAATTTACCCCCGGCATGAAGCTGGGTCATGATCACTTCGGCGGCAGAGATGCCTTCTTCTTCATGAATCTCAACCGGAATCCCCCGGCCATCATCAGAAACCGTGACGGAGCCATCGACATTCAGGCACACATTAATGCGGGTGCAAAACCCGGCCATGGCCTCATCGATGGAATTGTCCACCACCTCATAGACCATGTGATGCAATCCGGTGCCATCGTCCGTATCGCCGATATACATGCCCGGGCGTTTGCGCACCGCCTCAAGGCCGCGCAGGACCTTGATGGAATCAGCGCCATATTCATCGGCGCTTTCAATTTCGCTCAGTTCTTTATCGGGATTGGATTCTTCCGCCATCTTCATACCTTTGCCGTTTTAAATACTTTTACACCACGTCACACAATCAACGCATACCGTCAGGGCGCCTTCAGCGCACCATCATCAACCTTGAAAAATTGGGCGGCATCACCGAGCCCAGAAAACAGGTCAGCGTCCACCCCCGTCATCCACGCCTGCGCACCCAGGGCCGCAATTTCCTGATAGAGGGCTTGGCGATAGGTGTCATCCAAATGGGCTGCTACTTCATCCAGCAAGATAATCGGTGCAAACCCCCGCAACGTCGCCTGAAGCCTTGCTGCACCCAGAATAATTGAAATCAACAGGGTCTTTTGTTCGCCCGTGGATAATTGTGCGGCGCCCAGTGCGCGATCGCGGTGTTCAACCACCATATCTGACCGGTGTGGGCCAACCCCCGCACCGCCATGTTCGCCATCGCGCTGGCGGCAGTCTGCCAAAGCTTTCGCCAATCGTTCTTCGGCCGCAAGGGCAGGGCCTTCATCAAGCCAGGTCTCCGTTTCACCTACAACGGCGATAAGCGCTGCTGGAAACGGGCCAATGCCAGAATCTGCCGCCTGGGTTAAATCTGCTGCTGCCAATTGACGCGCAGCCGCGATGGCAATGCCACTGGTGGCCATGGTATGTTCAAGGGCTGTCAGCCAAGACGCATCTGCACCACCATTCAGGCGGCCATCACGAAGAAGGCGCGCGCGTTCGCGCATACTTTTTTCATACTCGCTGATGCGCGTCGCATGGGCCGGGTCCAGCACGGCGACCAGTTTATCCAAAAATCGCCTGCGCGATCCCGGTTGGTCATGAAACAAGCGATCCTGTGCCGGGGTCAGCCACAAAACCGGCACCCGTTCAGCCAGCGCCGCCGGACCGGACTGTGGTTTTCCATCAATGCGCACAATGCGCCGCGATGCCAGACTTTGGCCATCTCTCCCGGTGCCCACCTCGAACCGTCCCATGGGGTTTTCCAACACGGCCGCCACCGCCCAAGGGGCAATAGATGCCCCAGAAACCTGGCGATCAACCTCTATCAATCGCGCACTGCGCAGGCCCCGTCCAGCCCCCAAAAATGAAATCGCTTCTAAAATATTGGTCTTACCGGCGCCATTGGACCCGGTCAGCACCACCGGCCGCCCATCAAGATCAAGGCGCATCCGTTCGTAATTCCGAAAAGCTGTCAGGGTGAGGCCGGTAACTGCAAAATGGGCTGCAAGTTCGGTCAGGGGTGCCCCATCGAGGGGTAGCACCGCTTTAAGGGAAGAGACGTTCAGCGTCGGGCCTCCTCAAGAATCAAAATATTGGGCATAAATGGCCCAGACTAGACACGCATCGGCATGATGACATACAGCGCATTGGCATCGTCCACATCACTGACAATGGCAGCGGATGCTGAATCGTTCAGCCGGAATCGGGCTTTATCACCCTCAATCCGTTCGGCAATATCCAGCAGGTAACGGGAATTGAAGCCAATCTCTAGCCCCTCGGCATCAAAACTGACCTCAAGCTCTTCTTCTGCCTGGCCTTGATCCAGACTGGTGACCGACAGGGTAAGAACCCCTTTGTCGATGGCCAATTTTACCGCGCGGGATTTCTCGGTAGAGATCGTAGAAACACGATCAACCGCTTCGGCAAAATCTTTGCGATCCACCTCTAACAGGCGCTCATTTGAATCGGGGATAACCCTTTGATAATCGGGGAAGGTGCCATCAATCAATTTAGACGTCAGTACAACATCATCGAAAGACAGGTTGATTTTGGCTTCAGACAACCCAACCACAATATCGCTCTCAGCTTCATCAATCAGCTTGCGCCATTCAGACACCATTTTCCGGGGAACAATAACCCCCGGGATATCCGCAGCCCCTTCAGGCATAGGCACATCAAACCGCGCCATCCTGTGGCCATCTGTGGCAACAGCACGAAGCACCTTGATCCCATCCTGATCCGCCGCATGAAGATAAATGCCGTTAAGATAATAACGGGTTTCCTCAGTTGAAATTGCGAACCGCGTGTGATCGATCAATGCCCGCGCTGCAGATGCGGACAAAGAAAAATTGTGCGGCTGGTCATCAGTGCCAAGGGCTGGAAAGTCCGCCGGCGGCAAACAGGCCAACTGAAATGTGGAACGGCCCGAACGTAGGGTAAGCCTGCCGTCGCCTTCTTCCACAGAAACCTGCGCGCCGTCAGGGAGCTTTCGCACGATGTCGTAAAAGGTGTGCGCCGGTGCGGTCAAGGATCCGGGCGTCGCAACTTCTGCGGGCACAGATTCCGCAATGGCAAGCTCCATATCCGTTGCCGTCAGCTTGATCGCGCCGTTGGCGGCCTCAATCAGGACATTGTTAAGGATGGGAATGGCGTTGCGCCGTTCTACAACACTCTGGACATGGCCAAGAGAGCGAAGCAGAGAAGCACGTTCAATGGTAAATTGCATGGCGAGCGTATATTGCCTTCTTCGGTCGCCCCGCCCGACACCACTTGCCAGCAGGGATCAATTTTCAACTCTTAAGGGATAAGAATGCATCTTATTTTGTACAAGATGCACGCCATAACCCTATCCGGCTATGAGTATAGCAAACGCCCTTATATTCCCAAGGAAAAAGGATGGCATGTTCGTTGTTTAAGAGACCAGAAAAAGGGGCTGAAATAGCCCCTTTTTGGATCAGCTTTCCAGCATTCGCCGCAAAAGCTCTATGTCTTCCGAAAAACCTTGGTCAGAAGACCGTAATTCTTCGATTTTACGGACCGCATGCATCACCGTCGTGTGG
>Ga0209558_1002827_pt1 | contig 11016 bp, 7 predicted proteins | sample SaaInlV_150m_DNA_3_FD_184674 | JGI IMG/M metagenome (GOLD analysis project Ga0209558, IMG submission 184674) | Marine microbial communities from expanding oxygen minimum zones in the Saanich Inlet - Saanich Inlet SI074_LV_120m_DNA (SPAdes) (version 2) | ecosystem: Environmental > Aquatic > Marine...
CGAGGCGCCGAATTAGCGGCGCCAATAGTCAGGCCAGTACTCAGGCCAGTATTCATAATTTTCGGCCGCGCATCTCGCGATATAGGATGAACAAACCGGCGCCCACCACCAGGGCGGCGCCGGCCAGTTTCCAACTATCAGGGACATCGCCCCATATGGCATAGCCCATGACGGCGGCCCAGACCAACGAGAGGTACCTGAACGGGGCCATGGTCCCCCCCGGCGCCAGCAACAGAGCCTGGATCGTCAACAGGTGCGAGACCGAATTCAGAATACCCGCGACGGCGAACAGGCCCCATTGCGCCGGGCTGGGCCAATGGGCGCCGAACATCGGCATACTGATGGCGCCGGCCAGAATTCCCGCCAGCATGGAGTAGAACAGGATCGAGACGGAGCTGTCGCCGCCGCGCAGACGGCGGGTCGCCACGTCACGCAAGGCCGACAACAGGGCGGTGAAGAGGGGGAAGAAGTAATAATAAGGGATGCCTTCGGCGCTGGGCTTCACCATCATCATCACGCCGGCGAAGCCAATGAACACGGCCAGCCAGCGCCGCCAGCCGACCGGCTCCCCCAGCATTGGCCCGGACATTGCGGTCAGCATGATCGGGCTGAGAAAAATGATCGCCAAGGCATCGGCCAAGGGCAGATAGATAAAAGATACCACCACGAAGATCGAGGTGCCGGCGCCCAGGATGGCGCGGATCAAAGTGCCTTTGAGATTGCGGGTCGCCAAGGCCCGGAAACCGCCGGCCCGCGCCGCTATGATAATGATGGGTACGAAGGTGAACAGACCACGGTAAAACATGATCTCGCCAGGTTGGAAATCCGCCGTCAGCCATTTGGTGATGCCGTCCTGGGTGGTGAGCAACAGTCCGCCAACGATCATGCACAAGGCACCCTTGGCGCCATTCGATAAATTACTGAACATCAATATATTATGCGTGCGGATCAACGCCGTTGCAGCAGGAATTCACGGCCCACCTTGACTTTCGGCTCGCCGTCGTAGGCGACGATGTCGGCGGTGGCATAGGTCTCGCGCCAGTCATCGGGCAGGTATGATCCCGTGCCGACCACATCGATGGGCGCGTTGACGGTGCCCATGACCTGGCATTTGAAAAAGTTGAAGCCCGAGGAGGCAACGATCCGCGCCTTCGGAAAGCCGGCTTCGTCCAGCCTGTCGCGCATATGGAAAATCGCCGCCGCCGAAACCCCGGTACCGACCAGCCAGCGCAGTTCTTCCTCGTTGCGGTATTGCCGCACCGCGCGGGGGACGTGGCGCTCCAGCACGGCGTAGGAAGATTGCGTGTCCAGGCCCTCGACAAAGCGGCCGCCATGGGTGTCCAGGCGCACGGCAAGCGCGCCTTCCTCGGCCAGATCTGGGAAGCGGTTGCAGACCGCCAGGGCATCCGTGACCTCCTGTCCGAAATAGTCGACCAGAATTGTCAAAGGCTCGCCGGGAAAAGCCTCGGCATACATCTCCGCTGCCTTCAAGGTGCTGCCGGCATAGCCGATCAGGGCGTGCGGCATGGTGCCCAGGCCTTTTTCGTTGCCAAAAAAGTGCGCCGTGGCGTCCGTGGCATTGCCGATAAAGCCAACCGCGTCCCGATCGCGCCTGGCCCCTTCGCTGCCGACGGAGGCGGCATAGGCCATCATCTCGGCCATTTCATGGCCGGCGCAGTGGCGCGCGTCCATGGCCAGGAACTGACTGTCAGGCAGGGCCGCACACATCAGATAGGCGTTGTAGGCGGCAACACAGCAGGCGCCCAGCTTTTGCAGATACAACGTTTCCAGATCGACCAGTTCGGACAACGGGCCGCTCAAATACAACAGCGGTTCGCCGGCGCCGACCCAATCGCCTTCCTCGAAGCATTTTTCGATATTGAACGTGACCCCGCGTTCGGCAGCGACCTGGTTCAGCCAATCGATCATCAGGCGGGGGGCAAAACTAACCGGGCGGCGCATAAAAACCGCATAGGTCACCTGGGCATCGCCGTTGCGCTGCACAATTGTGCGGGTCTTCTTGAAATACTGATCCGTCCAGCGATCAATATCGCCTTCCAGATCGTCACTCTCGTTTGGGCTTTTGCCCGCCATGGCCTGCGGTTCCCTATTGTGCGGCTTCAACCATTTCCGGCGCTTGCCGTGCCGGGCGCTGTTGTTTCAGCATCTCCGCGATCAGGAACGACAACTCCAAACTCTGCGAGGCATTCAGGCGTGGATCGCAGTGGGTATGATAGCGGGATGCCAATTCCTCTTCATCGATCAACTGCGCCCCGCCCAGACATTCGGTCACGTCCTGCCCAGTCATTTCCACGTGCACGCCGCCCGCGTGCGTGCCTTCGCCCTGATGGACGGCGAAGAAGCCCTTGACCTCGGCCAGAATGCGGTCGAACGGCCGCGTCTTGTAGCCGCTGGACGCCTTGATGGTGTTGCCGTGCATGGGATCGCAGGACCAGACCACCTTGCGCCCCTCGGCCTTGACCCGGCGTACCAGGGGCGGCAGTTTTTCCATCACCTCGACATCGCCCATGCGGGCGATCAGGGTCAGGCGCCCGGCTTCATTTTCGGGGTTCAAGGTGTCGATCAGGCGGATCAGGTCATCCGCCTCCATGCTCGGGCCGGCCTTCAGGCCCAGGGGATTGTGGATGCCCCGGCAATATTCGATATGGGCGCCGTCGGCCTGGCGGGTACGGTCGCCGATCCAGACCATATGGGCCGAGGTATCGTACCAACCGCCCATGCGGGTGATGGTGTCCTCGCGCGTCATGGCCTCTTCGTAGTTCAGCAACAGCGCTTCGTGAGAGGTATAGAAATCCGTTTGCCGCATTTCCGGCACGCTGTCGCCGTTGATGCCGCAGGCTTCCATGAATTCCAGGGCCTCGGTAATACGGCCGCACAATTCGCCGTAACGGGTGCCCGTATCGGTGCCGTCAACGAAGTCCAGGTTCCAGCGGTGGATCTTGTACAGATCCGCGTAGCCGCCCTGGGCGAAGGCGCGCAGCAGGTTCAAGGTCGCCGCCGCCTGGGAATAGGCGGTCAACAGACGGTTCGGATCGGGCTGGCGCGAGGCATCATCGAAATCAATGCCGTTGACGATATCGCCGCGATAGATCGGCAGCTCGACGCCATCGATGGTTTCGGTGGGGCTGGAGCGCGGCTTGGCGAACTGCCCCGCCATGCGGCCCACCTTGACCACGGGCACGGCGCCACCAAAGGTCAAGACCACGGCCATCTGCATCAGCACACGAAAGGTATCGCGGATATTGTTGGGATGGAATTCGGCGAAACTTTCGGCGCAATCACCGCCCTGCAGCAAAAAGCCATCGCCTTCCGACACCTGGGCCAGCTTGCGGCGCAGAGCGTTTACCTCGCCAGCGAAAACCAGCGGCGGGAAACTGCCGAGTTTATCCAAAACGCCGTCCAGGACCGCCTGGTCCGCGTATTCCGGCATTTGCAAGGCCGTACGTTGCCGCCAGCCGTCAGGGTTCCATTGCGTAGGCATAACTTCATTCCCCAGGAAAAGAAGCGCCTTGTATACGGTAAGCGGCAGGGCTTTCCAAGGGTGCTAAGTGGTTTTGCGCCGCTGTGTGAAAATGCCGAAAGGCGTGGTCAACCAGGTCAGCCACGCCAGAACAGCGGTGGGAGGGCCGTGCGGCTGGCAGATTTATCACGTTTCGGTTGATTTGCCGTTCCCATGCACCATAATCGATTGGCGCGGTATGAGAGGGTGATGGGTGAGCGGCAGCGGCGTCCATGAAATGTTGAACGGGGTAATCCAGGCTGTTGGCCTGGATTTGTCCGGGTTCACGCTGTTGGCTGTCTGGCTGGCGTCGTTCGCGCTCGCTAAAAAGCTGTTGGGCGGTAGCCGGAAGGCTGACCGGGGCCGCCGCATTTGGGCGTGGTTAGCCGGGAAACTGCATAGTCGCTTAAGGAACCTCTATGGCGATGGCATCACGTTGCTGCTTTCCTGGCTGGACAGGGGGGCCGGCGATGACTTCCTGGAAAAGGCCGCGCGCCTTCAATCTCGAATTGCCTTTCGAAATCCGTCGCCGTGGAGTTATGGGCTCTACGATCTGACCCTTAAATTGGCGTTGGCCTATCCATTGCTGTTCTTCGTTGTGGGATGGATGTTGTGGGGCGGTACGGTAACCGGCCTGGACACCTTCCTGCCACCCGAACCCGAAGTGCTGGCGCGAGCAGTTAACTTCGCCGGTTTCGTGGTTTTCCTCGTATGCTTTGTTCAGTTTCTACGATCTTCAGGCTGGCGCTCAGTTATCTACCTGTTGTTCACTGTCGCTGTCGCTGTCGCTGTCGCTGTCGCTGTCGCTGGCGCTGGCACTGTCGCTGTCGCTGGCGCTGTCGCTGTCGCTGGCGCTGTCGCTGGCGCTGGCGCTGGCGCTGGCGCTGGCGCTGTCGCTGGCGCTGGCGCTGTTGCTGTCGCTGTCGCTGTCGCTGTCGCATATGTATTCGACCGTGTTTCAAGCGCGCGTGGCAAGTCAATTTTTCTTGTTGTTCATTGGTTCGTTTTCACCGGTGCGGCCCTCGCCGCAATCTTTTTTGCCGTGCATATTCAAGGCGGCGGACAGATGAAAGCGTTGCCGTTGCTGGTGTTTTTTGCCTTGTTGCCTCTGGTCAATGCGCCTTTGGATTGGCTATCGTTGGGGTTGACGCGCGGCCTGTTGCGTTATGGCCTGGCCCTTGGGGGCGCTTGGCGCGTCGCCGTAATTTCCCTTGTCGATATAGTACTGGCCGGGATCTTGATATTTCCCCTGGCGGCAATTACGACGGCCATGCTTGGCCTCGCCAATTGGCTCGCGGTCCTGGCCGGGGGCGAGGCAGTCCTGCCGATTGCCCCATTGCTGCGGGCCATGGCCGAAACCCCCGCCGATCCGGCCCACTACTGGGTTTACCTTATGCTCCTTTCCACGCTGTTTCCGTCTCTGGTTCATATCCTGGGTGGCTTCGTGGGGTTGATGCTGGCTTGTCTCCAACCAATTTTTGAATCCGCCGTACAGGCGCAGGAATTCGTGGAAACGGAGGGCGGCGGCGACGTCACCAAGGACACGGTATTGCTCTATGTCTATCCCGCCTTCGCGGCGACGGGTGTGACGGCCCTTGTCTCGCTGATCTGGCTGGCCGGGGCGGCGGTGCCATTGATCGAGACGGCGGTGTATCAATTCGCGGCATGGCTGCTCGCCACGGCGGCAGGCGTTGCGGGACTCTTTCCGGTTTAGGCAAGGCCGCAATCAGCTTGGTGGCGAATTACTCCGCCGCTTGCGCTTCGGGCGGGGTCCATTTGCTGCGCATGGTGACCAGTTCCTCCGCCGCCGAGGGGTGGATACCGACGGTGGCATCGAACTGTGCCTTGGTGGCATTACAACGTAGCGCGATGCCGATGCCCTGGACCATTTCGGCGGCGTCCGGGCCGACCACGTGACAGCCGAGCACCCGGTCCGTCTTGGCATCGACGATCAGTTTCATCAGGGTCTTTTCCTCTGATGGCGTCAGGGTGTGTTTCATGGGCGTGAAGCTGGATTTGTAGATATCCACCTCGCCGATCTCGGCCCTGGCCTGTTCCTCCGTTAGACCAACCGTGCCGACGCTGGGCTGGCTGAAGACAGCCGCGGGGACATCCACGTGATTGGGCTGGCGGGGATTATTGCCAAAGACGGTATCGGCAAAGGCATGCCCCTCCATCAGGGCCACTGGAGTGAGCGCGATGCGGTCGGTCAGGTCACCCACCGCATGAATATTCGGCACGCTGGTTTGCGACCATGCATCAACCATAACGGCGCCGCCCTTGGCCAGTTCCACGCCGACGGCTTCCAGGCCCATATCGCCGCTGTTGGGGTGGCGGCCCGTGGCATACATGATCAGGCCCGTATCCAGGCTTTCGCCGTTGGTCAGGCTGAGGCGATAGCCGGTTGCGGTCTTTTCGATTGCCGTGACATTGGTATCGGTGCGCAGGTCGATGCCCTTTTTGCGGATTTCGCCCGCCAAATGGTTGCGTACGTCCCAATCAAAGCCGCGCAGGATCTGTTCGCTACGGTATAATTGCGTCACCTTGCGGCCCAAGCCATTGAAAATACCGGCGAATTCCACCGCGATGTAACCACCGCCCACAATAGTGATGTGTTCGGGCAGGGTCTCCAAGTGAAAGGCTTCATTGGAGCTGATGGCGTGCTCGATACCGGGCACATCCGGCATGGTCGGGGTGCCGCCGGTGGCCAAGAGGATATGTTCCGCCGTGACCGTTTCGCCGGCCACTTCGATGGTATGAGCATCCGTCAGGCGGGCCCGGCCGTCATAGCGGCGCACGCCGGCGCCATCCAGCATGCTGATATAAATACCGTTCAGGCGGTCGATTTCCTTGTCTTTGTTGGCGACCAGTTTGGCCCAGTCAAAGCTGGCCTTACCCACGGTCCAGCCAAAGGCCTCCGCATCCTCGAAATCCTCGGAAAAGTGCGAGGCATAGACGAATAGTTTCTTTGGCACGCAGCCCCGGATGACACAGGTGCCGCCATAGCGGTATTCCTCGGCCACGGCCACACGGGCGCCATGAGAGGCCGCGATGCGCGAGGCCCGCACGCCGCCCGAACCGGCGCCAATCACGAACAGATCAAAATCATAGGCCATGGAATAGTCCCCTTTGGGCGCTGCCAGAAATCAGAAGTATCAGCTGTCTTACAGGTAAACTAAGCGTCCCCGTTGGCAATTCCAAGATAGAGCGTTAAAAGACACACAATCTTGAACATCGAAGACACCAGATAATGATAGGTATCCCCATGCGCATGCTGACTATTTTGCTTCTTGCCCTGTTGCCTGGCATCGCGCCTTCCATCGCTGCGGCGGCGGCGCCGGAGGCCCGCAAAGCTCTGGCCGAAGCCAAAGCCTTGAGTTGCGCTTTCAAAACCGCGATCGAGACCAATTGGGAAGTTGACCGCTTCAATACCAAGCAACAAAAAGGCTTCAAATTCAGTATCGAAGGCATCAACACGGCCCGGGGCAACGCCAAGGCGGTTAGCGGTCAGGGTGCCAGCCATCTGGAAATGGTCGCGCTGTCCAATGTGCGCCATTTCCTCGGTTTCACCGCGTCGGGCGATTTGAACGTGACCTCGGTCCATGGCCAATTCTCTGACAAGTCCGGCGAATTCCTGGCCAGCCATTCGGTGCATATGGCCAGTGAACCGCCCCGGACCTTTCAGCATTTCGGCGGTTGTAAGGCAAAAGCCGAGTAAACAAGTCCGCCGGGCCGTACCCGTGTCTGGACAGCGACTGGGCGGGGGGCTATTTTCCGGCCGCCTGCCGGGTGTGCCATCGGCGTAGCGAATATATGAACTAGAGTGGTTGGATAGATCGAAATGCAAAGCGCGAACGATATCCGCAAGGCGTTCCTGGACTATTTCGCGGCGGCGGGGCACGAGGTTGTCGCCTCCTCGCCCCTGGTGCCGCACAATGATCCCACCCTGATGTTCACCAACGCGGGCATGGTGCAGTTCAAGAACGTCTTCACCGGTGCCGAGGCACGGCCCTATCAGCGCGCCGCCACCTCGCAAAAATGCGTTCGTGCGGGCGGCAAGCACAACGATCTGGATAACGTCGGCTACACCGCGCGCCACCACACGTTTTTCGAGATGCTGGGTAATTTCTCCTTCGGTGACTATTTCAAGGACCACGCGATCGAGCTGGCCTGGAACCTGATCACCAAGGAATACGGCCTGGATGCCAGCCGCCTGTTGGTCACGGTCTATCATGACGACGATCAGGCCTTCGATCTGTGGCGCAAGATTGCCGGCCTGCCCGAGGACCGCATCATCCGCATTGCCACTTCGGACAATTTCTGGGCCATGGGTGATACCGGCCCCTGCGGGCCGTGCTCCGAGATTTTCTTCGATCACGGCCCCACCATCCCCGGCGGCCCGCCCGGCAGCCCGGACGAGGACGGCGACCGCTTTATCGAGATCTGGAACCTGGTCTTCATGCAGTTCGAACAGTTGAGCGCGGAAGAGCGCGTGGAGCTGCCGAAACCCTCGATCGATACCGGCATGGGCCTGGAACGTCTGACCGCGTTGTTGCAGGGCACCAACGACAACTACGACATCGATCTGCTGCGCACCATCATGGTAGCCTCGGCCGAATTCACCGGCGTCGATGTGGATGGCGATCATAAATCCGGCCACAAGGTGATCGCAGATCATCTCCGCGCCTCGTCATTCCTGATCGCCGACGGCGTGCTGCCGTCCAACGAAGGGCGCGGCTATGTGCTGCGCCGGATCATGCGCCGGGCCATGCGCCATGCTCATATGATGGGCGCCAGTGATCCCCTGATGTGGCGGCTGGTACCCACCCTGGTTGGAAAAATGGGCCAGGCGTTTCCCGAATTGGTCCGGGCCGAGGCCCTGATCACCGAGACCCTGCGGGGCGAGGAAAGCCGCTTCAAACAGACCCTGGAGCGTGGTCTGCATCTGTTGATGGGCGAAGTGGACAAACTGAGCGAGACCGAGTCGCTGCCGGGCGAAGTCGCCTTCCGTCTATACGACACCTACGGCTTTCCCCTGGATTTGACACAGGATGTGCTGCGCGGCCAGAACCGTGCGGTGGACACGAAAGGCTTCGATGTGGCGATGGAGCGCCAGCGCACCGAGGCGCGGGCATCCTGGGCCGGCTCCGGCGAGACTGGCACGGACGCTATCTGGTTCGAGTTGCGGGAAGACTGCGGCGCCACGGAATTCCTGGGCTATGACAAGGACCAGGCCGAGGGCGAAGTGCTGGCCCTGGTCGTGGATGGCAAGCGGGTCGAGGCGGCGGAGGCCGGCGCCGAGGTTTCCATTCTGGTCAATCAAACGCCATTCTATGGCGAGTCCGGTGGTCAGCAGGGCGATGCGGGCCAGATGAATGGTGCTGACGGCCTGAGTATTCAGATCACCGATACGCAAAAGCGCGTGGCCGATTTGCACGTGCATCGCGGCACGGTTCAGGCCGGCAGTCTGAAAGTCGGCGATGCCGTCGAAATAGTGGTCGACGATGCCCGGCGCAATCAATTGCGCGCCAATCATTCAGCCACTCATTTGCTGCACGCTGCTCTGCGTAACCGGCTGGGTGCCCATGTCACCCAAAAGGGCTCCATGGTGGCGCCGGATCGGCTGCGTTTCGATATCAGCCAGCCCAGGGCGGTGACGGCCGAGGAACTCGCCCTGGTCGAGCAAGACGTGAACGAACAAATCCGCGTCAATACCGCCGTGCGTACCGGGCAAATGACCCCGGACGAAGCGGTGGAGCAGGGCGCGTTGGCGTTGTTTGGTGAAAAATACGGCGACGAGGTTCGTGTTGTTTCCATGGGCGATGGCGGTGATGCATCCTATTCGACCGAGCTGTGCGGCGGCACCCATGTGCGCAGCACCGGCGATATCGGCGCCTTTACGGTGATCAGCGAAAGCGCGGTGGCGGCGGGTGTGCGTCGGATCGAGGCCTTGACGGGTGCCGCGGCCCTGGCCCATTTCCATGAACAGGATGGTCAATTGCGCGCGGCGGCGGATCTGTTGAAGACCACGCCCGCCGACCTGCCTGATCGTATCGGTGCCCTGTTGGAAGAGCGCAAGAAGCTGGAACGGGATTTGAGTCAGGCCCGCCAGGCGCTCGCGCTTGGCGGCGGCGGCAAAGGTGAAGATAACGGCGCCAAGGATGTGGGCGGGATCGCCTATTCGGGCCGCCGCATGGACGATGTGCCGGCCAAGGAATTGCGCGGCATGGTCGATGCGGCCAAACAAAAGCTCGGCTCCGGCGTGGTCGCCTTTATCGCCGTGAACGAGGGCAAGGCGGCCCTGACCGTAGGCGTTACCGATGATCTGACGGATCGTTTGAGCGCCGTGGATCTGGTGCGCGCGGGCTCGGCCGCGGTGGGCGGCAAGGGCGGCGGCGGGCGCCCGGACATGGCGCAAGCCGGTGGCCCGGACGGCAATGCCGCCGATGCCGCCTTGAGCGCCATTGAAGATGCCATCGCGACGGCTGCGTCTGGATAGGCGATGGCCATGAAACAGCGGCTCTATGATCTGCTGGAGGGTGGCAACCGCGCTACGGCGAGTCAGCGCGCCATAGACCTATGGCTGGGCCTGCTGATCGTTGGCAATGTGCTGGCGGTGGCGTTGGAATCCGTGGCCCGATTTCACGACCACTATGGCGGCGCCTTCGCGGCTTTCGAGATTTTTTCCCTGGCCGTGTTCAGCGCGGAGTATGTCATCCGCCTGTGGGTCTGTACCGAGCATCCGCCATTGAAGCGGTTGGCGCCTGGCGCGGCGCGGCGGCGCTATGCCCTATCCCCCTTCATGATCATTGATCTGCTGGCTATCCTGCCCAGCCTGATTGTCTCCATCATCGGCGTCGATCTACGTTTCCTGCGTATCTTCCGCCTGTTGCGCCTGTTGAAACTGGCCCGTTACTCCCCCACCATCATCACCCTGGGGCGGGTGCTGTATGGTGAACGCCGGGCCTTGTTCGCCGTGGTCATCATCATGTTCGGCCTGTTGATGCTGTCGGCCTCGATCATGACGATCATTGAGGGCGCGGCGCAGCCGGAGGATTTCGGCTCCATCCCCGCCGCCATGTGGTGGGCCCTGGCGACCCTGTCCACGGTGGGCTATGGCGATGTGGTGCCCATCACCGCGCTGGGGCGGATGTTCGGCGGTGTGGTCACTTTGTTGGGGGTGGCCATGTACGCCCTGCCCATCGCCATCATCGCGGCGGGTTTTACCAATGAAAGCCGGCGCCGGGATTTCGTCATTACCTGGGGCATGGTCGCCCGGGTGCCGCTGTTCGCCAAGCTGGACCCCGTGGCCCTGTCGAAAGTGGGTGGCTTGTTGCGCTCCAAGTCCGTGCCTTCGGGTTACGAGATCGCCCATCGCGGCCAACCCGCCGACAGCATGTTTTTCATCGTCTCGGGCGAAGTCGTGGTCGATATCGACGACCACCGCGTGACGTTGGAGGAGGGTGATTTCTTCGGCGAAATCGCCCTGTTGCATG
>Ga0209558_1002833_pt1 | contig 10996 bp, 8 predicted proteins | sample SaaInlV_150m_DNA_3_FD_184674 | JGI IMG/M metagenome (GOLD analysis project Ga0209558, IMG submission 184674) | Marine microbial communities from expanding oxygen minimum zones in the Saanich Inlet - Saanich Inlet SI074_LV_120m_DNA (SPAdes) (version 2) | ecosystem: Environmental > Aquatic > Marine...
TGATGCCCTTGAAACCAGAAATGGTATCAGCAAGGCCGACCAGCACGCCGGGGAAACCTGTAAAGATTTCGGCGACATGGAACGGCTGTGACAGAAAACGTTGAATTTTCCGTGCCCGTGACACCACCAGTTTGTCTTCTTCCGACAATTCATCCATGCCCAAAATGGCAATGATGTCTTGCAAGGATTTGTACGTCTGCAACACGCGCTGCACACCGCGGGCCACTTCGTAATGTTCTTCACCCACAATGCGGGGATCCATGATGCGTGACGTGGAATCCAGCGGATCAACGGCGGGATAAATCCCCAATTCCGCGATTTGCCGCGACAACACGGTTGTCGCATCCAAATGGGCAAACGATGTGGCCGGTGCCGGATCGGTCAAATCATCGGCAGGTACGTAAATGGCCTGCACGGACGTGATAGACCCTTTGCGGGTTGATGTAATGCGTTCCTGCAAGTTACCCATATCTGTAGACAGGGTTGGTTGATACCCCACAGCAGAAGGGATACGACCCAAAAGCGCGGACACTTCGGAACCGGCCTGGGTAAAGCGGAAAATGTTATCGATGAACAAAAGAACGTCCTGGCCTTCTTCGTCACGGAAATATTCCGCCAAGGTCAATCCGGTCAAACCAACGCGTGCACGCGCGCCCGGGGGCTCGTTCATCTGGCCATAAACCAGCGCCGCTTTTGATTCGCCATCGAGGTTGATAACCCCTGATTCGATCATTTCATGATAAAGATCATTGCCTTCACGGGTTCGTTCCCCAACACCGGCAAACACTGAATAGCCGCCATGGGCCTTGGCAACGTTATTAATCAATTCCATGATCAAAACCGTCTTGCCAACACCGGCACCGCCAAACAGGCCGATCTTGCCGCCCTTGGAATAGGGTGCCAACAGATCAATCACCTTAATGCCGGTCACCAGAATATCGGATTCCGTTGATTGTTCCTCGAACAACGGTGCGGAACGATGAATGGGCATTTTTTTATCCGTCACAACGGGGCCGCGTTCATCAACGGGCTCGCCAATGACGTTCAGGATACGACCCAGCGTTCCCGGTCCCACGGGCACGCTAATCGGCGCCCCGGTGTCTGTCACATCTGCGCCGCGCACAAGGCCTTCTGTGGCATCCATGGCAATGGTACGAACCACTGATTCGCCCAGATGCTGCGCTACTTCTAGCACCAGACGCTTGCCCTGATTTTCGCATTCCAGCGCATTCAGGATCGGTGGCAGATCGCCATCAAACTGAACATCGACGACAGCGCCAATGATCTGTGAAATACGTCCAACAATTTTATCTGCCATTCTCAGCTCCTAGTGGAATCTTCGGTGGACCTAAACGGCCTCTGCACCGGATACAATTTCAATCATTTCAGTTGTAATGGCGGCTTGGCGCTTACGGTTATAAGTCAGTTCCAGCCGGTCAATCATTTCACCTGCATTGCGCGTCGCGCTATCCATGGCGGCCATGCGTGCACCCTGTTCGCCTGCATAGCTTTCCAAAAAGGCCCGGTAAACCTGAATGCCAAGATTACGTGGCAAAAGGTCCTGAAGGATGGTTTCTTCTTCGGGTTCAAATTCGTATATGGCCGATGGGCCAGCCGTTTCGGCATCTTCATCTGCTGCATCTTCAACCGGGAACGGGATCAATTGCTGGGCCGTAAATATCTGGGACATAATTGATTTGAACTGGTTGTAGATCAACGTACAGACATCAAATTCCCCGGCATCAAACATTTCTGCAACCCGGGCCCCTGTATCGCGGGCATCTTCAAATTGCACACCCTTGCGGGCCAGGTTTTCTAGGGTATCAACAATAATATCGTCAAAATCCCGCTTCAAACCATCACGGCCTTTGCGCCCAACACAGAGAATTTTGACGTCCTTGCCATCAGCGCGTAACCGGTTGATCTCAGCGCGAGCGCCCCGAACGATCTGGCCGTTAAAGCCGCCACACAAGCCACGGTCCGATGTCACAACCACCAAAAGATGGGTCTGATCGGCACCGGATCCGCTGAGCAGTTTAGGCGCACCGGCATTGGCACCAATGGATGCCGCCAATGACCCCAGCATACGCTCCATACGCTCTGCATAGGGACGGGCTGATTCTGCCTGTTCCTGGGCACGTTTAAGCTTCGATGCCGCCACCATCTTCATGGCCGCAGTGATCTTCTGCGTGGATTTCACGCTGACGATCCTGTTGCGAAGGTCTTTTAGATTGGCCATTGTCTAAGACTGCTTTCAGCGATTAATCAAGCAAAGGAACGGGCAAATTCATCAAGGGCAGCTTTCAGCTTTTCTTCTGTCTCAGAAGAAATTTGGCCCTCGCTTCGAATGGTCGGCATGATGTCGGCATGTTTGGAACGTAGTTCCGCCAAAGCGCCTTCCTCAAATCGACCAACATCGGCCAGCGCAATCCCGTCAAGATAGCCACGCACACCGAGATAAAGAGAGCAAACCTCTTCTTCCACGCTCATGGGCGAAAACTGGGCTTGTTTCAGCAATTCGGTCAATCGCGCACCACGGGCCAGCAAGCGCTGGGTGGAGGCATCAAGATCGGATGCAAACTGGGCGAAGGCTTCCATTTCACGATACTGGGCAAGTTCCAGCTTAATCGAACCCGCAACCTGTTTCATGGCCTTGATCTGGGCGGCAGAACCAACCCGGCTGACCGACAGGCCCACGTTCACCGCAGGACGGATACCCTTATAGAACAGTTCTGTTTCTAAAAAGATCTGGCCATCGGTGATGGAAATCACGTTGGTGGGAATGTATGCCGAAACGTCACCGGCCTGGGTCTCAATCACCGGCAATGCGGTCAAAGAACCAGAACCACTGGCTTCACCCATTTTGGCAGAACGTTCAAGAAGCCGTGAATGAAGATAGAAAACATCACCCGGGAATGCTTCACGCCCTGGTGGGCGACGCAGCAAAAGCGACATCTGGCGATAGGCCACAGCATGTTTTGACAGATCATCATAAACGATGACCGCGTGCATGCCGTTATCACGGAAATATTCACCCATGGTACATGCCGCATAAGGCGCCAAGAACTGAAGCGGAGCGGGCTCTGATGCCGTCGCTGCCACAACGATGGAATATTCCATGGCGCCCTGTTCTTCCAGCGTCTTGACGATCTGGGCAACGGTGGAGCGCTTCTGGCCGATGGCCACGTAAACACAGTAAAGTTTTTTGCTTTCATCATCGCCTGCGTTCAGGCCCTTCTGATTGATGAAGGTATCAATGGCGATGGCTGTTTTACCGGTTTGCCGATCACCAATGATCAGTTCGCGCTGGCCACGGCCAACGGGGATCAGGCTATCGATGGCTTTCAAACCCGTTTGCATGGGCTCGCTCACCGATTGGCGCGGGATAATGCCCGGTGCCTTGACCTCAATCTGATTGCGGGTCGTGGCTTCAATGGGGCCTTTGCCATCAATGGGATTGCCAAGTGCGTCAACAACGCGGCCAAGAAGCCCCTTGCCCACGGGCACATCAACAATGTCGCCCGTACGCTTGACGGTGTCGCCTTCCTTGATGGTTCGGTCATCGCCGAAAATCACGATGCCCACATTGTCGGCCTCGAGGTTCAGCGCCATGCCTTTAATGCCGCCCGGAAATTCAACCATTTCACCGGCCTGCACTTTATCAAGCCCATGGACACGGGCGATGCCGTCCCCCACAGACAAGACTTGGCCAACCTCGGCCACTTCGGCCTCGGTGCCGAAATTGGAAATTTGTTCCTTAAGAATGGCGGAAATTTCTGCCGGCCGGATGTCCATCAACCGATCCCTTTCATGGAAAGCCTAAGTTTTTGAAGTTTCGTTGCAATCGAAGAATCGACCATTTTTGATCCCACTTGCACGATCATGCCGCCGATCAACGACGGGTCAATTTTGTGTTCCAATGTCACTTTGGAGCCAAGCGCATCAGAAAGAGCCTTGGTCACCGCAGCGATATTGGCAGGTTTCATTGTGCTGGCCGATGTCACTGCGGCCGTCACTTCGCCACGGTGCGCTGCCAGGGCCGAAAGAAAGGCCCCAACCACACGATCCAACGCCATGAGACGACGGTTGCGGGCCAACAAGCCAACAAATTTGACGGTAAGTTCATTAAATTCTGCCTTTTCCGCAATGGCGGTCATGGCGCGCACCTGAGCATCCCTGCCAACAACCGGAGAGGCGATCAGGCGGGCGAAATCAGCATTGGTCGCCTCAAGATCACGCAACGCCCGAAGGTCATCTGCTACCTGATCAAGGGCATTGGCGGAATCCGCCAATTCATAAAGGGCACTAGCGTAACGTCCAGCGACGCCGCCCATGTCTTTTGACTGGGATGGCACTCGGATTTTCTCCCAAAACTTTGAATAAGGCCCGGACCAACCGGGTCTTAGCCGAATGTCGGAGCAACGGCCCCAATGCCCCTTGCGAGGCGGGCTTTTGGTAACACACGGCGTGCGGTGTTGCAACCGGGGAAGGCACTAAAAAAGCGCATATAAAGCAGAATCGGAACAAGGGCTTAGCGCGCCCCCGAATTAAGCCCGAATTACCCTGAAAAAAGGCCGAAATTAGAGGCCTAGAGGAAGCTCATGGGGTCAATGTCGACCTGAATGCGCACACCCTTTCCGGGTCGCACAGCGCCAATCCAGGCCTTTAATACCGCTTGCAACACGGTATTGCGGCTGGCTTTGACCAAAAACCGGCGCCGATGTCGGCCGCGCAGCAGCGCCAAAGCCGCCGGGGCCGGGCCCAGAATCTCCACGCCATCTACCTTTGGGCGCCCTCTACCCAACGCCCGCGCCGTTCCATCCACCTCTTTTTCAATGGGGCCTGATATAATGACTGCCGCTAACCGGCCAAAGGGGGGCATATGGGCATATTCGCGCTCGGCCTTTTCTGCTGCCAGAAAAGCCGCGCGATCACCTTCGACCAACGCCGCCATCACATCATGTTCGGGCATATGGGTCTGGATCAAGACCCGCCCGGGCTTTGATCCCCGCCCGGCGCGACCTGCGACCTGGGTCAAAAGCTGATGGGTTCGCTCAGACGCCCGCAAATCACCGCCGCTTAACCCCAAATCCGCATCCACCACGCCCACCAGGGTCAAGTGTGGAAAATGATGCCCTTTGGCAATCACCTGTGTGCCGATCAAAATATCTACCCCACCCGTTGTAATCAGGCTGATCATCTCATCCATGGCGGATGCCCCGGTCATGGTGTCGCTGGCCATGATTCGGTGCCTTGCCGTTGGGAAAAGATTGGCAACCTCTTCTGCGATGCGTTCAACACCGGGGCCGCAGGCAACAAAGCTTTCTTCCGCTTCACACTTTGGGCAGATTTCAGGCAGCCTGGGCGCATGGCCACAATGGTGACAGCTTAGCCTTGCGTTTGAACGATGTTCCACCAGCCAGGCGGAACAATTGGGACATTGCACCCGGTACCCACAGGCCCGGCACAAGGTCAACGGGGCATACCCCCGGCGATTGAGGAACAACAACACCTGTTCCCCCGCCGCCACGGTTTCACCAATGGCTTCAACCAGAGCGGGGGCCAGAAAATGCCCCGATGCGGGACGGTCTTCACGAAGATCAATCAAGGCAACCTCTGGCAAGACGGCATCCCCGATGCGTTCTGGCAATGCCAAAACGTGATACCGATCGCGTTCCACATTGACCACCGTTTCCAACGACGGCGTTGCCGATGCCAGCACCACCGGGATAGACCCAAGGTTGGCGCGCACCACGGCCATGTCCCGGGCGTTATAAAAAACACCGTCTTCTTGTTTGTAAGAACCGTCATGTTCTTCATCGACCACCACCAGCCCAAGATCGGGAAAGGGCAAAAACAAGGCAGACCGCGCACCCACCACAACCTTTGCCGTGCCCTCGGCCACGGCGCGCCAGGTCTTGCGCCGGGTGGCTGGCGACAATTCCGAATGCCACAGTGCAGGGGCCACGCCAAAGCGCGTCTCAAACCTATCAAGCCATTGGTTTGAAAGGGAAATTTCAGGAAGCAACACCAGCGCCTGATGGCCTTGTTTCAAGGCCTGCCCAATGGCTTCAAAATAAACCTCGGTCTTGCCCGAACCGGTTACCCCATCAAGCAGGGTCACCGAAAAGGCATCCGCCAATACCCGTTCGCGCAACACCCCTGCGGCCTGTTCCTGATCCGAGCTGAGCTGAAGCCCAACCTGATCTGGATCGGGAAGCGCAAAGGGCGGGGGGGGCGGTAAATCTGCCGACACCACCGCACCGGCAATTGCCAACCCCTTTATCACCTGGGCAGACGCCCCGGTCTCTGCACGAATATCGGCAAGGGTTCGGGGCGCGCCATCGGGACCATCAGACAATAAATTCAAAACACGCGTTCGCGCAGGCGTCAGGCGAAAGCCATCAGGCTGAGACCAGCCCATTGAGCGTGCATATGCAGTAACGCCCTTTTCAGGGGACAATGCTTTTGGGGCAGACATGGCCATGCGCAGAACCGCACCGGGGGCCGCCACAGAATAATTTGCCACCCAATCAATAAAACGGCGCATGACATCGGGCAGTGGCGGTGCATCCAGAATTTCGATCACATCTTTAAGCCGGGCCGCATTGATGGGCTTTGCATCCTTTTCTGGATCACCTTCTCTAGCATCCCAAACCACGCCAATGCGTTCGCGTTTGCCCAAAGGCACGCGGACAAAACTGCCAGGTTTAGGGGTTTGCCCCATCACCCGGTAATCAAACGCACCGGGCAACGCCAGCGGCAGTAGCACTGGCACCGTTTCTGGGACATCTGAATTATTCAAGGTCATTTCATGTCGATCTGATCTGGCATGGGGTCATTGCATCGGGTACACTTTAGTCATCCTGTCCCGGTCGTGCCAAGAGAACCGACCGGGGCGTCAAAAAATCAATCACGATCAGGTTTAACCAGACATGAAATTTTTTATCGATACCGCTGACATCAATGAAATTCGCGATCTTGTCGCAACCGGTTTGGTTGATGGGGCCACCACCAACCCGTCCCTGATCGCCAAGGCCGGTGGTGATTTCAAGGAAACCATCGCCGAGATTTGCGGCATTGTTGACGGCCCCGTTTCCGCAGAAGTGGCGGCACTGGATAGTAAAACCATGATCGCAGAAGGCCGGTTACTGGCCAAAATTGCATCCAACGTCACCGTCAAGGTACCCCTGACGCCTGATGGGTTGCTCGCCTGTAAAACGCTGAGCGATGAAGGCACCCCGGTCAATGTCACCCTTTGTTTTTCTGCGGGCCAAGCCATCCTTGCCGCCAAAGCCGGGGCCACCTTTGTTTCCCCCTTTGTCGGACGCCTTGATGATATCGGCCTTGATGGCATGGATTTAATTGATGAAATTTGCACCATTTATCAGGCCCAGCCCGCCTTCAAGACCGAAGTTTTGGTGGCATCCATCCGGTCTGTCGGACACATCATCGAAGCGGCCAAAATGGGCGCCGAGGTTGCCACCATCCCGCCAGCCGTACTGCGCCAACTTTACAATCATCCCCTGACCGACAAGGGGTTGGCTGCTTTTATGGCAGACTGGGAAAAAACCGGGCAAAGCGTTCTAGATTAGAGATTATGGATAAATCCACGACAAACCCTTCAGAAATTTCGGATAAACCGGACCCTAAAAAGGCCGAAACGCCCCAACAGCAGGCCACGCCCAGCTATGGCGACATCAAGGCGTTTCTCGGGGCCAACCCCGGTTATCTCGCCAAACATCCTAAAATCCTCGATGCCATTGCGCCCGAACGCCGCCACATCGATGATGACAATATCGCGGATTTCCAAAGCATTCTCATCGATCGCTTGCGGGCAGAAAACGACCAGTTGGCATCTGAACATGCGACACTGATCGCCACATCGCGCGCCAATATGACCACCCAGTCCCGCATCCATGCAGGGGCATTGGCACTGTTGGAAGCGCGCAGCTTTAACGACCTGATTCAGGCCATCACCACAGACCTTGCCGTGAAGCTTGATGTCGATGTCGTCCGGTTGATGGTCGAAGATGAAAACGGCGTTGGCGGCAACAGCATCTCAGGCATCCACATGGTCATGCCGGGCGATATTGATGCCTTGATGCAGGATGACCGCGATATCGTATTGCGCCAAAACATTGAAGGCGAAAAATCTATTTATGGCAGCGCATCCGGTCTGGTGCGCTCCGAAGCCCTGCTCCGGCTTCATGCCAGCCCCGATTCCCCAACGGGCATGCTGGCAATCGGGTCGCGCCACAAGGACCGGTTTGACCCCGGTCAGGGCACCGAGCTTTTGGGCTTCCTTGCCCGCACCCTTGAACTTTGTATTCGCACATGGCTGGGTCTGCCCCGCAAATAACGCCGACCCAATTTTTGACCGCCGATCCAGAATTACGATCGGCCATTGGGTCTTGGTCTGCCTGGCTCGCCCATGAACGCCGCGCGTCCACCCATACCCTGTCCGCCTACAGCCATGATCTTTCTGATTTTCTGGAATTTTTATTTGGCCATCTGGGCGATGGGCTGATCGGGCTTCAAACCCTGAACCTTATCAGCACCCGTGATTTCAGGGCATGGCTGGCGGCCCGGGCGGCACGCGGCATGGCAAAGGCGTCTACGGCACGGGCGTTGTCGACCCTTCGGGGATTTTTCCGTTGGCTGGAACGCAGTGATCTGGTTCACAATCAGGCGCTTAATACGCTCCGGACGCCAAAATTACCAAAAACAGTGCCCAAGGCACTTTCAGAAAACGAAGCCCTTCGCACCATTGTTGCCGCGCGTGAAATGGCCAAAGAACCCTGGGTCGGCAAACGCGATATGGCACTTTTGATCCTGCTATATGGTGCCGGATTGCGCATTGGTGAAGCCCTGTCGCTTAACCACTCGGAAACCCCAAGAGGCCCCAGCATGCGCATCACCGGCAAGGGCGACAAAGAACGCGTGGTCCCGGTCCTGCCGGTGGTGGTAGACGCCATTGCGGATTATCTGGATGCGTGCCCCCATGAATTAGGCCCCGATGACCCCCTGTTTGTGGGCGTGCGCGGCAAACGCCTTCAGGCATCCCCCGTGCAGGCGTTGGTCCGAAAACTACGCAATGCGTTGGGGTTGGCCCAAACCGCAACGCCCCATGCACTGCGCCATTCCTTTGCCACACATCTTTTGGCAGGTGGCGGCGATCTGCGCACCATTCAGGAATTGCTGGGCCATGCGTCCCTGACCACAACCCAGCGCTACACCGCAGTCGACACGGCGCGATTGGCTGAGGTTTATCGCGATGCCCATCCACGGGCACGGCGATAAGGCTTTATTTCTTTTTGCGGAATTTTTTAAACAGGCCGCCTTGTGCAAATTTTGCGGCACGGGCTTCGGCGCTATCAAACATGGCACCGTATTTGGGATAGCGTTTCTTCAACCGTATTTTCAACAATCTGAAACGCGGGTGGGCTTTCGCCAGCAAGATCAGACCCACGCATAAAAACAAAATGCCCTGTAAGATGGGCAGAAACAGGCCAAGCACCCCCAGGACCAGGAACACACAGCCCCCGACCATGAACCAACGGCGTTTTGCAGCCAATGTCATGACAATGATCCCTTCAGGCAAGCATCAAATGAGGATAATTTAGGCGTGAATCGCGCGTCCAGCAACCGCCATCGCCGCTTCTTTGACCGCTTCGTTCAGGCTGGGATGGGCATGGCAGGTGCGCGCGATGTCTTCGGCCGATGCGCCAAATTCCATCGCCAACACCAATTCTGCAATCAAGGTGCCCGCATCCTCACCCACAATATGGACCCCCAAAACCCGGTCCGTTTTGGCATCGGCCAGAATTTTAACAAATCCGTCTGAGGTGCCATTGGCCCGTGCCCGGGAATTGGCCATGAACGGAAACTTGCCCGTGGTGTAAGCCACGGAGGCAGCCTTTAATTCTTCTTCTGATCTGCCAACGGATGCGGCTTCTGGTGCGGTGTAAACCACGCCCGGAATGGCATCATAATTCACATGGGCGGTTTGACCGGCGATGATTTCCGCTGCCGCCATCCCTTCGTCTTCTGCCTTGTGCGCCAACATCGGCCCATCAATGACATCGCCAATGGCATAAATGCCGGCCACATTGGTGGCAAAATTTCCGGTTGTTTTAATGCGCCCGCGGTCATCCATTTCAACGCCCGCTTCTTTCAGGCCCAGCCCATGGGTATAGGGCACGCGGCCAATGGCCACCAAAACCACATCGCAATTGATGTCTTCTTGATCCCCACCCTTGGCGGGTGACACTGTCAGGGTGACGCCCTTGCTGGTGCTTTTTGCAGCCATAACCTTGGTGCCAAGTTTGAAATCCATGCCTTGGGTGCCAAGAATTTTCTGCATGGATTTACCCACTTCTGCATCCATGGTGGGCAGAATGGTGTCGAGAAATTCTATCACCGTAATTTTAGCGCCCAACCGGCCCCAGACCGATGCCATTTCAAGGCCGATAACACCGCCACCAACCACCACCAGATGCTTCGGCACCTTTTTCAAGGCCAGCGCACCAGTGGAAGAAACGATTTTCTTTTCATCAATTTCCACACCGGGCAGGCGGGCCACATCGGAACCCGTTGCGATTAGAATATTTTTGGCGCCATATGTTTCGGGTTTGCCTTTATCAGGGCTGACTGTGACTGATCCCGGTGCGCTCACCGCACCTTTGCCTTTAAGCCAGGTCACCTTGTTTTTCTTGAACAGAAATTCGATGCCCTTGGTCAGGTCGACCACCACCTTGTCTTTATGCTTTTGCATGGCCCCAACATCAATGGCAACGCCACTGGCCTTGATGCCGTGGGGTGCCAGATCCGATTTGGTCTGGGCATAGAGTTCGGAAGAATGCAAAAGCGCCTTGGATGGGATACAGCCAACGTTCAGGCAGGTGCCGCCCAAGGTATCGCGGCGTTCAACACAGGCCGTCTTCAAGCCCAATTGCGCCGCACGGATGGCGGCAACATAGCCGCCAGCCCCCGC
>Ga0209558_1002837_pt1 | contig 10986 bp, 9 predicted proteins | sample SaaInlV_150m_DNA_3_FD_184674 | JGI IMG/M metagenome (GOLD analysis project Ga0209558, IMG submission 184674) | Marine microbial communities from expanding oxygen minimum zones in the Saanich Inlet - Saanich Inlet SI074_LV_120m_DNA (SPAdes) (version 2) | ecosystem: Environmental > Aquatic > Marine...
CGAGTTGACACTGGCCGGTGTCAGCCAAACCGTCATCCTGACCCGCACCGCGGTGCGGTCTTCCGAGATGCCGGAGGGTGAAGACCTGGAGACGTTGGGCAAAAGCGGTGCGACATTGGCGATCCATCTGTCGGTCAACAATTTGGTCAAAGTTGTCCGCGAATTGACACCCCATTATGGCGCTGATTGCCCGGTCGCGGTTTGCTACCGGGTCGGCTGGCCGGACCAGGAAATCATCGAAGGCCGCCTCGATGATATCCGTGACAAGGTGAAAGCGGCAGGCTTTACCCGCACGGCCCTGATTATGGTCGGCCGTGTCCTCGACCCAGCAGCCTTCGATGACAGCCGTCTGTACGCCGCCGATCACCACCATGTATTGCGGCCGAGGAAGACGTCTTAGCCCGTCCGCCAAGCCACCTTTAAAACGTCACGTTATAGGTCAACAAGGTGCCGAAGACATCGGTATCGAGCCCGGCGTTCCAGTTCCCATAGTCAATCCCAGCGCCGCCGTCACGTAGGTGCGGTCCTGGTCCGCGGTTCCCTCCGCGTCACTGAGCAAGATGTATTCGGCCAGCGGCTGGACGGTGATGTCGCCGATCTTGAATTCGTAGGACCCACCGAGCGCGAAGCGGCGTTCATTGTCGGCGTTCTCGGTATCGTTGGCGTGATGGACATAGGCTGCGTGGTAGGCGAACCCGGGAAGCGCCGGGAAATCGCCACCGTCCAGCGCCAAGGCGATGGATGAAAAGTCGCCCGTGTTGCCGAGGCCCCCGTCGCCTTCGCGGGTTTTCCGGCGCCGGGTCAGGGCGCTTTCGGCCAATCCGGAAGTGTCGAGAAAAAAGGTTTGGGCGGTGAGCGTATGTTTCCTGCCGTCGCCGAAATCATGGCGTAGGGCGCCGAGAACACTGATGGCCTCGGCGATCTCGTATTCTTCGGCTAGATCGGTGCCGAAGACACCGGGCGTTGCATCCCAAGCCTTGCCGAAATTGACACCCATCTTACCGCTGGAGAGATGCACAGGCCCGGTCTCGTAGTCCAGCGTCAGCACTTCCACGAATAGGCCCTGATCGGCGAAAGTGCGGTCCTCGCCCTTGATCGGCGGCTCTTGGACCTGTTCCAGCACCAACCCGGTGTTGATGGAGACGGCATCGGTCAGCGCCAACGTGAGAGCGGATTCGATCTTCATGAAGAGATTGTTGAATTCCTCCGACGTATCGTCGGAGGAGAAGGCCAGATCGTTCTGGACCTCAAAAGCGATGGTCCCAGATAATTTCGGTGAAATGGCCCCATCGCCCGCATTGCCGGGTGATGGGGAAAACGCTGTAAGCCCAAAAATGAGCGCAAGGGAGAGGGATTGAAGAGTGGGTATGCGTCGCATGATGGCGGTCCTCCGTAGTGGCTGCCGTGTTAAAACAACAATCGCCTCTACGGAAACCGCACCTTCAGCCAACCCCGACCGACGGATGAGCGATATCTAGCATTGGCTGGTTTCCTGGCTCGCGGGTCGCGGCTACAATTCGACCTTCCCGGTTACCCCGTGGTCGTCTTTGTGAATTGCAGCTACCCGTTTACAGTTGCGGGGGCAGCTACGGATCAGGCGCCGTTAAGGTCCGCCCTTCCGTATTCCCATTTAATCCCCGGACATGTCTGTCGGGAACCAATGCTGCGCAAAAGATAGAAGGCTTTACGCCGGGCTGTCAATCCGGGGACAGAGATGGCGTTGCGACCGCCAAAGTCATTTCACCGCGCAACCAATCGACAAACCCGGTGACATCCGGGCGTTGCCGGCTCCAGTCGGGAATGAGCACGCTGTATTTGTGCGGTGCCGGAACCAGGAGATCGAAGGGCGCCACCAAGCGACCGTTTTGGATGTCTCGGGTGACCAAGGCTTTGTGTCCGATGACAACGCCTTGTCCCGCAACTGCGGCCTCGATCGCCATGCTGTAAAGCGTAAATCCAGATTCCTGGATGATGGTTTCCGTGGGCAAACCGGCGGCCTCGAACCACAACGGCCAATCGTTTGCCCATTGCGTGTCATAGAGTAATCGGCAGCCGATGAGATCACGCGGGCTTTGGAGGTCGGACATTTTTGCCAGTTTAGGGCTGCACACCGGGAACATATCGTCACGGAACAATGCGATATTCTCCAACTCGGGCCGGCCCTCAAGTTCATAATGCAAGGCCACATCAAAGTCGCTCCGGTCAAGCGCCGAGATTTCCGGCGCGACGGACAATTCGATTTTCATCTCAGGGCGCGTGTCCTGGAATTGTGACAATCGCGGTGTCAGCCATTTTTCCGCCAAGGCGGGCAGCGCGGCGATTCGGAGCGTCGCGTCCGGTTCGACACGTTGCGTGTGCGTCGTGGCCGCAGCAATCATGTCGAGCGCCGGGCCCAAGGCGTCTTTGTAAGTGCGTCCGCGCACGGTCAACCGCACACCTTTCGGGTGGCGTTCAAAGAGCTGGGCGCCGAGGCGCAGTTCCAGGGATTTGATCTTCTGGCTGATGGCGCCGGCGCTGACGCCCAGTTCGTCGGCGGCCAAGCGGAAGTTTTCGTGGCGCCCGGCGGCCTCGAAGGCCCGGACCCAATTGAGCGGCGGCAGTGCGCGGTTCACGGCATATCCTCAAATTAAGGCTGAGATTTTCTAAGCCATTGCAGAGATATACTGGTTTGCCGGGCACTGGTCTAGCTTCGATACTCCGGTACTCGTTTCATGATCTTCAATTACTTTTCCCATCAAAGGATTCCCGATCGATGACCACCGCACCCCATGAAGGATATTTTGACCAAGGCCTCGCCGCCATTGATCCCGATGTGCATGCCGCGCTTATTGCGGAAGAGGACCGCCAGCGTGACGGCGTTGAGTTAATCGCATCTGAAAACATCGTCAGCCGCGCCACCTTGGAGGCGTTGGGCACGGCCATGGTCAACAAGACGGTCGAGGGCTATCCAGGCCGGCGCTATTACGGCGGGGCTGCGCATGCCGACGTGATTGAAACGTTGGCCATTGATCGCGCCAAGGCGTTGTTTGATTGTGGCTACGCAAACGTGCAGCCGCATTCGGGCAGCCAGGCTAATCTCGCGGTCTTTCTGGCTTTCCTGAAGCCTGGCGATACGGTGCTCTCCATGGACCTTTCGGCCGGTGGGCATTTGAGCCACGGCTCATCGGCCAACCTGACCGGCAAATGGTTCAACATCGTCCATTACGGGGTGCGGCCCGATGACGGTCTGATCGACTTTGACGAGGTTCTCAAGCAGGCGGGAGAACACCGGCCGAAGATGATCATCTGCGGCGGCTCCGCCTATCCTCGGGCTATCGATTTCGCCCGCTTCCGCGCCATCGCGGATGAGGTCGGCGCGGTTCTATTGGCCGACATGGCGCACTTTGCCGGGCTTGTGGCCGGCGGCCAGCATCCAAGCCCGATCCCGCACGCCCAGGTGTCCACGGCGACGACCTATAAGAACCTTCGCGGTGTGCGGGGCGGGCTCATTCTTACTAATCAGATGGACCTGGAACGCAAACTCAATTCCGGCGTATTCCCAGGGGTCCAAGGCTCGGTGATCCTGAACGCGGTGGCCGCCAAGGCCGTGTGTCTGGGCGAGGCGCTCAGGCCGGAGTTCAAGGACTATGCTTTGGCCGTGCTGACCAATGCCCGCGCCTTGGCCGCGACGCTCATGGATAACGGCATTGATGTCGTCACCGGCGGCACTGACACGCCGTTGATGTTGGTTGATCTCAGAAATCTGGGCCTTACAGGCGCCGAAGCATCGGAAAGCCTGGAGCGTGCCGGGTTGACCTGTAACAAGAACGGCGTTCCCGGCGACACCCAGCCGCCGACGGTCACATCAGGCCTTCGGTTCGGTGTCTCGGCCGGCACCACCCGAGGGTTCCGTACCGCCGAGTTCGAGGCCGTCGGCGTGATGATCGCCGATGTGCTGAACGGCTTGGCTAAGGGGAAAAGCGATATGCCGGCCTTGGAAGCGGCGACAGCGCGGCAGGTCACGGCCCTGACCGCAAACTTTCCGATTTACGAGAAAGGCTGAGCAATTATGACGAAGCCTAATTTTTTGTTCATTCAGGCTGATCAGCTGGCGGCGCGCGCCCTGCCCGTTTATGGAAATACCATTGCCAAGACGCCAAACATTAACGCTTTGGCGGCCCGTGGTGTGACTTTTGAGCACGCGTATTGCAATTACCCGCTTTGCGCGCCGTCGCGGTTCTCAATGATATCTGGGCTTTTAGCCAGCCACGCCGGCGCTTACGACAACGGTGCGGAATATCCCGCAGCGCTGCCCAGCTTTGCACATTACTTGCGGCTTCTTGGGTATCAGACCTCGGTATCGGGGAAAATGCATTTCATTGGTCCTGATCAACTGCATGGGTTCGAAGAACGTGTCACAACGGATATTTATCCCGCCGACTTCAATTGGACGGCCAATTGGAGCATTGATGACGGCGGCGAAGATGAAGCCGAACGCCTGCTGGCGGCGGCCGGCGAGGTGAACGGCGTCAGGCGGTCGGGCGTTTTCGAGCGCACCATTCAGTTGGATTACGATGACGAAGTGGCGTTCCGCGCACGACGGAAAATTCATGATCTGGCGCGCTCAGATGATGAGCGACCGTTTTGCCTATTTGTGTCCTTCACCCACCCTCACGATCCGTTTGCCGTGACGCAGGAATACTGGGACCGTTACCGCCACGAAGAGATCGATATGCCGGCCATTCCGGCGATGCCCCGCGAAGACCTGGACCCGCATTCACAGCGTTTATATGATCACATCGGTGTGGCAGACGCCGCGATGACCGAAGAAGACGTGCGCGTCGCCCGCCACGCTTATTATGGCGCGGTGAGCTATGTCGATGATCAGGTTGGGCGCCTCATTGACGCCTTGCACTCGACCGGGTTCGCGGAGAACACCGTGATCATTTTCTTGGCCGATCATGGCGAGGCCCTGGGTGAACGGGGTCTTTGGTTCAAGCGGTCATTTTTTGACTGCGCCCTGCAAGTGCCGTTGATCGTTGCGGCGCCCGAAATGCATGAACCCACGCGGCGTGCGGAAAATGTCTCCCTAGTTGATTTGTTCCCAACTGTGATCGATTTGGCCGACCCGGCGGGCGGGCTTGCGTCGGTTGAAACGCCGTACGATGGCCGCAGCCTTGGGTCGCTGCTGCGCGGCGAGGACGAGCTCGCGACGCCCCACGTGATTGCCGAATTAACTGGCGAAGGCTCAGAAGCGCCGGCTGTAATGGTGATGGAGGGGGCGTTCAAATACATCCATTGCAAAACTGATCCGCCGCAACTCTACGACCGGGCCACCGATCCCCATGAACAACACAATCTAGCCGGCCAAGACGCCACCGCCGAGATCGAAGACAGATTGGCCGCGTACGTCGCCGAGAATTGGGACTTGAAGGCCCTGAAACAGAAAGTCATCGACAGCCAGGTGCAGCGTCGCGTCGTCGACCGCGCACACGCTATGGGCCTGACACCGGCCTGGGATTATGACCCGGCAACCCCCAAGACAATCCCGGGAGCAACCCCGGGCAGCCAGCGATACTTCCGCGCATTAGTGGCGAACCCCAGCGCGTCCAATTACAACGATGATTTTGATGTGCGTGCGCGCGCTGACGCAGAGCGCCCGAATATTCGGAATTTTCCACCCGTTAAATAGAACGGTGATGGCTTACAACTGACTTAGTATCCAAGCTAATGCGGCTTCCACTGAATCCACTTGATTGCCCGGCACGGGGGGCGGTTGCTGGATGAGGATGATGGGCAGGCCGAGGTCGAGGGCGGCAGTGATTTTCGCCGGCAGCGGGCCGCCGGCATGCTTGGAGACCACTGTGTCGATCTGATGTTCGACCAGAAGCGCTTTCTCGTCATCCAGAGTGAACGGCGGGCGGGCCAGGATAATCTCGTGCTCGGTCAATGGTAGCGGCTCAGTGGGGGCTTCGATCAATCGGACCAGGAACCAGGTGTCTGTGGCATCAGAGAACGCTTCGATGTCCTGAGTGCCGGTGGTCAGGAAGGCCCGCCTGGCAAAATGTCCGACAGCGTCGGCGGCGGCGGCCATGTCGCTGACTTCCGTCCATTTGGCGTTGGTCTGCAGGCGCCAGGGCGGCCGGGCCAGTTGTAGGCGTTGGGTTTCGGTGTTCACACAGGCATCAAAGGCGTGATCAGATATGCGCTCGGCGAACGGGTGGGTGGCATCGACGACCAGATTGATGCCGGTGTCCTTGAGGTACGCAGCCAATCCCTGGGTGCCACCGAAGCCGCCCTCCCGGATCGTGCCGGGTGGATCGGAGGGCCGTTTGGTGCGTCCTGCATAGGATGTGATGACTTCGACCCTCATGGGCAGCATGGTGACGGCTAGCTCCGCCAATCGCCGGGCCTCACGGGTGCCGCCGAGGATCAGGACTTTTCGGGTTTTATCCGGCACGGCCGATCTGCCCTCCGGTGCGGTCAAAGACCAAGACTTCCAGTTCCACATCGCCTGATAAGGCTGCTAGCGCGGTTTCCCTGGCGCCCAGAGCGACGCGGTCGCCCAACGCCCGGTCCAGCGGCAGGTCAAAAGTTTTAGCCAACTCCAAAACCTCCATGGCGGTGTTTGCAGTCTCGGCTTGGCGGCAAGCGTTATCATCGCCGCCCAGATCGGCAAGCTTGCCGGCCAGATCATCAAAGTCGACCGATGAGCGCGACGAATGTAAATCCATGTGGCCCTGGGCGAGCTTCAATAACTTAGCGAAACCGCCGGCGATGGTAACTTTTTCGATGGGATGCTGTCGCAGGTACTTCAACAAGCCGCCGGCGAAATCACCCATGTCGATGAGGGCCCGATCGGACAGCTTATAAAGATCCCGCACGGCGGCTTCCGAGGTCGAGCCCGTGGCCGCGGCAATGTGGGTGATGCCACCGGCCCTAGCCACATCGACACCGCGGTGGATGGAATGGATCCATGATGCACAGGAATACGGGATAACCACGCCTGTGGTCCCCAGTACCGACAAACCGCCCTTAATGCCGAGCCGCCCGTTCATGGTTTTCTCGGCCAAAACCTGGCCGCCGGGAATGGAGATGGTGACGATCACATCACAAGCATGTCCTAAACGTTCGACGGCGGCTTCCAGGTTGGCAGTGATAATCTGGCGGGGCGCAGGATTGATCGCCGGCTCTCCAACGGCCAGCGGCAACCCTGGCAAGGTCACCGTGCCGACACCGTCACCGGCGCGGAAGGTGACACCGCTGTCGGCGGGGCCCGGTTCCACCAGGGCAATGATCTCGGCGCCATGGGTGACGTCTGGGTCATCACCAGCGTCTTTAATGATTCCGGCCTGAAATCCATCTCCCGCGGCTTCAGCTCGCGACAGCGCAAACGTGGGCGTTTCGCCGCGCGGCAGGTTGACGCTCACGGGATCTTGAAAATTGCCGGAAACCAAGGCTTCAAAGGCGGCGACGGCCGCCGCCGCCGCGCAGCAACCGGTGGTCCAGCCTTTTCGCAAGGTTCCCTCTGGTTTGCGATTGGTCATGGGTCTAATGTAGACCCCGGAATTCGCTATGACGAGGCTATGAATCGTGGCCGAGACAGAAAATAAAGACCCGGCGCCCGGCAATGACGCCGAAGCCGATGCCAAGAAATCGAATGCGGCGGCAAAGCCTGCCCCGCAAGGCGGTGCTTTTGGTTGGATCGTGTTGGCGGTGGTGCTGATCGGTGCCGGGATTCTTGTTTATGCGGGCGGCGCCTATCTTTCCGGCCAAAAGGTTGCCAGCGGCGCCAAAACGACAAAATCATCAGGCGTGCCGGCCATCGGTGGCCCCTTCACGTTGACCGACCACAACGGCAATGAGGTCACCGAACGCAGTTTCCGGGGCAAGTATATGCTGGTGTTTTTCGGCTATACGTTTTGCCCGGATGTCTGCCCGACGACACTAACTGATGTGTCGACGGCACTCGATATTCTGGGTGTCGAAGGCGAGAAAATCGTGCCGTTGTTCATTTCCGTCGATCCGGCCCGCGACACGCCCGAGCACCTAAAGGAATATGCGACATATTTCCACCCCCGGCTGGTCGCGCTGACAGGGACACCGAAACAAGTCGCCGCGGCGGCGAAGGCGTACCGGGTCTACTATGCGAAAGCCAAATCCGAGGGCTCCGACCCCAACGATTACCTGATGGACCACTCCTCGGTAATTTATCTGATGGGGCCGGATGGGAAGTTCCAACAGCATTTCAGCCACGGTACTGACGGCGAAGCCATGGTCAAGCGGATACGTGAACTCCTCTCATGATCGGCAAATGACAGACAATGCCGCCGGCTTGATTATTGCCGCACCGTCGTCGGGAAGCGGTAAAACGGTCGTGACCTTAGGACTGCTGAGGCAGTTCGCGCGAACCGGTGTCGCCGTATCGTCCGCGAAAGTCGGCCCCGACTATATCGATCCCGCTTTCCACGCCATCGCCACCGGACGGCCGTGCCGGAACCTGGATACCTGGGCGATGCGTCCGGCAACGCTAAGTAGCGCGATCGAAACCCTGGCCGATGACGGACCGATTGTTTGCGAGGGCGTCATGGGTTTGTTCGACGGCGCGCGCGGTGTTAGCGGCGAGGCTGATGGATCAAGCGCCGCGCTGTCGCGCCTGACCGGATGGCCGGTGGTGTTGGTCGTTGATGCGTCTGCGCAGGCCGCATCGGCTGCTGCCGTGGTCAGGGGATTTGCGACCCATGACGCGGAGGTGCCCATCGCCGGGGTTATATTCAATCGCGTCGGCAGCGATGCCCACGCGGCGATTTTGATCGAGGCCACCGCCGCCGCCTTTCCCAACTTGCCGGTGCTTGGCTGCCTGCCCCGGCTCGAAGGCATGAACTTGCCGGAACGCCATCTCGGTCTTGTCCAGGCCATCGAGCATCCCGATTTGCCGGGGTTTATGGATTGTGCCGCCGACTGGGTGGCGGCGCATCTCGACTTGGACCGGCTGCAAAACCTATTCACACCGGCCCATACCGCCGACAATGATGGTGCACTCGCACCGCCTTTGCCGCCGCTTGGGCAACGCATTGCCGTCGCCCAGGACCGTGCCTTCGCCTTTGCCTATCCGCATATCCTCGATGGTTGGCGCCGCGCCGGGGCTGAAATTTTGACGTTTTCACCGCTTGATGACGGGACACCCGACGCGGATGCCGATGCGGTTTATTTGCCCGGCGGCTACCCGGAACTTGATGCCGGTACACTGGCCCAGGCCGTCGCGTTCCGTGCCGGCATGGCGGGAGCGGCCGAACGCGGCGCGGCAATATTCGGCGAATGTGGCGGCTACATGGTGTTGGGCGAGGCGTTGACGGATGCGGATGGGACTGTGCACCGGATGCTGGGTCTGTTGCCGGTGGAAACGTCCTTTCAGGATCGCCGCCTGCATCTTGGCTATCGGCAACTAAAGCTAAAGTCAGAATGTGCCCTGGGGGACGTAGGCGCGTGTTACCGCGGTCATGAGTTCCATTATGCGACGGTGGTCCGTGAATCCGGTGCGCAGCCATTATTTGCCGCCGCCAATTCGGCCGGTGCCTTGCTCGACGATATGGGATTGGTGCAAGGTCGGGTTTCCGGGTCTTTCGCGCATTTGATCGACCACGTGGTGAAAGATTAGGCGCCGGCAGGAATACGGCCCCGGCTTGCGACGCGCGGGGTTTCGGGGTACCACGTGGACTGAGTGGGGACGTGGCGAAAACGGGAGAGCCCAGCGTGTTCGGTCGCCAAAAGACCAAGGAAGTGGAAGACGTACCGTTCTGGAAGGCCAAAAGCCTGGAGGAAATGTCGAAGGCCGAGTGGGAATCGCTTTGTGACGGCTGTGGTCGATGCTGTTTGAACAAACTGGAACATGAAACCACCGGCGAGATTTTTCACACCGACATTGCGTGTCGGCTGTTGGATTTGGAAACCTGCCGTTGCACCAGTTACGAGCAGCGCAAACATTTTGTCCCCGAATGCCAAATTCTCACTCAGCAGAACCTGAAGAAGTATTCCTGGCTGCCATCCACCTGTGCTTACCGGCTGCGCGCCGAGGGCACGGATTTGTATTGGTGGCATCCTTTGGTTTCCGGTTCGTCGGAAACCGTTCATGAGGCCGGCATTTCGGTGCGCGGCCGGGTCATTTCCGAACGCGAGACGGATGATCTGGAAAACCACGTGGTCAGTTGGCCCGCTTAAGGAGAATAAGACAATGGAACGATTTACTGGCGTTAATGCTGCGGTTTTGACACCGCTAACCGCAGATCTGACACCCGATGACGCCTTGATGGCGGAATATTCGCAGTGGCTTTTGAACAACGGCTGTGACGGCTTGGCGATCTTGGGCACAACCGGTGAAGCCAACAGTTTTTCTCTGAAGGAACGGATCCGGATTATTGAGAATATGGTCGAGGCCGGCATTCCTGCATCGACGATGATGCCGGGTACCGGCAGCTGTTCATTGACTGACGCAGTGGAATTGACCCGGGTCGCCGTGAACGCCGGGTGCGGCGGCGTATTAATGCTGCCGCCGTTCTATTACAAGAACCCGTCGGATGCCGGTTTGTTCCGGTTTTTCTCGGAGGTGATCCAAAGGGTTGGTGACGCGCGGCTGCAAATTTATCTCTACCACTTCCCGCAAATGTCATCGACGCCGGTCAGCCATGATCTAATTGAGATGCTGTTGAAGGAATACCCTGAAACTATCGCCGGCATGAAAGACAGCTCCGGCGTCCTCGACAACATGGTCGGCGCAGCGCAAAAATTCCCGGGCTTCCACGTGCTGAGCGGCGCCGAAGATTGTTTCCTGCCGTTGCTGGAAGCTGGCGGCGCGGGGTGCATTACGGCGTGTTCGAACGTTTCCTCGCAGTTGGCGCAGGACGTTTATCAGGCTTACAAGAACGGCACCGACGCCAGCGCCGCGAACGATCCGCTTTGTGCCATTCGCGGGGTCATTCAGAATTATCCCTTGTCATCGGCGTTGAAACA
>Ga0209558_1002840_pt1 | contig 10978 bp, 11 predicted proteins | sample SaaInlV_150m_DNA_3_FD_184674 | JGI IMG/M metagenome (GOLD analysis project Ga0209558, IMG submission 184674) | Marine microbial communities from expanding oxygen minimum zones in the Saanich Inlet - Saanich Inlet SI074_LV_120m_DNA (SPAdes) (version 2) | ecosystem: Environmental > Aquatic >...
GCAGTGGGTATCAGGAGCCATTCAAGAATCGGACAATGCTGCGGGGAAACCGCTGTTCGCGCAAACACGCTTCCGGGGAAGGTCGTAATCTTCCTTCCCACGGTTACCGCTCACGTAGCGCGCCGTCTATTCTCCCAGCACTTACCAACGAAGGGAATGAATGCGAGTGCTGAGACGGATGCGGGCTCGATTTGCGGGCGGGGGGGGGGCATCATCCCTCGGTGCGACGTGCCCGAGGACCGGGCTGCTTGGCCTCATCCTCCGCAGCGGCCAGTTCAGGCCTACCGATCCGCTACGACCGCGGCACGGAGTTTGGCATTCGGGCAAGGAGGCTGTGGTAGCGATCCCTGTGCATAGGGGTGGCGGAGCGCAGTGCACATGCCTACCATCGACGCAGCTCGGTCTGGTCACTCGCCAGTCCGCAGGCCTCGCGGACCTCCTGATAATTGACAGTCCGGGCAAGGACGCCTTAGATTCGATTGTTGAACGAAGTAAAAAGTACTTTATCGAACTATGGAGCATACAATATGACGATGGACAAGCTTAGGAAACGTGCCTCCCATGACCCTGAACTGACCAGAAAACTTAATCAGGCAGAGACTTTTGAAAATCTGGCCTACATCGCAGGCCAAGTAGGTATTGATATAGAGCAGAGTGACTTTGAAGCACAGAACGAAGAGCTCTCAGAAGAAGAATTAAGTAATGTATCAGGTGGTATGAGATCAGTTGGTGGCGGGCTTCGGATCCGGAAGTTCATGGCAAAAGATGGCGCCCATACATGTGATACTAGTACATGCACGGATTGCTCCAGTTGCGGGGCCCATACCTGTGACACTAGTACATGTAAGGAATGCAACAGTTGCGGGGCATCTTCCTTTCAGACCAGTCGCTAACTAAGACTGGCTCATACTTCGCTCTCTGATTCTGAGTTTTGGCTGTAACAGTATTAGGGTTCTCTTCTTACCTGTACGCCACCGGTCCAATGCCGGACGGACGTACAGAACTGCGCCTTACTCCGCTCGGGCTACTGGAGCGGCTGGCTCCGACTCCATTCCGCCACCCTGGGTGCACAGGGATCACTACCACGGCGTCCTTGCCTCGAATGGCAAACCACGTGCCGCGGTCGCAGTGGATCTGTAGGCGTGAGGTAGGGGGCGCGGAGGATGAGGCCACCAACCCAGTCCTCGGCACGCCGCACCGAGGGTTGATGCTCCGGGGTTACCCGCAAATCGAGCCCGCATCCGTTGAGCCGTACTTCTCGCCCCTAGTTATGGAGTCCTGCCTCCGCGCGTGGGCCACCGCAGGGTGAGATCAGGCATCGGAGCTCATTGAACCTGACTCCGCACTGCCTTGGCTTTCCTGGCAATTGGGTCGTTGGAATATCTGGCCCAAGCCCTTGTCCTCGTCCCCCTGGGGTCAGGTCCGGAATCGGAAGAAGAAAAGGCTATGACCATCTGAATCGGTGGCACACAGCACTGAATTGCGAACGGGTACGATTCCTTGGGTGCCTCCACGGACAGCGGCCGTCCGGCGTCCGAATTAGCGAACGGGCAGGGCGGTCGATGAGAGGCGGCGTCAAAAGCACTGGCTTTGGTGAGGAAGAGTAACAAATCCAGTCAAGATCTTTATCAATCTGCTTTAATATTTATTCTTTGGACAAGAACATGGAACCTAACCAAAGCCAGTTTTATAAGGCTTGGATTGATATTGCTTCGGCCAACAAGAATAGATCACCCCTGCACGCAAACTTAAACAAAGAACGACGTTCCTGGCTCGGTGCACTCATGGCAATACCATATTTGCCAGCGATTACAGAATGGGCGTTAGTGAACTTAATGCCTCGAGCCATCGATGTCCTAGGAAGGCGAGCCGCCCATCAACTCGGTAAAAGTGATTTGCCCGAAGCCTTTTGGCAGAGGCTATTGATCTTAGGGAACCTGCCATCAGACCTAATGAAACTTCAAAGATCTAAATTGGATCCTGCTCCAGGTGGCTGTTCACCCAACAAGTACTGGGAATTACTTGGCTTAGGCTGGCTCAATCTTTATGAGTCCTCGAATATATTTTCTGGTGCCCTTGAAGACTCCCACGTGATCGTAGCTCCCACCTTAAGCCACATACGTAAAGGACTCAGCAGAAAAGAGTGCGCTATTTTTGATACATTATCTTTAGACTTTCAGGATGATGCATGTTTGACATTGCTCAAGATCTATCAATCAATATTTAAAGAGGATAAAGCGCTAAGGCACTTCAAGGACTCAATGGCCGGACGCGACTCCTCCAGTTCCATGGGTTTCGGATCATCAGAAATCATAAATCTCACACGCAATCACCCAGGCCTCGTTTCTGCGATTACCACTTGGGGTAGTAATTGTGAGCAAAATTACGGAGATCTCTGCCGCAGAATCTCTAAAGATGGTAATTCTATAAAGAAAAGATTTAACGTAAGTGTCCAAGATCTTGATTCGGTTAGACTTGGTTATGGTGATCGGCACATAAATAGTCAATCGACGTCAATGTTATTGTTCAACGATGGCTTTAAACTATTCTACAAGTCGAGATCATTAGCATTAGAGGAAGCCTTTTCAAGATTAACGGCAACTGTATGCGAAAGCTGTGACGTTCCAGTATTCAACTTGATGCCACCTTCTCTAGACTGTGGAGACTGGGGGTATCAAGAATTCGTAGACAGCGAGCTGGTTTGCGCACCTGGTCAAATAACTGATTTGATAAGTCGTCTCGCTTTAGTATCTGTCCTTCTCGATGTATGTGGAGCTACTGACTGCCATGAAGAGAATCTTGTGCTGGCGGACGGTATGCCCGTGTTAATTGATGGTGAAACACTTTTTCATGAGGTTGGTAAGCCAGCTTCTAAGTCTGAAAATGAAGATTCGATACTTGTCACTGGCTTCTGTCACTTTCTGCCACCTTCCATAACAAAGCTATTGTATTCCCTCCCCAGTGGGGGTATAGATCCCGTAAGTTTATATCTTTCTGAACTTAAGCGTATTTATTACCACAAAGGGTTGGAGGCGTCAGTATGTGGTGAATTAGACAAAATAGCCCAGTTAAGGCTCAGGAAGCGCGTTGTTTTCCGGTCCACGTCTATTTACGCAAAAATTATTCGCCGCTCCTTGTCCTCTTCAGCCCTACGTTCCTCGCGTAAGTTAAGTTCAGTCTATGAAGATCTCTTTGCCGTGTGCGTACAATCGGGAAACATTAACCGATCGTGGCTCCTCCTCTGCCAGTCCGAAGTACTCCAAATAGAGAATGGGTGGATTCCCTACTTTGACACAGATATGGGTGGGTCAAGGATCAATTTATATGATGGTCGCAATGTAAGAGCTGGCTTGCACCGACAGGTCATAAGGAATTGCAAGCAACGCTTGATGGTTAGGCAGGCCGGAGATGCTGATCGTCAAATCAAGCTCATCAAGTCAGTTTTAAAAATATTCCCCAAGAGGGGAGGGGGCGTGGGGGCCGTTACGCCGCAAGGGATCGCAAATCAGTTGCTTGATGTGGCCATTTATAAGGATACCTGGAAATGGCTATTCTTCACATTTAGTGAAGCAAGGTATCGCCTGGCATTTACGTATCCCACTAATCTTTACGATGGATCTCTTGGGATTGCCGTGTTTCTAAGTCTTTGTCGGAAACGAGGGTTAATAACTAACAAGTCATCTGAGTGTAGTGAAATAGAAGAGAAAATCAGGGTTGATAACGAATCTTTCTTTATCAAAGCCAGTCAAGGGGATGTGCCAACTTCATATCAACTGGGTTTCAATGGAGGAATAGGCGGTAGATTACTTTCCTTGCTAGTGTTGCCTGGCGACCCAAGTGACGATCCTGGAGTCACTACTGCAACTCTTAAAACTTTGGAGGGAATGATTGCTGCACTAGAAAGTGAAGATGTTGATGAATATGGAGGGTTGGACATAATGTCAGGTCTGTCTGGGTTGGCTGGAGGTGTTCATGCTTGGTCAACCCATAAAAACATATCCGTTGAGCATCCTACGTTGACTAGGTTTTGGGACATAGTCAGTCAGAGATTGATTGATAGTCAAAAGGATTGCGGTGGTTGGGATGTCTTTGAAACACCTGTGTCAGGTTTCGCTCATGGTTCGTCAGGTATGATGTGTGCGCTAGCAATTGCAGGGTCTCATAAAAGAAATGCTAATATAGAAATACAAAGGTCAATAGAAAAAACTATTGCATTCCAGCTGGATAATCTTAGTAAAAGTGGCGAATGGCTAGATATAGAGTTAACAACACTTGAAGATAGAGAAGTTCCTGCTCGGTCTTGGTGCGGTGGTGCTGCGGGAGCCCTAATAGCTGCGGCTGTTATGAAAAAGGTTGGTTTCGAAGGTGTTAATGGATATAACGATTGGTTAAGGCTTGCGAGAGATGCCGCGCTCAACCATAGGCCTATCCGGGATCAGATGTGTTGCGGTCTTCCGGGTTGGACGATGGCATTAAGTGCAGCAGGTCGATCACTAGATGATGCTGTCTTACTAGGAGCATCTATTCAACGGCTAGAAGAGTGGACTGAAGAGGTGAAAGGAGGTAAGGAGTTAAACTTGCGTAGTATAAAAGGTTATAAAGTGGATCCTCCTGGCCTGTTTGTTGGAGGTGCTGGTGTCGGATTAACTTTGCTTCATGGGGAAGAAGAGACGCGAGTAAAGGATGTATTGATTTCAAGCGGATATTTGATTGACAATGATGTATTCGGGGATTTGGTGAATTAAGGAGCGTTTGACAAAGGCATGTCTTTATTGGGTCGTGACAGGAATGACAACGACCCGGTTGTCCCGAAAGGTGAGGTACTGCGGGGTATGGTGTTGCTCCTGCGAAGGCCAGCTCTGTCTGTGGCTTATGGTACAGAGGTGCGTCGGCGCGCTCCTCGGTAGGGACTGGTCGAAGGTGGACTCGGGTAGGGGCTCTGAGTCAGGTGTAGCGTACTCCGATGTCGGATGCTCCCGGGTCGAATCCGCCGAAGGGCACGAACGAACCGATCGTGCGGTCGTCATCGACGGCCGTCGCAATGCCGAAGTCGTTGAGTCCGTTCTGTATCGAGACTACGACTCGGTCACGGGCCAGCAGGGGCCCGATCGCCTGGACGGATGCCCCGGTGTGATGGGCCTTCACGGGAGGTAGGCGGTCGTGATCACGGAGGTCACGTCACTGGGATGCACGCAGTCTGCGTCTGCCCTGAACTCGTCGACGGGCCCGATGATTGTGAAGCCGGTGTCCCGCATGACCCGGGCGCGCTGTTCGGCGGTGTCGACCAATCGAACTGGCTGGCCGGCGCGGACCAGCCAGGCGCCGATAGACCCGCCCATAGCGACGGCGCCCCAGACTAGAATGTGGTCAGGATCTATACCAGAAGTTGCCGTGCGGAGGGCTCCTGAGCGAATATGTGGAGCCACTCCTCCCTACTCAGAACATTGATGACGCTTCCTGCTGCTGAAGCCCTCGCCCGCCTGCAAGATGGAAACGCCCGATTCGTGGCAGATGCACCGAATCTGACGGTGGCCGAGGCGTACCACCGTCGGGCCGAAGTGGTAGACGGGCAGGCACCATTCGCCATCATCCTCGGGTGTTCGGACTCACGCGTCCCAGCTGAGGTGATTTTCGATCAAGGGCTGGGTGATCTCTTCGTGATCCGTGTCGCCGGAAATATCGCGGCCTCATCTCAGGTGGGCAGCGTCGAATTTGCTGCGACTGAGTTCGGAACACGCCTCGTCGTTGTGATGGGGCACACCGGCTGCGGTGCGGTCCTGGAGACGCTTAAGCAGATCAGGGGCGCGGGGGCGGCTCCTTCTGCGAATCTGCAGTCCATCGTGGACCGAATTCGTCCCGCGGTCGAACGACTTGCGTCAGCGGCCCCGGGGTGGACGCCCGAATCGCTCATCGGGGACGCGGTCCGGACGAACGTCGGCACGTCCATGAATGACCTCACCGCCCATTCCGACCTGCTACATCGACTCGTCGACGGGGGAGGTCTGCATGTGGTTGGCGCCGAGTACTGTCTCGAGACCGGCGTCGTCGACTTCTTCTGACGCGAGCCGCCCTGGTTCAGCCGCGTTAGTTCATCTCCGGAGGTGTGACCCGTCGCATGGATGCTTGCTCGAAAGCGTAGGCAAGCTCGATCAGTCGTGGCTCCGAGCAAGCTGATCCGGTGAAGCTCACGCCAAAGGGGCGAGGCTTGGCATCGAACCCTGCCGGCATGTCAGGGCCGCCATCGTTTGCCACGAAGGCGAACGGAACGATGACAGTCGGATACCCGGGCTTGGCCGCGATTCCGGCCCCGCTGGAACTCGGGAAGAGCAATGCGTCGAGCTCATGCTCGGTCATGGCCGCGTCGATTCCGCGCGTCGCGTTAAGCACATTGTCCTGCATGAGGTCAGCCTCATACTGAGCGCGATCGGCTTCGAGGTCGATCGCGTCTGCACCGTCGAGCCGTGCCTGCTCGTATTTGATCGCGCCCATGGAGCGGTGCGCGAGATTCCATTCACGTAGCTCGGTGAGCGTCTTCACTGGTGCGGTCTCGCCCAGCGTAGCAAGCCATGCATTGAAGTCTCGTTTCATGCCGTAGTTCAAGACACTGCTTCCACCGTTCGTGACCAGGCTCGTGGCCGGATCCGTGTCGATGACACTCGGGATGTCGGCAGGGTCGACGACGATTGCCCCCTGGGTCTCTAGGATGGCGATCGCATCGGCCATGACGGCTCGACTCTCCTCATTCATCCGGCTCTGCCATCGGTTGGTGCCCGGCACCTGAATCGAGTCGTAGTACAGGGCTCTCGGGATGCCGATCCGGGCACCCTGCAGGCCGTCCAGGTTGAGGAAGGTCGTGTAGTCTCCGTTCGCCGGGACCTGACAGAGCGTGGTGACCGCATCGTTCGGATCAGGCGATGCGCTCTCTAACACCCCCAATAAAATGGCCGCGTCCGTGACGGTCCGGGCCATCGGGCCAGCAGTATCCTGGTCCCCACTGATCGGAATGATGCCGTATCGACTGATTCGCCCGACCGTGGGCTTGATCGCTGCGAGCATGTTCGAGTTGGCCGGAGAAAGGATCGATCCGGATGTCTCCGTTCCGACGTTCGCCGCCCAGAAACTCATCGCAGTTCCGATCCCTGAACTCGACCCGCCAACACCCATGACGGGCCGGCCATCGTTTCGACCGTCACGAGGATCACGGCGGGGGTCATACGGATTGAGCCCGTAGCCACCGATCGCGCTGTAGTTCCCCGGCATGCCGGCAGCTGTGAAGTTCGCGAGCTCGGTCATGACCGTCTTGGCAATGATGATCGCTCCGGCTTCACGGAGATTGGTCGTGATGGTCGCCTCGTACGGCGGGAAATAGTCTTCAAACGCTTTGGCTCCGCCCGTGGTCGGCATATCCATGGTGTGGACATTGTCCTTCAGTGCAACGGGAATACCATGAAGCGGGCCACGTACGTGACCGTCTGCACGCTCCTGGTCGAGCCGCTCGGCATCGGCCAATGCGTTCGGATTGATCGCGATGACCGCGTTCACCCGTTCCTCGTACATGGCGATGCGGATCAGGTGGGCCTCGACGAGCTGACGGGATGTCAGGCGCCCTTCTTCCATCTCCTGCTGCATTTCAGGAATCGTGGCTTCCACCACATTGAATGTCACCGAGTCAGCTGCGGATCCGCTGCAGGCTGCGAGTAGCGGGGCAGCGAGCAGGGCTGTGAGCAGAAGCGTTCGGGACGTCTTCGGGGTGATCACAGGGCGGCCCTCTTCATGCCAGTCTCGCGGACGGAATGATTCAGTCCGCTGCGACAAGCAACATATGTGCGGTTACCGGCCCTTGTCTATTTTCGTTTGAACGCGCTTGCCCTTGATCTTCCCGTCGCTCAGAGGCTCGAGCACGTGGCTGGCCATATCGTGCGAGACCTCGACGATGATGAAGGCTTTCGAGATCTGAATCGAACCGCTCTGGGTACCTCGGATCCCGGCCTTTCCGGTCATTGCTCCAACGAAATCCTAAGGTGGACCACGCACTCGGGAGCCGGTTTAGCGAAGTGGCCTTCCTCTGGGCGAGTGGGGTATGCAGAGGCCGCGAAGGAACTCCTGAACCAAGCGGACGACCGGGACATCGATTTCAGGTCTGTGGTGGCGGCCAGCGGAAGCGGCCAGACGCACGCCAGTCTCCTCATCGGCTTTCGCCCATTGGGCCGAAACGAGGTTCAGGTCCACGGGGTCTGTGTTCGATGCCGAGTCCTGGTAAATCTAGGCGCCGGTCAAACCTCGATTTCGTTGTGTCTGAGCAGGCTGTTGTCTATGATGACGGCCCGCCATCAGGCCCTTCGATCGTTGACTGAGCCGTTGCCACGACCATATGCCATCGGGGTAGAATGATAAAAAAGGTCGAAACTGGCCGTAATGGTCGTCGCGTGCGCGCTTGGTACCGGTCTCAGTGGCTACGGGGAGGTCTCACCCGACGCTGGTGTGCCCGCGGATGTGATTTTCGTCGGCGACAATATCGTCACGATGAATCCCGATCAGCCGACCGTCGAGGTGAGAGTGATCCTAGTTAGGTCGGAATGATCGTCGTTACCGGAGGTACCGGCTTCATCGGATCGAATCTGGTCGCGGAGCTCGAAGAGCGCGGAGAGACCGCCCTCGTAGTCTGCGATCGTCTACGGGAAGCTGATAAGTGGAGAAACATCAGTAAGCGTGAGCTGGCGGCGCTTGTGCCCCCCGAGCAGCTCTTCAACTTCCTCGAGGCGAACGCGGGCGAGATCCGTGCGATCTTCCACATGGGTGCGATTTCTTCGACGACGGAAACCGACGCGGACCTGATTGTCGCGACGAACGTGCACCTGTCGGCGGATCTGTGGCGGTGGTGTGCCCGGACTGGGGTTCCCTTCATTTACGCTTCGTCCGCCGCCACGTACGGTGACGGCTCGATCGGCTTCGACGACGACGGTTCGATCGACGGGCTTTCACGCCTCCGCCCCATGAATCCCTACGGGTGGAGCAAACACCTGTTCGACCGGATGGTGGCGAGGTGGGTGGACGAGGGGGCAGCGACCCCCCCGCAGTGGGTGGGCCTCAAGTTCTTCAACGTCTACGGCCCCAACGAATACCATAAAGGCCAAATGCAGAGCCTGGTGTCGAAGACGTTTCGGACGGCGGCGGCCGGCGATCCCGTCACGCTTTTCCGCTCCCACGATCCGAAGTATCCGGACGGAGGGCAGATGCGGGACTTCGTCTACGTTCAGGATTGCGTTTCGGTGATGCTCTGGCTGCTCGACCACCCGGGTACCTCAGGACTCTTCAATCTCGGCACGGGCCAGGCACGCACGTTCCTGGATCTGATCGGAAGCATGTTCGCCGCGCTTGAGATGGAGCCCACCCTCGAGTGGATCGATACTCCGGCCGAGATCCGGGATCGTTACCAGTACTTCACGCAAGCTGATATGGGGCGCTTAAGGACGGCCGGTTACGACGCGCCGTTCCTCGGTGTCGAGGAGGGTGTCGGGGCGTATGTGACCCGCTACCTCGCCACGGACGACCCATACCGGTGATTCCTCGAAAACTCTTCGCCATTCCCGATCCGACGCGGGTGCTTCGGGAAGATTGAGGGGCTCAGTCCCTTCGGATCCACCGAAGAGCTCAATGAATCGGCCTCCATCTCCTCACCTATCCGTGCTTGTAGTTGTTCATCGTCCGTAATTTTCCGAATGAATTGTTCAAGGTTCTCTTTGGTCACGGGGTTCTCCCGTCGTGAAACTGTCCCGCTCGTAGAGGATGAGATGTTCAACTAGGGGCAACGTGAGCGATGGAAGTTCAACTCGGAACGAGCATCGTTCCCGCTACGAGCGCCCCTCGATTACCGGCCCGCCACCTCACGTTCACTAAGCGCTGGACGCCAGGCACGGCGGGCCATAATGTACGCGCGTGGTGTACACGCGTGCGCCGGCCGATCGTGGCGGGGCTCGACCGACCTCAGGAAATTCATGGGCGTTTTTACTTCAGCTGTAATCACGGTCGGCCTCGTGTTCCTCATGGCCGTGTCGAAGGTCGCGTCGACGAATGAGGGCCCCGCGGTCGATTCCGACGGCGTCATCAAAGAGTACTGCATGGGCTGCCACGACGACCGCCGAATGCGCGGCAACTTGTCCCTCGAGGACTTTCGTGCCCTAGACGCCGGCCGGACCCCCGAGACCGGCGAGAAGATGATCCGCAAGCTGCGCGCGGGCATGATGCCGCCCCCGGGTGCGAAGCGCCCGGGAGGCGATACCCTCCTGCAGCTAGTGGAGTCGCTCGAAGCGAACCTGGACGCCCAGGCCTCCGCCCATCCTAATCCGGGGGGGCGCACGTTCCAGCGCCTGAACCGCGCCGAGTACGAACGGTCGATTGGGGACCTCCTCGGACTCACGATCGACGCCTCGGCCTACCTACCGCCGGATACGAAGAGCGCCAACTTCGACAACATCGCCGACGCGCAGCTGCTGTCACCCACCCTTCTCGATGCGTATCTGAATGCCGCCGCAGCGGTCAGTCGAATGGCTGTCGGCGACCCCAACGCGACGCCCACGGAGGCGCAGTATCGAGTGGCCCGGTGGGCCTCGCAGCTCGAACGCGCTGAGGGGGCCCCGTTCGGAACCCGCGGCGGAACCTCGGTCCTCCATTACTTCGTCGCAGACGGCGAGTACGTGTTCCGCGTTTCGTTTCACCACGAGACGACAGGCACGATCGTGGGCAACGGTCGCTCGGCGTTGCAGACCGCTGAGGTCCCCGAGCAGGTCGAGATCTCGATCGACGGAGAAAGGGTCGCGCTGCTAGAGATGGATCGCTGGATCCACGCGTCCGACCCGGACGGTGTGGAGATGCGGACCGCCCCGATCCGCGTGCGCAGCGGGGCAAGACGTGTAACGGCTGCATTTCTTGTCCATGCCGAGGGCCCTGTCCAGGATCTGATAGCGCCACACGACTGGTC
>Ga0209558_1002844_pt1 | contig 10964 bp, 12 predicted proteins | sample SaaInlV_150m_DNA_3_FD_184674 | JGI IMG/M metagenome (GOLD analysis project Ga0209558, IMG submission 184674) | Marine microbial communities from expanding oxygen minimum zones in the Saanich Inlet - Saanich Inlet SI074_LV_120m_DNA (SPAdes) (version 2) | ecosystem: Environmental > Aquatic >...
GGAGTCGTGGGCCGGAGCGGCTTAAGAGCGAGGTTGGACATGAGATGCGGTGTTATGGGGACACGGTGGGCAGAGCCGACAGACAGGACAGGTGCAGGGTGGGACGGGCGTCGGGCGGGTCCACATCACTACGCAGAGTGCCTTCAAGGCGATCGCGAGGGTGTGCAACATCCGAGTGGGCCCGGTGGCGGGCAAGTAAGAGTCCGGCCCAGAGCCACCAACCTTTTGCAATCAGGACACTTTTTGCATGGAGGAATTCGGATTGTTACTGACACGGGTTGCGTAGGCGGCAGGTCAGGTGGCTCTTGTGCTTTGTCACGAGGTCGCCCGTGCAGCAGAATCGAAAGACGTTCGGCTCAGTCAGGAGGCATATTGAAGCATCGAAGAAAATTTGCTGCGTGTGGGACGTTCCTTGCGGTCGCCCTGTACTCGGCTGGCTGTGGCCCACCCGCAGGGCTGCCCGACGATGGGTTCGTCGACGTCACGGGTGGACGAATCGCATTCCGCGTCATGGGCGACGGAGCCGGGGTGCCTGTGCTGGTCATTCACGGCGGTCCGGGGAGTTCCAGTTGCATCTATCCCTCGACGTTGACTGGCATGGCCGAGGAACGGCCGGTCATCATGTACGACCAATTGGGGACAGGTCACTCAGAGCGGATAACCGACTTGGAGCGCTACGCGGTTCTTCCGAGGTTCGTTGAGGAGGTTACAGCTCTTCGCGCCGAACTCGGGTTGGAGGAGCTTCATATTTTGGGCCATTCTTGGGGTGCCACCGTCGCCTTGGAATACCTGCTCACAGCCTCACCAACCGGAGTGCTGTCAGTCACTCTAGTGGGCCCACTGGTCGGAACGGATCGTTGGCTTCGAGATGCGAATGACCTGGTGGCGGAACTCTCGGTTGAGGCCCAGGCCGCGGTCCGTGCTGCCGTGGATTCTGGAGACTTCGCGACTGCAGCCTTTGAGGCAGCGAACACAGAGTTCATGGGTCAGTTCGGCATCCGGAATCCCGATGCATACGCGGGTATTCAAGAGTGCGCGCTCAGACCACCAGGAGACTCAGGGTTGTACGAGTACATGTGGGGTCCTTCGGAGTTCGTCTCAACGGGCACTCTGCGAGACTACGATCGAATCGACCGGCTTCCGGAGCTAACCCTGCCGGTTCTGTTCCTGGTCGGCGAATATGATGAGGCCCGACCAGAGACGGTCCGGGAGTTTCAGGCCATGGTACCTGGGTCCATCGTAAGGGTGATCCCGGACGCTGGGCACGTGAGCAATGTCGATCAACCCGAGTTGTTCAATGCCGCCGTGAACGAATTCTTGGCGGGAGTCGAGCGTCGGTAACCCACGAGCGAGACTCCGCTCAACAAGCGAGTGGGGCCGCCCCTGGAGAAGGGGTAGGCACCGCTACGCGCTTGTGGACGGGCTGGCCGTGCAGCACAAACCACGAGACATCAGGCATCCAGCGGAGGACACGTTGCACTATGAGGAGAGACTTCACGCATTGGGTGGCGAGGGGCGCCCTAGTACTGCCGATGTTGTGTGTCTTTCCGGCATCTGGCTCGAGTCAATCTGTCTCCTGTAGCCTGTCGGCAGGGGACACCGGATCGTTCGTCGGCAGCTGTAAATTCTCGACCGTGACACGCCGGATCGAACTGTCGCGACCTGCGGATGCTAGCGACGCACTCTGGGTGGGAACCGTGGAGGGTGCGACTGGATCGACTCCCGTTGAGATCGCCACCTACCAATACTCGTCAGGCCCCCGGCTTATCGTCCGGACCGGCCTTTGGCATGTGCTTGGCGAGCTCTCAGTCTCCGACCAAGGCCTGCGACTCGCTTGGGACGAAGGCATCGAGGCGCCTCCCTCGCAGACCGATCTCGACATTTTCCATACAGCCCGTGACTTGCTGAACGAAGAAGCGCGTTGGGATCGTGAGGATGACCGAAATTGTGAGAACGATACATCTCTTATCAGCCTTTATTGCGCACTCGCTCGGGCTACTGCTGGAGCGATGGGACGCTACCAACACCGCCAGCCGGCGATGCAGGCTGTGCGGCGCGTGATCGCGGCGGAGTGGCCTGACCGGGTCGTGGACCATCGACTCATGAACTTCAACAACGATCCACGCACCACACTTGCTGACGTCCACCGATTGTTCGAGCTCGCTGAGGAGTCTCTACTGAGAACGATTGACTAGGACCGCTGGAAGCCGAACAAGCGGTTGCTACCGACACGGGCCTCCCGGCCGGGTGACACTCAAGTGCCGAAGCGGGTCTGACGGCGACGAAAATATTCGGACAGACATGTGTCGTCACTCTAGGGTTTCCGACTCTTGAGTCCCCACATGAGCCGAATCACCCTGCCTTGTACGTCCAGCATTTGACGCTCATGGTGTGCGCCTGTCGGACCATGGCGTGCGAAGGTACAGATGTTCTGGAGCCGGAAACTGCGCCCCAGGAGTCGAGCGTTACTGCTATTATTCCAGTTGACTCGCCTCGACGGTGAAGAAGAGAGTTCAAATTCTGGAGTCCATTATGGCTGCACCCATATCTGGCTCGATCGCAAATCGTCTCCGATTGCTCGCGCTTGCTGTGGCATTTCCTCCTCTCTTATTGCTCGGTGTAGCCGGCTTCGACCAATATTATTCGACGCTGGAGGCCGCTCGACGCAGCGCACTCGGAATCACCGACGCTGTCTCTGTTACGGTCACTAACTTCTTTGAAGTTCTCGCGGAACAGTTGAGTGCCGACGCATTCGCCTTGTCCACGTACTATCTCAGTGGCTCCGATCTGGAATCGTGCTCGACTGACCTTGAGCAGATCCAGTTGAAGTATGCTTATGCGAGCGGACTCGCTGTCGTGGATTCGCAAGGTGACGTTCTGTGCGATTACCCTGCCGGGAGCTTGCCGGCGCGGGTCACGCCGCTGAGTCAGATGGGGCCGACACCAGTGGAAGGCAGACTGCAAACGGGCCCCGTATCGCAGCTGGTCACGGGTGGCTCTTGGTTGCTGCCTGTCGCCGTGCCCTTGCTCGAAACTGTGACACGCGAAGGCCTGACCTTGCAGGTCTGGCTGAACCTTGACGCTGTGTCTGAGCGTCTACTCCCGGAAGCCGAGTACCTTTCCCTTGTGACCGTGGCGTCCCCGAACAGCGTCGTTGTCTTTCGCTCGCAGGACCGTGAACGCATTGGTTCACATGTCCCAGTCCAGAATAGACGGGGAACGGTTGAGATCCAACCGGGAAGGTCTGTTACTGCAGGACCAGACCTGACGGGCACCCAACGTTACTGGGGTCAAGTAAGCACTCCCACTGGGTGGAGCGTCTACACGGGCATCACACAATATCAGGCATTTGGTGCTCTCGCCGAGCGAGGCTACGTGGCCTTCTTTCTGAGCCTCCTAATCGTTCTTATTGTGGTTGTGGCGACCGCGATGGGCTATCGGCGCTTGACCCAGATGCTTGAGCGGGAGGTCCGTCTGGTTGAGGCGGATGTCGGCGACTGGGCCGAGCTCCAGGAAAAGAGGAACATTCCCTCAGAGTTAGCCCCACTAATGAAGGTTCTTGGTGGGATGGTCCAGGCGAAGGACGTGGCTCGACTCGTGGAGATGCGAGGTCGTGAGCGTTTTGAGCAGATCCTGGCAAGCGTCGAGTTTGGAGTCGCCGTTATCAGCTTGGACGGGAAGCTTGTCTACGCGAACGAATATACGCGCTCACTTTTCCAGCTGGGCGATTCCGATGTTCTGGATGTCGAAGAGTTCTACCACGATGCTAGTGAGCGCGCTGAGGTTCTAAAGGAGCTTGAGCTCACGGGAAAGGTCAAACCCCGTGATCTCAAACTGGGCCGGCCAGGCGAGGCGCCGGTGCTGATCCGCATGTCGAGTGCGATGATGCCCGTCGATGGCGTAGGGCCGTGCATGCATTCCGTGTTGATGGACGTAACGGGATGGAGGCGTGCCGAAGAAGCCCTGAGGCAGTCGCAAAAAATGGAGGCAATCGGTCATTTGGCGGGCGGTATCGCCCACGACTTCAACAACGTCCTGATGACTGTGCTCGGTAATGCGGAAATCTTGAAGGAGTCCTTTGAGCCAGGTAGCCCTCACCAGGCACAGGTGAAGCTGATACTGGATGCGGCTGACGGGGCTAGATCTGTAACACGTAGGCTCTTGCGCTTTAGCCGCCCGAGTGCCGGAGATGTCTCAAGGTCCGATGTGGTTCAGGTTGTCCGAACTACGGCGGATATGATGCGATCCGGACTTCCGAGTCATATCCAGATCGTGCTCGACCTCAGCGCCGAACCGTGCTATGCGGACCTAGACCCGAGGGAGTTCGCGCAGGCGCTGGTCAACCTCATTCTCAATGCACGTGATGCAATGGAGGAACGAGGCGAGATCAACATCTTCTGTGGGGTGGAGCCGTCTGAGGTCGACCCTTCTCGTACAGAAGTTGTCGTGCGCGTTACGGATGAGGGTGTCGGAATAGATTCGGAAAATCTCAAGCAGGTGTTCGATCCGTTCTTTACGACGAAGCCACTTGGAGAGGGAACAGGGCTTGGCCTCTCATCGGTTTATACGCTGTTGCAACAGGCCGGGGGGACCGTAGACATCACCAGTGAGGTGGGTCGTGGGACGACGGTTATTGCAAGGGTGCCCGAGTCCGCCGGCGGACTCGTAAGTGATACTCCAGATCGTCTTGCACCCAATCCGGATTCCCCTGCCGTGATCGTGGTCGTCGACGACACCGCGATGGTACTGAAGTCCGTTTCGTCCATGCTCACGCGGAGCGGTTACGAGGTGCATGCGGCGGGAAGTGCTGATGCGGCCGTCGAGATCTTTCGATCACTGAATTACGAAGTCGACCTGCTTCTGACGGATGTCGTCATGCCTGGGATGGACGGATGGGAACTGGCTTCCGTTATCGGGGAAGCCGCACCGCACATCCCTGTTCTCTTCATGTCAGGCTTCGTGCAAGATCCGACAATGAACGCACAATTTCTGGAGAAGCCGGGATTGGTCATAGAAAAGCCTTTCGTTCGTGAAACTCTTCTGGATCGCGTCACTTCGTTGATCACGGAGGCGCGTTCAGCGCGAGACTGAATCGAGCTCGCGTTGGGACTGATTGAGATCAATTCCATCCGGAAGTCGTAGCACCGAGGGCAGGGCTAGGCCAAGAAAAGCCGCTCCAGAGTAACGGAGCGTTCAGGGCCGTACTCCTCGATGTCGTGCTGCGATTGCGTCCTGTTCACGTGGCGGGCTATCACGACGACTAGGAGTACGACTGCGGGCAATACGGCTACCAATGCCATCTCCCGTTTGAAGGGAGTGGAGGCTCATCTAACGAATTGTGGACCGAAATGTTGGCTCATGGGCGTCGTTGCTTTGACCGGCTATGCCGTCGCGAAGGCGCTGAGCGAGAGATGACCTGGAGGCTCGATCCCGAGACTTTCTTGACAAGCGATTGCTACTGACACGGGTTACCTACCCGATAACGGGCCACTCGCCTATCGGCTCCTAACCCTTGTTTGCAGGATGGCCGTGCAGCAGAATTGCCAGACGTTAGGAAGCCTCTGAGGTAAGGAAGGAACGTTTGCCAATAAGCCGCAGTTGAGCCGACTGCTCGCCGAGAGCGCGGTCATCTCGCTGAGTATCCTCCTCGCGTTTGCCGTTGACGCATGGTGGCAGGAGCGGGGTGAGCTCCGTCTAGAGCGAGAGTACCTGGTTGGGTTAGTCGTCGAACTTGAGGCCAGCCGCCTTGAGTTGGACTCAGACCTGGCGGCCCGAGAAGAACTCGAATGGGGGCTTGAGCGCATCATCAGAAGCTCTGATGGCGCCCCGCCGCCGCCGATAGACTCTACGAGAGCTACACTGGGCCGAGCTCGCACCACGCGCCAGTTTACGCCGGTTCGTTCCGTGTTTGACGACTTGGTTTCCTCGGGGAGACTGCAGTTGCTGCGGTCCGACGCCATCCGAGCGGGCCTTCTGACCTACGCGCAGGCACTGGACAAGAACACGTTGACTGAGCAGACGACTCGGGAGTTCGTCGCGGACCGGTTCGCCCCCTATCTCTCACGTCGGGTTCCGTTGGACGCGGTGTCTCTGGGTGAGCTGGTACAATTCCGTCCGGGTGAACTCACGTTCGAAGGGATCGGAACCGGTGGTGCTCGGACTCTGTCTCGTCCGTCCCTCGACGCACTGGTGGAGGACGACGTCTTCCGGAACCTCCTCATTGAGCGCCGCGAGATGGTGGCTAGAGTTTTGGCCCGCAATCGAGAAGTGTCGAGGCTAATCGACGGTCTATATGCTTTGGTTCAACAGGAGCTGGCTTCCTGAGAGCTGGCTCTGTGATATCAAGTATGAAGCACAACAGCAGCTAAGCGGTAAGGAGGCACTGGCGTGACCCCCTGAAACGAGACCAGCGCGGATGTTCGGATCCGAGGCTGGTCGCAGCTTCAGATAAGAGGTCAGCGATGAGCAGGAGAAGGCACACGCCGGAGCAGATCATCACGGCATTGCGGGAGGCCGAGGTCGGTCTGGCGAACGGCGAGACGGTGGGTGAGGTGAGCCGGGAGCTCGGGGTCAGCGAGCAGACGTACGACCGGTGGAGGAAGGAGTTCGGGGGGATGAAGGTGGACCCGGCACGCGAGTTCAAGGATCTGCAGCGAGAGAACGCGCAGCTGAAGCGAGCGGTGGCGAACCTAACGCTGGACAAGTTGACCCCGGAGGAAGCAGCCAAGGGAAACTTCTGAGCCCCGAACGCAGACGCCGGTGTGTGGTGCATGTCCGTCAGCCGAAGCGGGGCCGTTTGTGGCTCAATGACGGATCGTGTATCGGACTTCGACCGCTGTATGCTCAGCACGTATGGTCGTATGACTTCGTGAGCACTCGGACACATGACGGTCGGCCGCTCAAACTGCTTACGGTGATCGATGAACACACGCGGGAGTGCATGGCGATCAAGGTGGCCCGAAGGACCTTTCGGAGCTAACCACTCGAGTCGCCTGACGGCGCAGAGCCGGGCAGTCGTTCTTCAATCCTCAGTAGGGCGTCACGAATTTCGACGAGAAGAGGGTCGCGAGAAACCTGAGCGGGTGCCGCCTCTTGAACAGGCGACGCAGAACCTCCCCTGGCCACGACGTCGCGTTGCTGAAGGACTTTGTCCCGGAAGTCGCGAGCTCCGACTATCCCGACTAGCGTGATAAACGAACCCGGAGCCGAGCCTCCGGCGGTCTCCACCTTCACGGCCTGGAGGTCGAGATACCGCATGATCGGACCCTCGGTCAGCGCGAGGTCGGTAATCTTGTCCAGAGGGACAGTCTTCTCCTGCCGTACCAGAAGTCCCTTGCTCACCTTCAGCGACCGATCCGTTAGAACGCAACTCATGTGCTGGAGATAACGCTCGGCGAAGAAGTGGCCCAGCAGCAGCCAGAAGGGGAGCAGCAAGATTCCTACGACAGTGATCACGCAGAAGATCGTGCCCGAGAGGAGCCAGTAGGTTCTGACACTTCGATTGAACGAAGCCTCGGAGAGTATGATTTCGGTGGCCAAGAGAGGCTCCGGGTTCGCGCAGCAGGCTGAATGGATCTCCCAACTCTAGCCCGCAGTCCACCCGTGTAAAAGGGTCTTGCGAGTGCCAGTCCGTGCAGGGATGCGTGGCAGCCAGTGAGCCCCGGGCAAGGCACTGAGTCGTTAGATGGCGCCTCTCACTGAATGGCCAAAGCTCGACCCTTGGCCCAGCCCGTGCTGGACGATCCGAATGACCGCCTGGAGTAAGCCGACCGACCAAGCCAGCATGGCTGGTGCGAGGACCCGGGCAGCCGCGTTCTCCGTGAGAGCGAATTTCCCCAGTGCGTAGCCTCGACGGTTCGAGCGGTGAGTTTGCCGATGATGGTGAAGCTTGTCTTACGGTCGACGAGCGTGAGCAGATAGCGCTTGTGCGGTACCGAGCACGGTGGCGCCTGATTGCGCTTGATCTCTCGATAGACCGTGCCGCGATGCCGGGCCAAGGCCCGAGCGATCGCCGTTGGCCCGGGTCATTGCCTCTTCAGGGTCGAGAGCGCATGTCGCTCTACAGAGGTGAGCTGGTGGCAGGTCCTCGTGAGTCACTCCTAGTTCAGTCGGCCGGTCGCACCATCTGTCGCACTTAGTTTATGAATCCAGGGGAGTGAAGAGCCGAGCGATCGCATCGCGTCGATAATCGAAGATGGCCTCCAGTTGCCCGCGAACCATCGCGAAATGGACGAGCCGGCCGAGCGGACCAAAGGGGAGCCTGTACTCTACGATGTCGGTGACTTTCACGCCCCCGCTGACCTCAGAGAAGAGATGCCGATGATACCATCGCTCATAGGGTCCACTCAGCATCTCATCGGCGAACAACCTGCCCTCTTCGTATTCCGCGATCCGAGACTTCCAAGTCAGCGGAAAGATCTGCCATCTGAGACCGTACGTGATTTTTGTACCCTGTCGCACCCTAGCCGAAGTAGATGACCGGACCTCGAAGCGAAGCCAAGGGGGTGTGATCGCCTCGAGATTACTCGGGTCCCTGAAGAACGCGAAGACGTCCGCCAATTCACCGGCGACAACCTGCGCGCGTTCGAGTCGATGATGCCTCAGGCCCACGCTCGGTTCCTTTTGCGCCGACTGATGGCGAGGGACCCGAGTCCGATAATGACCATGGCCCATGCGGTCCCGGCAAGCATCCCAGTCTCTGCGAAGCGCACGGCGATCCCGGAGAGCGCCCACGCGACGACTATGGGGTAAAGCCATACCCGTCTTCGCCAAGCCATGAATGCGGCCAACGCCGTAGTGGCCAGCATCATGGCCGCCGACCACACCGGACCGTTTCCGAGGCTGACGTCCAGGTCGAGATATGTCAGGTATTGGAAGCTGTTGGCTACGAACGCCACGGAGACCCAGGCGAGATAGATCGCGAAGGGAGCTGCGATGAAGGCGCGCTCTTTCCACCCCAGGTCATCCTCAATTCCGACTCTGACGTGGATCGCAACCAGTGAGCTGAGCAGGATCAGCATGACGATCATGGCCGCGCCGAATCGACTGAAGGAGAAGGTCACGATCCACGCGATGTTGAGAAGTCCGTTTGCCGGCCAAAGCCAGCCGAGGCGACGAAGCAGCGGATTCGTGCGTTGCCTGGGAAGCGCCTGGAATACTGTGAAGGCGAAGAGGCCGAGATAAATGAGCCCCCAGATACCGAAGACGTAGTCGGCCGGCAGAAAATCGGAGCTATACCGGTTGGCGATCACACCGATGGACTCTCCGCTCAGGCCTCCGGCCCCGGCAAAGCTGTTCAGCCAAAGCACCACGGCGAAGGTCAGTACGCCTGCGATTTGCCGTAGGAGATCTCCCCTCGGCCCGAGCCCCGATCTGCGTCCCACGCTCACGCTAGTGGCCGTCGAGCTCATGCTCATGGCTGAACGTGGAGCCCACGAACCGCACGAAGATGAAGCCAGCTTGGCTGATGTTGGCGATCAACGCTGTAACGTACAAAGCCGGCGCATTGTCGATCGACAGGCCCACCACAACCACGATGAGGCACGATTGCTCGACCAATTCGAGTATCGATACGATCGACATTGCGAGTTGGTCTGGCTTGATGACCCTTCTTACCGGACTGTATGCGCGCGCAAATGAGATGATGACGCCGTTGTCGAAAACGAGGAAGGCGCCAGCGGCGAGCCTCCAGAGCAGCGAACCGTCGATCCCGAAACCAGCCAGCCCCACCGGAAGCAGGGCGGCGACAACTCCAGCGACGGCGCTGGAAATGACCAGCCTCAAGCGGAGGAGATCATGGATTGCCTCGCCGGCGCGGTCCGAGCTGCGTTTTAGGGCGCTGACGAGCGCAGCGAAGCCGGCGAATGCCGCGGAGATCTCCGCGAGCGAGAGTAGGGTATCGGTGGTGGGCATGTCAGTCTCCCAATCCCAGATAACGGCCGATTCCATACCCGGCAGCCGAGACGGCCGCCGTAACACACGCTCCCCACGCGATGTCCACGAGGGCTAGGCGGAGAGGGAATCCCTTGAACACCGCCATCGAGGTGAGGTCGAAGGTCGAGTAAGCCACCATCCCGAGGAACGCACCGAGCGCGACGCTGCGGTGGAGCTGTCGTGCTTCGATGCCCGGGAGCACGGCGAACACCAGAATTCCTGCCACGTAGATCATGTAGAAGACCGCGGCTGGACCGAGGCTGAAGTCGGGCCGAACGAGGTGGCCTACTTCTTTTCGGAATAGCTTCCCGGCGAAGAGGCCCAACCAAAGAGCTTCGGCGCTGAGCAGGACACCTGCGGTGAACAGATAGAGCCTAATCACGGCTGCACCGGAGCCAGACGGTAGTGCCCCACGATCCACTCCGAGCCCTCGCGGAAGCCAAACAGCTCCTCGCACGCCAGAAAGAACAGGCGCCAACGCTGGAACCAACGTTCCGCGTCGCCACCATAGGAGCCGCGGAACACCGCGATGACCTCGTCGCGCTGCCGTTCGATATTCTCTCGCCAGGCCCGTGCGGTCCGCGCGTAGTGGGTGCCGTCGAGCTGCCAGTCGACTTCGACGGCGAAGTCTTCTTCGAAGTGGGAGAAGAAGTCGAACGAAGGCATGATGCCACCCGTGAAGAAGTAGCGGCCCATCCAGTTGTCAGAGCCCTCGGAATCGTAAGGGTAGGCAAACTTTTTGTGGCAGAAGATGTGGACAAAAAGGCGCCCGTCGGGGCGCAGCCATCCGTGGACTCTACGAAGCAGCTCGCGGTAGTTCCGCATGTGCTCGAACATCTCGACGCTCACGACACGATCAAAGTTCTGAGCGAGTGAGAGATCGTTCATGTCGGCTGTAATGACGTGTACGTTCTTCGGAGCGCGCGCCTCGATGAAACGCCGCTGCGGGGCGGAGTTCGATACCGCCGTGATACGGCTGTTCGGGAATGCCTCCGCCATATAGAGCGTCAGCGACCCCCACCCACAGCCCA
>Ga0209558_1002915_pt1 | contig 10794 bp, 9 predicted proteins | sample SaaInlV_150m_DNA_3_FD_184674 | JGI IMG/M metagenome (GOLD analysis project Ga0209558, IMG submission 184674) | Marine microbial communities from expanding oxygen minimum zones in the Saanich Inlet - Saanich Inlet SI074_LV_120m_DNA (SPAdes) (version 2) | ecosystem: Environmental > Aquatic > Marine...
ATTTAACCTAAGGCCTTTGGGAGGCTTTACCCTGCGGTAGACCCGCAAACCTTCGCTGCTGTGGGGGGATTGTTGGTTATTCGTCTTTGTCGAGATCGCCGCCGTGCGTCCTATGGTGGCTGGGCGCACTAGCGGCGATAAGGTTAAGTGGAACGCAGGGCGAATAGATCGGCATCCTGCAGGACGAAACGCAGGCGCACGTTTTGGCCCTTGAGGGCGGAAAAGTCAGCGGGCCAGGCCGCATCCAGCTCGTCGCCAAAGAGCGGCTCGGAGTCTTCCAGGGCGAACCCTTCAATTATCCGGCCTTCCGCGTCTTGTACTTCGATGCGGATTGAGCCGATGGCGGAGGTGGCGTAGTTGAGGCGTAGGGCATCGCCGGTGAGTGTCAACGGCTTGCTGGTGAATTCGCCGCCGTGGTAGCCGGCGCGCACCGAGGCGAAACCGTGCGGGCGCACGGCGAGTCGCTGCAGCCTGTTACTAGCCCATCCGTAGTGCGAGGCCGTGTAGAGCGACCACTCGTCCGCGGTCTCAACGATACCGACGGCGGGCGTCTGGTTGCGGTGGGTCCAGTTGCGCGTTTCGGGGCCGGCGCGTAGCCAGGCTTCCATAAAGGTGCGGTCCCAGTGGGTGCCGTCGCGGCTGCTCATAAAGACGGCGTCGGAAATGCCATCGCCCGGATAGTCCATGCCCTCGGTATTTTTTGTGCGGTCGGGCACGAAGCGCATGGGAAAGGAGAGCAGGATCTGCTCGGCGCCGGGGCAGGGCAGTGTGGCGTTGGTGTAGAAGTGTTCGAGGGGGATGCCGTCGTCGTAGCGGTGCGGCACGGGTTCGGACCAGTGGATAAAGTCGTCGGAGGTGCAACTCTGGATAGCGCGGATACCCTGGCCCGGCCCAGCACTCTCGTCTAGGTAGCGACTGAAGAGGCGATAACATTCCGCGTGCGGGTCCCACAAGGCGACATTGACGGAGTCGAACTTGCCTTTGACAGCCAAAGGACCTTCGCTGACCGGCGACCAGTGGAGGCCGTCGGCCGAAGAGAAGCCGTGCAGGTTGTCCTTGTCGGAGCCGCCGACAGCTTTGAAACGCTGGTCGAGTGGGGCGTTGGGGTCGATGAAGACGCAGAAGTTGTGGGCGGCGTATTGGCGCAGGATGAGGTTGTTGTTGGTGTTGCCCTCGGCCTGGAGCAGCCCCAGATTCGGTCGTTCGAAGTGGATGCCGTCTTCGCTGATGAGCAAGTTGGTGGTCTGTGTCTCTTTCCAGCCGTCGGGCAGGTCGCGGCCGACGGGGTGGTAGCCGCGATAATAGATCAACACCCGGTCTTGGTCCTGGATCACGTTGAAACAGGCGGAGCAAGCGTTCTCGAGCGGTTGCTCTACCGAGAGGACGATATTCTTGCGCTCGGGCGGGTGTAGGTGCAGGCGCGCGTTGGCTAGATCCTCAATTAAATAACGATCGATAAAAAGTTCGCGGCGTGCGCCGATTTCAATGCTCATAACGTCTCGTTTCTCAGGATGCGGCAAGAGTCTGGCGATAGGGCTCAAGGTCGATGCCGGGTATAAAGTCGGCCAAAAGCTTGATAGTCCCTTCGGTGTAATAGGGGTGGCCGGGCTCGGGGAAGCCGAAGAGCGAACGGACGCGTGGGGTAGTGCGGGTGAACAAGGGCAGCATATGCTCGCGTTCGCCGTAGATGAAGGGGTTGGCGAAACGCGTCCAACGGTCGTTGTCTCGGCGGCACATCGACAGGGTCCAGAGGGCGCGCTGCACGCGCTTGTCGGCGAAAGGTTGGGCGGCGTGGACTAGATACGAGGAGTAGAAGACGGCCGAGCCGCGTTTGCCGACGGCGGGCGCGGGTTCGGCCAATTCGGTGGCTTCGCGCAAATCTGTAATGGAGCCGCCGCTGGCGTTGCCTGCGGCTAGTGCGCGCAGATAGGCCTCGTGCGCCAGTTTGTGCGAGCCGGGGATCATCATTATCGGCGCACCGTCGTCTTCAACATCGTGTAGGTAGACGCCGGAGTTGACGTAGTCGAAGCGGCCAACTTCACCGAAGGGCGGCAGCAGGCAGTTGGTATTGTGGTCAATATGATAACCCTGCCAGGGGTGCTCGGAGTGGCGCTTGTCGGTGGGCCCCGAACGCAGGAAGAGATGCGCGTTGCAGTAGCTCGCCTGGTCGCCGAGGCACTGTTCAAAAATATCGAGATAGGCTTCGTTTTCGATTAGGTCGTCTAGCGCGTCGGCCCCGGTCGGAAATTGCGATCGGCCCGTTTCGTGGTCGTGGGAGGTGGTGAAGCCGTCGGAGGCGGCCTCGGCCTGGCCTGCGTCGCAGTCGGCGAGCCAGGCGTCGAAGGGTTTGCCGTAGAAGGTCTGGTCCATGGCCGCTAGGGCGGGGTCCATTTCTGCGTCCGAGAACAGATCCGGGACGATGATATAGCCGTCGCGGTGGAACTGTTCGAGTTGTGCAGGGGTCAGGCTCATCGAGTGTTCTCCTGTTGAATGCATCGGATACGGGTGATTGGCGTCTGAGTCTGTGGTCTGTACATGTCGATGACTAAGGCGGGACCGGATCATCAATCCTCGGCAGTGCGTCGTCTCCCCGGCTGTGCCTGTTAAAGAAATTCCAAATTACATCGCGGCCAAAAGCAGGCCAGACGTGGCCCCCTTGCCAGCCGCATGATACCACTTCGGCACCGGTCGCGCAATCGGCACGTTGCTCGCAGCGCATGCTTTTTATGCCGTCGGCGGAGGTCGGGTAGGGCGTCGTTTGCGTAGCGCAATGCTGTGACGTTTTATCGGCCCACTTACCGACCACGTCGTCGATGGCCTCGTAGAGGTAACCGTCCGAACTCTGTTTGCCGTCGACCCGCACATAGATGTCGTTGTCGCCGTGGATGTGCATCAGCGATATGGGCAATTCGGGAGCGCAGTTAAAGCCTTTGGCCAGAGTGCCGGCGACGGGGGCGATTGCCGCGAAGCGATCGGACATCGCGCAGCCGAGCCGGTGCGCGAGCATGCCGCCATTGCTCATGCCGGTAGCGTAGACCCGGTCGAGGTCAATGCACAAAGTGTTTTCCAGCGAGTCGAGCAATGCGGCGACAAAGGCGAGGTCGTCGTGGCAGGTGCACCAGTTGCAGTGATCAGGCGTGCCGCATTCGGGGGGGAAGGGGTACGGGTAGGCGTCAGCGGCGCAGATCGGACCTGCGGGGCCGGGCGAGGCGTTGCAGGCGAGGTCGTTCCACGAGGTGATGACGGTGCCCGCGCTATCGAAGAAGGTTGCCTGTGGGTAGACCGCTATATAGCCGTGTTCGTCGGCGTGTGGGCTGAATTGCATACTCTTTTCGGCGCTGGCAGAAGTGCCGGTATAACCGTGGAAGGCCAGCAGCAAGGGGGTCGGTGTGTCGGTGTGGTATCCGGCCGGAAGGTGCAGGCGATAGGAACGGGCGAGTGCGTCGACCAGGATGTCTCGTTCGGCGGTTTGTCCTGGTTGGTCTGCAGGTGCTAAGCCGCATCCGGTGCTCGGCATGAGGGCTCTACTCGGAATAGATCCGAATAGAAGGGCGATCGTTATGATATAGAGCTTATTCATTGTGGTAATCTGCATAACCTTAGCTGGGTGCAACCCTATGGGATTGCGGTTGGGGGCCAATACCACGGCGAAGTCGCAGACGCCGCAGCCGGATAGAGTGAGGTGGGCTACTTTTCGACTTCGTCGAAGAGTGATGGAAAGAACCGGTGCGGGTCGGCGGGTTCGCGGAACAGGATTTGCTGTCGCGCCGTCAGATCGATACCAGCCGGGGGCTGTACGCGTTTGTTGGTCCAGGCGATTTGCGATACGCAGTATTTGTAGAGCAGCGACCGCCGGTCGTGCGGTCCTTGCCAACTCGCGGTACTGTGCGTCAGCGACTCGGTGAACAGGATGACCGAGCCGGCAGGTGCAGGGGGGATCACGACACAGGGGGCTGCTTCGAGGTCGTCCTGTATTTTTTGCGGCATTTTGAAATTGCTTTTGTGCGAGCCGGGTATACAGCAGAATCCGCCGTGGTCCGGGCCGGTGTCGGCCAGGCTCCAGGCGACGACGACGAAGCCGTTGGCGAGTTCATTCTCGGGCGGGCGGTAGTGGACGCCGGGTTGGGCGCCGGAGGTAAACGACGAGGTGCCGTAGTCCGAGTGCAGTTGCCCTCTGCCTTCCCCCTTGCTCATATGGATGCCGTAGAGGCGGTCTAAACGGAAACAATCACCCAGGCGAAAACGCAGGACGGGCATGGTCGCGGCATGGTCGAGTAGGTCGCAGAAGGGTTGGCCCCAGCCTAGGAAGCCGGAGCCTTCCGGCGCGGCGCCGAAGCGGTTGCCTTTGGCGGTTTCGGGTAGGTTCTGTTGGTCGAGTAGCGCGTTTAAAGCAGCGACTTCGGCGGGGGTGAGGACGTTTTCTACGACTAGGTAGCCCTGGAGGTCGAAGAGGTATTGTTGCATTTCTATGTCGTTCATGAGGGCCTTTTGCAGCCGTGCTGCGGGAGGACGGGCAGGGAAAGTGCATACCTTGTCGCTCATTCTCGCCGACCATTCCTGGTCGGCTCGGGGGACTGCAAAGTCGCTCTCGGGGTATACCCTTCCCCTGCCCTCAGTGTTATTGCCGTTTACGTTAGGATACGGATTTCATTGACCTAGAGACTACTAAAGAAACAGTATTGGCAGGATCGCTTTGTTTGAGATAATAATCTTCTGCCACCTTCCAATACTGGATCGACTCGTCCGATTTTTCGCCGCGTTGACACGGATTTTCCGGCCCCGCCGGGTACCGTCAAGCGCGACGAATAGATACTGCTCCGACCCTAACTAAAATTCAAGCTGCGAAAATAGATCGCTAATGTTCACGATCTATATGCATGCCCACAGGTTGCTCAGCCCGGCCACACTTCCGTGGCCACGCGCAGGAAGTTGCCGCCGATAATTTTGCGGATATCCTCGTCGACATAACCCCGCTGTACCAACCCGACGGTAAAGAGCGGCCAGTTGGTCCAGGCCAGACTCTGGATTTGCCGTTCTTGTTTCCATATTGGCGAGAATAGGGGGTCGTCTTCCGGCCACAGCGCTTCCCAACGGGTGCGTGCGGGGCGTCCGGCCGGACGCTTTTCGTCGAGGACACCCGCGGCGACATAGGGGCTGTCGGTGCCGATCGCGACATGGTCGGTGCCATAGCGGTCGGCGATATAGTCGATGTGGTCGAGCAGGGCGGCGATATCGCCGCTTTTACCCAGGAAGGCCGGGATATTGGTGATGCCGATCAGCCCGCCGCTATCGACGATGGCACGGATCACATCGTCGTTTTTACAGCGGCAGTGCGGGGTGAGTTCCCAGGCACCCGAGTGGCTGGCGACGACGGGTTTCTGCGAGGCTTGTGCCGCTTCGAGGCTGGTCTGCTGTCCCGAATGCGCGACGTCGATGATGACGCCGACGCGGTTCATCTCGGCGATGGCGGCATGGCCGAAATCGCTCAGGCCGGCGTTGGCCAGTTCGCCGCAGCCGTCGCCGATGGCGTTGCGCCTGTTGTAGGTTAAGTGCATCATGCGGCAGCCGAGTTGGTAGAAGATGCGGATATAGCGCAGCTCCTCTTCCACCGAGATATGGTCCCCGGGTAGCGGTACGCCATTGCAGCTCATATAGAAGCAGTGCAGGCCCTGCTCCTTGGCGGCGATGATGTCGTTGGGTTTGGTGGCGCGCAACAGCAGGTCGTCCATGCTGTCGTTGAGGTAGGTGTAGCGGGCCAGGCGCTTGATCAGGCGCTCTGGGGCGTTGCCCTCTTCGCCGGCGTTTTGCAGGATGCAGGTGACGCCGGAGGCTTCCCAGGCTGCGTGGTATTCGCGTCGCAGATCGGGATCTGTCGCCCAGCGGGTCATGATCATATCCTCGTTGAGGTCTTGTACTTCGAGGGCGGAGGCGCCGGATTCGATCGCAGCGGTTAGTGTGTCGATGTCGGTGGTGGCGCGGAAACCGAGGCCGTAGGTTTCGATGACGACGGAATCGCGGTGCAGTTCGAGCCCGTGCTCTAACTCGCTAGGAGTCGGTTTGAGAATATCTAAGGCGACGTCGCGGGCGTGCTGGATGCGGACTGCGGCGTTTTGCGTGGGCATTTTCGTTGATTCTCCTGTGTGGTGCGGTTTTGGTGAGGGCATGCGCGAGGTAGAATAACCTTTTATATTGTCGGCCTCAAGTGGTTCCTAGCCGATCGGGTTATCCCATACTGTGGGGAAATTCGATCAGCGAACGACGCTTTCAACGCACTTCGCCGAGCGATTTTCTGCGCATCGGTGTGATTACCGGCCCCGGTGGGCACACCGATGGTGTCTTTGTGGGGAGAAGATGAACGCGCCGGGTGGGGCAATGCGTAGCACGGGTCTGCTGCTGACGCATGCTTGGTGCCTCAATCCGGATGTCCGTGCTGGAAGCTGGCGGGGCGATGGTGCAACGGGAGGTGTTGGAGGGCTGGGAGTCGCTGCGGCCGGGGCCGACGCTAATGCAAGACGGGCAGCCGATCGATGACGCGTTTAACTTTTCCTATAGCGATCCACTCGTCGCCGCGGCCGGCGGGCGAGTGCGGTGCGGCGTGATCGGAGAGGCCCCAGTGGATGACATACCGTAGCCTATTTTTTCAAAGCGGGTGATGCGCGGTACAGGGGCGGGGATGGCCATGTAAAAACCTCCTTGAACGGTAGGTTTTTTAGAGATCGTATTCGGGATAGAGTTTGCGCCCTAAATTCTTAAACTGCCCCTCCAGCGTCGCGGCCGAGTGCACTGCCGGCTCGGAGACCACGTAGATATTCCCTGCGAAATGCTCGAAGCCGGCGCGGAAATGCGCTGATGACTTGACGCCGATATAGCGCATCTGGCGCGGGTCGAGATCCATCGTCAGTGAGAAGGCGATGCCGAAGGGTTGCTCGCGGCGGCTGACCAAGAGCACGTGTACGCCGTCCTGCACGATATAGGCGGAGGGCCCCATGGTGCTTTTTAGACCGCGGTTTCTGGGGCCTTCGTAGGTGAAACCGCCGTCGCTTAAGGTCACGACCTGCGCTTTCATTGGCACGGGCTTACCCTGGAGCGGCGTGGATTTGGCGCCGACGGTTAATTCCAATTCTGCGCCGACACCTGCTTCTTGGCACAGCGCGACGGCTTCGGCGTCGACGATATAGAGGATGCAGGCGTCTTGCAGCCCCGCGTCGAGGAAGGCCTTGAGCATGCCGGTGCTGTCACCGGGGGAGCCGCCGCCGGTATTGTCGTCGCGGTCGGCGAAGATAATTGGGTATTGGCCGGCGGCCTCGCCGGTGGGCAGGGCTTCGGCGGTGGAGGGCAGATGCAGTTGCCAGTCGGCACGGCAATCCCAGATATAGGCGGCCAGCTCGTCGGCCAGAGACTGCGCGATCGCCTGGTCATTGTCAGTGGCGATATAGACGGAGGCGCCCATATGGGGGATGTCGGCGAGCGGATAGCCGATGGCGATCGAACCGCAGATTACGCCGGGTCGGCTTTCGATCTCGTGCAGGTATTCGATGGCCTGGCGCATTGGAGGGTAGGCGGTGACCTGGTTCATACCCCAGACCAAGGGAATCTGTGTTAGGGCTAGCGTGGGTTTGAGACCTTCTTGCAGGATACGGCGCATTACGTCGGCGCATTCTTTGGCGCGATCTTCCTGGTCGATTTCGGGGTAGGTCTCGTGACCGATGATAACATCGGCCATCTCGACCATTTGCGGCGACATATTGGCGTGGATGTCGAGTTGGGCGAGGATCGGGATGTCGGTGCCTACTAGTTCGCGTACTGCTTTGAGGATATGCCCCTCGGCGTCGTCGATGCCCTCGGCGACCATCGCGCCGTGCAGGTCGAGGAATACTCCATCGATATCGGAGATCTGCCCCATGAGCGTCAGCATGTCGTCGAGGATTTCGTCGAAGATCGCGCGCGGTGTCGGTCCGGAGGGCTGCGCGTTGGCGAAGATCGTCGGGATGAGTTCAAAACCATGCGCTTCGCAACCGGCGAGAAAGCCGCCGACCGCGGTATTGGCGCCGCGGAAGAAGTCGAGCACGTCCTGGCCGGTGCGATAGCCGAAGCGCTGGTTGCGGTAGCTGGGCCAGTTCGTTTCGACGGTGGTGAAGGTGCTCGACTCATGGGCGATCGAACCGGTGGCGATGCGCATGGTCTTTAGTCTCCGCTTAATAAGCTCGCCGATTCGGCGTCGAGATAGATCGAGGTGTCGTCGTGATTTTGCAGAATTGAGGCCGGCACGAGGTTGCTCACTTCGCCTTCGAGCGTGCCTTTGACGGCTTGTGCCTTGCGGTCGTCGGGTACGGTAAGGATGACCGTCTTCGACTTGAAGATCTGGCGGATGCCCATCGAAATGGCTTGGCGCGGGACGTCGTCGATCGTCGGGAACCAGCCTTCCCCCATCTGTTGTTTGCGGCAATCCTCATCGAGGTCGACGACGATATAGGGTGCCTCGGTGTCGAAGTCAGCGGGCGGGTCGTTGAAGGCGAGATGACCGTTTTCGCCGATGCCGGCGAAACATATGTCGATGGGGTGGGCCTGGATCTGTTCGTTGAGCTTCTGGCAGACTTCTTCGGGGGTGCCGCTCTCGGTTTCGACATAGAAGGCATTTTTTAGCGGACCGACTTTGGCTTCGAAGCGTTCGCGCAGGTATTTGCGGAAGCTGGCCGGGTGCTGGTCGTCGAGGCCGATATACTCGTCGAGATGGAATAGGGTGACGGCTGACCAGTCGATGGCTTCGGTGGCGGTGAGGGCTTCGAGCATCTCGAATTGGCTGGCGCCGGTGGCCAGGATGATATTGGCGGTGCCTTTGGCGGCGATGGTTTTTTTGATTAGGGCGGCGCCTTGTGCGGCGGCTTTTTGGCCAGATTCTCTCTTGTTTGGATATTTGAATACTTGCATGAAGTGGGCTCCTTAGAAGCGTTGGCTATGGGGGGATGGGCTGCTCAAGGGTATTCTCGTCGCTGATGTAGCAGAACGTTTAAACTCTTAGAGTTCGCGGTCTTCCACGGCTCGCCGACCCTCTCTAGTCGGCTCCGAGGGAAAACAATCCGCTCACGAGAATATCCTTGAACAGCCCTCCGGTATTTCAGTAGTAGTTGTGGTTGTTCCCTAGGGTTTTAGTAGTAGAAACAGAGTCCAGACCGATAAATTACGCGGGTAATAATGTTGACAGCGCCCGCTTTGTTGCTTAACAAACAGTGGTCGTTCGCTGCTGTCAACTAACCTGCAACACAAGGCCATTTATGTCCAATAGATATCGCGGAACCACTCTTGAAGGCAATGCTGTAGAAGTGGAAGTAGATGAAGAACGGATTGTCGCTGTAGAAGAGATTGCGGCCGACGGGGCGCTGCCGCTGATTGCTCCACCCTTGGTGGACCTGCAGCACAATGGCGCTAAGCATTTGGCGTTTAATCGCGTGCACGAGGCGCCGGAGACGTTGGAGACGGTGGCGCGGCATGCGTTGCGGCACGGGGTTGGGCGGTTGTTGGCGACCATTACGACTCAGGCTTATGAAGACAGTCTTGAGAGTCTCAAGGCCATTGACCAGCAACTGAAAGCTGACCCGTTTTTGGCGCGGTGTTATCCGGGGATTTTCTTCGAGGGCAATTATATGTCGGCCGAATACGGTTGGCGCGGGGTGCATCCCGAACAGTTTATGCGTGACCCGAGTTGGGTGCAGTGGGAGGAGCTGTATAAGGCTTCGGGGCAGCGGATCGTAAAATTCAATATCGACCCGTCGCGGTCGGGGGCTATGCAGACGATACGCGCAGCGGCGGCGGCGGGCATTTTGGTGAGCATGGGGCATTGTGGTCCCGATCCTGAGACGATCAACGCGGCCGTTGAAGCCGGGGCTACGCTGGTCACGCATCTGGGCAATGGCGCGCCGCCGGAGATTCACCGGCATCGCAATCCCTTTTGGACCTGGTTGGCCGACGATCGGATTCGGGTGGGGTTGATTCCCGACGGTTATCATTTGCCCGGAGATTTTTTGCGCACGGCGTTGAAGGTCAAGGGCGACGGGGCCTATTTGGTGTCGGATTCGGCGTCGACGGCGGGTTTGGCTCCCGGTATTTATGACGACAGCGAGATCGAAGAAGGTGGTTTTACGCATATGAAGGGCAATCGGGAGCTGTTGGCCGGTGCCTGGCATCAATTAGATCGCGGGGTCGAGCGGCTGTGTGAGTTGGGGTGGAGGCTGGAGGACGCCTGGCGACAGGCGAGTGCGGTGCCAGCGGCGATTATCGGGTTAGAGCTGCCGCGCATTGAGGTTGGTGCGTTGGCGGAGTTTGCATTGGCGCGTTGGGACGGGCAGGCGTTGGAGTTGCAGCAGGTGGTGGCGGGGGGAGAAGAAATACTCGACGGGCCGGTACATCCACGCATGCTTTGATCTCTAATAAAGATCTGCGCTAGCAAACCCCTATATCTGATCCATAAGTTATGGTTTTATTTTTACGGGCTGGCTGCCCTTGCGGCTCGACTCGTAGAGCGCGGTGATCAATGCTACGGAGCGGCGCCCTTCTGGCCCATCGACCAAGGGATTGCGGCCCGTGCGGATAGCCTCGGCGAAATCGGCGACCACGGGCGTGTGGCCCATATCCACTGTCGGTACCGCTGTGCCGGGGGGGGCGGCGGCGATGATGGCTTCGCGCTTGGCGGCTAGCTCGGCGCTAATGGCGAACAGCTCTTCCTTGACCGTCTCTTCGGCGGGTGTCGGGTCAATTAGGTCTAGGCGCAGGAGTTTTGAACCGTTAAAGGTCAGCGTG
>Ga0209558_1002917_pt1 | contig 10788 bp, 7 predicted proteins | sample SaaInlV_150m_DNA_3_FD_184674 | JGI IMG/M metagenome (GOLD analysis project Ga0209558, IMG submission 184674) | Marine microbial communities from expanding oxygen minimum zones in the Saanich Inlet - Saanich Inlet SI074_LV_120m_DNA (SPAdes) (version 2) | ecosystem: Environmental > Aquatic > Marine...
CGCCAGCATGTCGGTCGTCAGCTGTCTGATTGCACGATCGGCATCGTTGGGTGTGGGCATGTCGGCAAGGACCTCGCGAAACTTCTACGCGCTTTTGGTTGCCGGGTCTTGGCCAACGATATTTTAGATTTTCCTGAATTCTACAGCGAAACCGGCGTTATGCCTGCCAGTCTTGAAACGGTCCTAAAAGACTCAGAAGTTGTGACCCTGCACCTGCAATTAGATGACACCACGAAAAATATACTGGACGAAAGACACCTCGGCTTAATGAAACAAGGTGCTGTCCTCATTAATGCAGCGCGGGGCGGATTAGTGGATGAGGCGGCTCTAAAGTCAGTACTCAAATCCGGTGCGTTGGCCGGTGCTGGGTTTGATGTGTTTCGCACAGAGCCGCCAGATGATTTGGAATTGCTGAATTTGCCCAACTTTCTGGCGACACCGCATATTGGCGGCAGCGCGGAAGAGGCAATCTTAAACATGGGACGGGCAGCGATTGCCGGTCTCGATGATAATCAAATACCAGAGCGCGGCGTGTTCCCCGAAGGTTGGTAAACTCTAATCTGGTTTGCGGGCGGAGATGTACCAAGCAAACCCCATAACACGACCCAGAAATTGCTCCAGCTTTGACTGCATCGGCCACGGCTGGCCATAGACTAAAACACCGCCAGGATGGGTGCCATAACGCCGAATTTGATAGCGCCGATAGATGCGGCCTAGCTTTGGGATCAGATAAAAATAGAATTCGCCTTTGCGAAATTTTATATCTTTAAATCGTTGAAAAATATTCTTTATTTGGGATCCCGTATAACATCGTGTAATAGGGTTTTCCACGGTCTGGGCGTTCTTTCCGCCCCATTCCGTGGCCTTTCCAAGCCAATTGGGGTCCCCAAAAGCCTTTCCTTTGAGCACGCCGACACACAGGAACATATTAACCCAATAATGCCACGAGCTTTTGCAATACAGCAGGATGACGGCCTGCCCGCCGGGCTTGAGAACCCGAAAAACTTCGGCAATGGACGCTTCCGTATCCAAGGTGTGGTGCAAGACGCCATTGGAATAAACGATGTCAAACGAGCCATCCGAAAACGGCAACTTTTCCGCATCGCCTTGAAGGGCGGCGCATTCGTTGGCGACATCTCCCATCAACTCAAATTTGGCCGCTGTCGCGCGCGCACGTTGAAACGTCAAATCAATGCTGGTCATCTTTGCACCGTGCTTGGCAAACAGCGCCGAATGGCCCCCCGCCCCGGGTCCGATTTCAAGAACCCGCTTTCCGGCCAACTTAGCCAATGGCATTTCCACCGCCGCCAAGTGCCCGCGCAGACGAAACATATCTTCCAGATCTTCCAGACTTTCAAACAAGCGGTCGCGGGTCAGGTCGCGGTCCACGTCCTCATAAAGCGAGTCATAGAGAGAGCCCCAAAAGTCCTGGATATTTTCTTTGGTTGCGGGATCGGGCATGCAGGTCATCTGTGGTTTCGGAGTATGGAGCCTTGTATAACCGCCTGGAGCGACGGGGCCAATGGGTTTTACCCAGCCCCCGAATATTCAACCCAATGCTAAACGCGCTTAGCCGCAAAGCTCGGCAAGTCATTAAAGACCCTGTTCTTAGGCAATGGCTTATTGGTAGGGCTCTGGGAAGGTATCAGGGCGAGCCCGTATTTACGCCTCATCGGCCGCCGTATTTGGAAGGCCTGCTACCCCTAAAGCAGCAATTGCCCAATCCGCCCACTTCTTTTTCAGAACTTGGAATAGATAAGCCGCGATCGGCGATTACTCTGCCATTGCCGGGACTAGATGTGACCCTGAACCCGGGGGACGAGGACCGTCTTTTCGAGCAGAGCTTTCAGGATACCGAAACCTTGCTCGCGGTCCATCGGTTTGCTTGGATTCCCCTGCTGGGGAGAGACCTTGATCCGGCTTGGGTAAACTCTCTCTGGCAGGCTTGGCAGACCACGTATCGCCAACCGAATGATGCCTGGCCCTGGCATCCGTATACTGCGGCTGAGCGAGCGATTAATATTTTAGACTTTGCCGGTCGGCATGGTTTGCCGGGCTCTGCGAACGACACTTTAAAATTACTCGCGGCCCATGGCCCCGCGATTGCGGAACAACTCGAATACTTTGGCGACCATCATACGTCCAACCACATGGCCAATAATGGGCGGGGGTTGTTTAAATTAGGGTTGGCGCTTGGTATCGATAGCTACGCGGACATGGGGGCCAAAATCCTCCTGAATGAAGCCGAACGAATTTTTCTTCCATCAGGAATTTTGCGCGAAGGATCAAGCCACTACCACCTGTTGTTAACGCGCAACTACGCCGACGCCTGGCTTGTGGCGGAGCGCTTTAACCGAGCCGAGGCCCTCGCATTGAAAACCATCACCAAAAAAGCAATGTCGGTAATTCCAAATCTCTTTTTGTCTGGCGGCATGCCGTTGGTAGGCGATATTTCGCCAGACTGTCCACCCGGCTTTTTATCGTGTCTCTTCAACGATAACGACGGTTGGTTTGACTTATTAGACGAAGATGATGCGGCTCTTATAAAATCTCTTCGAGGCTCGGCTGAAGAGGGAACGGTACGCGAAGACGGCTGGCTGAAGGCTGAGTTTGGTCCTTGGTCGGGCCTCTGGCATGCGAGTCCAGAAGGTTGGTCCCACATGCCCGGTCATGGCCATCAGGACTGTGGAAGTTTCGAGCTTCATTTTGGTGAAGAGCCGATTTTTGTAGATCCAGGGCGGGGGGCCTACGGATTAACTGGTGAAGCGCAATATTTCCAATCGGAGGCGGCTCACAACGGAATCGTCATTGATGGCTGTGAACCCTTTCCGGCCAATAAACCGTACTATTGTGGGTTATTTCGGGGAAAATACGCCAAAAATGCACCAAAATTGGAAAAAGCAGAAAATAATGTCGCACTAACCTATGGAGGATATAGCCGCCTTCGGTCTGTCGATAGCGTGACGCGACAGTGGGCGTTTTCGGAGAGTGCCGTGGAGATCGAGGATCAGATTTCCGGATCAAATTCCCATGACATTGTGCAGCGGCTCTATACACCGCTTGCCATCTCTCTAAACGATGATTCTGTTACCTTAACTGGCAAAGAGAGCGCATTTCGGCTGACGTCTCAAACGGGTTCTATCAAAGCAATGCCGACAAAAATTTGGAAGGCGTATGGTCAATCTTTGCCTGGCACAGTTATTCAAATCACTAGCCGCAGCAACCTCCCTTGGACAAGCGCCCTTAAATTGGAAGTAGCTTAGCGGTATGTGTGGAATTTTCGGGCTCTTCCTGCCGACGTCGGCGTCCCACATGGATGCCGATCTGTCTTCCATGCTGTCAGTCCTAAAACATCGGGGGCCGGATGGGGATGAAACTTATGTCAGCGAAGACCGGCGCTATCAGGCGGGCTTTCGTCGGCTCGCAATCATTGACCTAGAAACCGGCGATCAACCTATTGTCGAGCAAAACAACGCTCGGGTGTTGATGGGAAACGGGGAGATTTATAACTACCTGGAGCTTCGAAAAGAAGAACCCGGCTACCCCTATCAAACATCCGGCGACATGGAGGTCATACTTCCCCTTGCAACCCGTCATGGCGATGATTTTATTCAAAAGCTCAATGGCATGTTCGGGCTAGCGCTCTACGAAAAAGACAGCCACCGCCTGCTTTTGGTTCGTGATCGCCTCGGCATAAAACCGATCTATTGGGCGAAGTTGCCAAATGGCGGTGTATTGTTCGCCTCTGAAATCAAGGCTCTGTTTGCGTCGGGATTGCTGGCCCCTGCCATCGACGAAACGGCCATTTCGCCATATCTCGCCCATGGCTACGTCCCGGCACCACAGACTTTGTTTAAGGGCGTTCAAAAGCTCCCGCCCGGGCATCAACTCAGCGTCGATGCAAAAGGTGATATTTCAGTAAAGCGGTATTGGCGTGCTGAAGCAGCTACGGACCTGCCTTCATCAGAAGAGGAAATTGCGGCGTATCTGGAATCTCTCCTCGACGACAGCGTCCGCCTACAACTTCGAAGCGATGTCCCCGTCGGTGCCCTGCTTTCCGGCGGCCTCGACTCGGGACTGATGGTCGCCCTGGCTGCGGGGCAATCATCGCAGCCTCTCAACACCTATACCGTAAGCTTTGAAGGGGCTGCGGTTGATGAGGGACCGTTGGCTGCTACCATCGCTGAAAGGTACGAGACCAATCATACGAACCTGTCACTCCCCGCAGGGGATATCTCCCGTCTTCTCCCCCTTCTCGCCTGGCACATAGAAGAGCCTCTAAACGATGCGGCCCTACTGCCCAATTTTCTGATTGAGAAGGAACTGGGGCAGCATTTAAAAGTTGCCCTGAATGGAACCGGTGGCGATGAGCTTTTTGCCGGATACGGTAGGTATTTTCAGCTTCCTGTCGAAAAGCGTTTTCTTTCTCTCCCTCGTGGAATTTGTGCAATGGCAAAATTTGGTGCTGGGCTGGTTTCGCCCATGACCCGATGGCAATTGGGACGGGCCGAAAAGTTTTTTCAAAACCGCGGCCAATACATTCACGAGCATTCGACCCATTTCCCAAAACCGGTGCGCGACCTGATTGGAAACCAAAGCGGAGATACCAACTCTGTACAGTCCCAAGCCTTCCAAGAGTTTTCGGGAGATGCTCAGTCTGGAGGGCTGTACGCTGATCTTTGCACCTACTTACCGGACGATTTGCTCACCTTGCTCGACCGGACTTCTATGGCAGTCAGTGTGGAAGGGCGGGTGCCGTTCTTGGATCATCGGTTTGTAGAGGCATGTCTGGCCGTGCCAGCCCACATACGGACGCCGAATGACCGGCAAAAATCGCTAGAAAGAAATATAGCGTCTAAATGCCTTCCAGATGAGGTTTTAAGCGCACCAAAGCAAGGCTTCGCATCGCCAGTCCCAGCATGGATAAAGGCGGGTCTAGGCCCCCTGGCAAAACGCCTCCTCACAAATAAACGCGCACTGGAGCGCGGCTGGTGGACGGCGGACGGCATTGATCGGCTTTTGGCCAAACCCGATCTGCATGGTTTTAGAGTTTATTCTCTGCTTATGCTTGAACTTGCCGTCACAACGTTTATTGAATCGCCCATGAACAATTCCTATCCACCCACCGCCAGTCTGAATGACCTTGCCGAAGCCGCCTGACACCCTCTCAACATTTGCCGATGTAAGTGTAGTAATCCCTGCGTTTAATGCGCGGGAAACAATCTCGCGTGCGCTACGCAGCGTTGCAGAACAGACCCTAAAGCCACGAGAAGTTATCGTTGTTGACGACGGGTCGACCGATAACACTTTGGAGACGGCACGGAAATTTGAGTCACAAATGAAAGACATCTCTCTAATCGTCATCAAGCAGGAGAATAAAGGTGCCGGTGCTGCCCGCAATCGAGCGCTCAAAGAATCTTCGCAACCGATTATTGCGTTCCTTGATGCAGATGATGAATGGTTCCCTAAAAAACTGGAACGCAGTCTTCATCACATGGATTCGGGGAACTACAAACTCGTCGCTCATAATGGATATATCGTTGAAGGGGGACAGGAATCGGTCATTGATTGTGCAGCGCGATACAATGAAGGCTCGTCTCCCTACGTTTCTCTGTACCGGAAGGGGTATATTGATACGTGTACCGTCGTCGTAAAGAAAGATTTGCTCACCGCGAACGGGGGGTTTGATGAGAGCCTGCCAAATGCTCAAGATTTTGATATGTGGCTTGCGGTCCTTAAAGACGGAAAGGCAGATTTCCTAGTGTTTGATGAGGTTCTCTCCAAGTACTATGTAACGCCGGGTAGCATCATGAGTCATACTGAAAGGCGTTTGGCCTGTTGCCTTGAAATTGCCCAACGCTATGCCGCTGACTTGGCCATTTTCACGAAAAAACCAATACTTAGCCTATGGTTCCGGGTCCTTGCCATTTATATGGAGACGGCACAGGCCTATCGCGCTCAGTTCAAGTTACCTCAAATGGTCGGGGTCATGTTTCGATTGCCCGTAGGTCTATTCATAGCGACGCTGGAATTTAAATTTGAACCTCGGCCCCCCCGCGTTAGTCACCTGGTTAGCAGCTCTGAATTTTCAACCAACAACAACCACACGGGTCAGCACCACGTTATTTTTATAACCCTTTATATTTGGGTCTTTGTAATTTTGATCGCTTATCTTTACCAGTTTCGCGCGTTCTCGCGACCGATCTTTAATATTTTAGGCTTAAATTAGTGGTCGCCTTTCCCGTTCTTATTCTCCAATGTTGTTGTTGTCTCGGCTTTGGCGCGATGGTTCTTCGGCTCCTGAAACTGCAATCCCAATTTCGCCCCTGGGAAGAGGCCATCTTCGCCTTCGCAATCGGATTTGGCATCCTGGGATGGCTTTTATTTCCCATGGGAATTTCAGGCCTTCTTGGGAAAGGGTGGCTGCTGGTCTTGCTCGCGTCAGGGCTCCCTGGGTTAGTCTTATTACGACGGCCGGAGCCCTATAAAGGGGGCCTCGATAATGTAGGAAAAGGTCTACTTCTTCTAATTGGTGTTGTGACCGTTTTTGACATTGCGGAAGCTTGGGCGCCTCCGACCGATGCCGATTCTCTTGCTTATCATTTCAATGCCATCAAACAGTTTTTGGCCGCCGGAAGAATAGAATTTATTCTCCGGCCTCTTGATGGCGCAATTCCCTATCTCATCCAAATGACCTACCTGCCGGTATTGGCACTTGGCGGTGAAATCGCCTTAACGTTTTGGATTCTGATTAGCGGAGGTGTTACTGCTGCCTTGTTATTTATTTTGTGCAGGCGCCATCTCAGTCACAACTGGTCGTTGTGTGTCACCCTGATTTTTCTAACCACGCCTGTTGTGATTTACGCCGCTGGAACCGGACAAGTTGAAATACGTATGGCCATGTTTGTCCTGGTGGCCGCATGGGCAATTGCACAGGCAATTCAAACCGGGGAGAACCGCTATGCCGTGCTAGCCGGTCTGGCGGTTGGGTTTATATTCGGTGCAAAATATACAGGCCTGTTATTTGCCCTTGCCGCCGGACTGACAATTTTGCTTCAGCGCAGGTGGCTTTCCCATAGCCTAATTCTCGTCGCGGTATCCATGGTAGCTGGAAGCCAATGGTATCTCTGGAATGCGGTTCATACCGGCGATCCTTTTTTCCCAATGTTCTTCCAATGGTTCGGATTTGATGACCTGACGTTATGGACAAAATCCCATGACCTGGATTTTAAAGCGCATTATTTTCCCCATGAACTCCCCGCACCGCGAAATTTTGGGTGGTTCGTGCTTTATCCGTTTGCAGCAACTCTTAATCCGTTCCCTAAATTTGAATCTGGGCTGACAGGGTTTGGGTCTTTCGGACTCATACTATTGCCTTTTGCTATAGGGGGGCTTTGGAAATGGCGACGGCGTCTCCACAACGGCCCTCTACCCGTTTATACCCTGCTTACGTTGCTCTTCTATGGTTTTTGGTTTTTTATCGCCTCGTCGCAGCGAATTCGGTTTATCTTGCCCGTCCTTCCCTTGTTTCTAATTTGCTTTACCGTGGCGGCACAACGGTTCGCGGGGCAGACATCCTACAAAGCCCCGCTTATTGCCGGAGTTTCGGTTGTTATGGCCCTGCAATTAGCAGCGGCGGGCTTGTTTTCGATCAAATACCTTCGCTATTCGTTGTCAGGAGAAACCCGTCAGGATTTTGTAGAAAATTACGTTACGAAATTTTCCTCCGTACCCTGGATCAATGCAAATCTTTCTAAACAGGACAAAATACTAATTTCCGATAGACAACTGCATTACTATTTTAATGTTCCGACATTTTTTGTTGGCAGCTACTCTCAGGCTGTAATTAGCTACTATGGGAGAGAGCGGTCTCCAAAGATTATGTACGACCAACTCGCCTCACTCGGGATTACCCATCTTCTGCTCAGTACGCCGCTTGGCGCAACAGACCAAATTTACCCAAAACCTTTTGGAACACTTCATCGGCAAGATTGTTTTCTAACCCTTAAATCGATCCCTGTGCGTTCAATCAAATCCCGAACACTTTCCGGTCGGACCTCTCCAAACATTTTGGCTCACATCCTTAAACTTCGACCAAGAAACTGCCTTCAATAATTGCACTTTTGTGAATTACCGAATAGAAACTGTTGAGTTCCCGGAATTAATTAAGCTGAACAATGGCCCTTAAAAGTCTCTCCATCGTCATTCCCTGCTTCAACGAATCTAAAACGCTGAAGGAAATGGTCACACGCGTACTCGCCGCCGATAAGTGTGGCTTGGCTCTTGACCTCATTATCGTTGATGATGATTCGACCGATGATTCCTTCGACATTGCAACGTCTCTTGCTGAACAGGATGATCGCATTCGCGTCGCAAAACAAAGCCCCAATATGGGAAAGGGAGCGGCGCTGCGAAAGGGTTTCGACATTGCTAATGGGGATGTCATCCTTATTCAAGATGCAGACCTTGAGTATGATCCAAATGAATACGCGAAACTGTTAAGGCCCATTCTTAATGATAGTGCTGATATCGTTTACGGCTCACGATTTAGAGGCGGCGAAACAACCCGTGTCCTCTATTTTTGGCACAGCTTAGGAAACAAAGGCCTTACACTTCTTTCTAATATGTTCACGAACTTGAATCTCACGGATATGGAAACGTGTTATAAAGTTTTCCGAACAGATATTCTCCGAAAAATAACATTGAAAGAAAACCGGTTTGGATTTGAGCCCGAAGTAACCGCCAAACTTTCCCGCCTTAATCCCCAGCCACGTTTTTACGAAGTTGGGATCAGCTACCACGGCAGAACTTATAATGAGGGCAAAAAAATTGGCTGGAAAGATGGCGTTCAAGCTTTAATTTGTATCCTTCGCTATAATTTATTTTCTAATTAATGACGCGGCTTAAAGTATAGATTGTTTAATGGAGAGTATTGAAGCGAATGGCGGGCGGCAGGCGTATAACACGCAAGACTTGGAAGCTCTTCATGATTTGAAAAATTATCAAAAATGGATTTTAGATTATTTTCGTCCATACCTCCGTGGCTCCGGGATTGAATTCGGCGCCGGCATGGGGGGAAATTCAGTCAAAATTCTACCATTTTTTGATACACTCGACCTAGTAGAACCGTCGCCAAATTTGATTGAGACCCTCCATGACCGCTTCGATGACAACAGCGCTGTTTCAATTATAGACGCGACGCTTGAAAACCATATCAGCGCCCTACCGAATGAATTTCGGGACTCCGTCATTCTCATCAACGTCTTGGAGCATATTGAAAAGGATGCTGAAACGCTCTGTGATATCTTTCGTATCCTGAAACCAGGCGGTCATCTTTTGTTGTTTGTACCCGCCTTGCCGCAGCTCTTTAGTGAAATGGATCGCGTCTTATGTCATTTTCGGCGGTATTATCATAAAGGTCTTCGTGAACTTGTAGAAAATGCAGGATTTACGATCGTAAAGTCATCGTATTTTGATTTGCTCGGAATTGTTCCCTGGTTTCTAGTAAACACTCTTGGCAGACAGACGACGTTCAACCAAAGCTTAGCACAGCTTTACGATAGCATCGGGATTCCGTTTACGCGTACGATGGAGAACTACATCAGCCCTCCAATTGGAAAAAATGTTATTTTGGTCGCCCAGCGCCCTGGTAATGAAAATGACGTTTGATTATCGAGCCATTATTAATAACTGCCCCTATTCATGAAAAATATCCACAAAGGTCATATTCTTGGCTTCGCTGCTTTTTTCATCATACCGCTGGCGATTTTCATGCCCAAATCGCTGGCCCCCTTGTTTGTCGTGACGAGCCTTCTCATTCTCGGTTTTCATGTATCCAAACAAAGGGTCTTTCCTAAACTCCCGCCGAAGCAATTGGTTTTGTTCTTGGTTGCAAGTATTTGGGCTCTAACAAGTTCGATTTGGTCCATCGCGCCTGACGAAACGCTTTCGCTTATATTGCCACTAAGTGCTACTTTTTTTGCGGGTCTTGTGATCTCATCAGTCGCGTCGAATTTTAGCGCGACCGAGACTGAGACTTTTTCAAAATTTTTAGTCGTCGGCTTTTTCATAGGAATTATTATTTTAACGATTGAAATTATTACACCGCTTTTACTGACCCAATATTTACATTCCGTTATTCTTGAAAAAGGCTTTGATACCACGATCAGAGCCAGAGGTTTTGGTGCGGAGAATTTTTATAAAAACGGGGTCACCATCGCCGCACTTCTGTTTTGGCCTTGTTTAGCTATTTTATGGAACCGATTTGGACGTTTTGCCGCCCTAGCTCTAACGCTGGTTTTGACGTTTATTTTTTTTATAAGCGGCAGCCTGTCTGCGTTTGTCGCTCTTGTTACAGGAGTTGTCGCCGCGTTAGGCTTCTTGGTATTTAAGGGTAAGGCTATCAATATTTATATCATAGCCGTTGTTTTAGCGACCTTCGCCGCTCCCCTGATCCCACAAGCCCTACCGGATACCCGTGAGCTTTCTAAAATTGCCCCAAGATTTCCAGATTCAGTTTTTCCTCGGATTGTGATCTGGAAATACGCTGCATCGATCATCGCCGAGGACCCCATTTCGGGAAAAGGGCTCGATACGGCCCGAGTCGTTTCAAGAAATACGAAAGTGATCAAATTTTTCGGTCAAAACGGTGGGGGACGAGTCACACCGGGGATTCCTCTTCATCCCCATAATACCATTCTTCAAATCTGGGTGGAGTTAGGTTTGGTCGGCGCGATAATTTTTGGGTTGATAATGATAACAATCCTGCGGCAGGTAGGCCGTTTAAAA
>Ga0209558_1002919_pt1 | contig 10786 bp, 10 predicted proteins | sample SaaInlV_150m_DNA_3_FD_184674 | JGI IMG/M metagenome (GOLD analysis project Ga0209558, IMG submission 184674) | Marine microbial communities from expanding oxygen minimum zones in the Saanich Inlet - Saanich Inlet SI074_LV_120m_DNA (SPAdes) (version 2) | ecosystem: Environmental > Aquatic >...
CACGTGATTACATCAATCACCCCCGCGGTGTAAACATTCAGGGTAAAAATTTAATTCTTTCTAAAATATATGAATGGTATCAGGCTGATTTTGGTGGAAATGAAGAAGGCTTATTGCTTCACCTCAAGCAATATTCAAAAAATAATCTACTGCGATCTTTGCATGCAGATGATTTGGAAATCGAATATCAGTATAACTGGCTACTTAACGCTGCAAAGTGAAATTTTTTTATCTTGATAATCTGCAAGTCTCTTCTGGCGATTTGACAGAGGAGGATGTCAATTAAATTAATCAAGTATGATGGCAAACCGCTCGTGATTATTCTCCAAATCAAGGTTACTCCACTTACACATTCTGGCTTAAATTCTCACTTCCTAATCCTGAATCTGAGCCATTCCCGATATTATCACAACAGATGATTAGCTGAGTTTTTTGGACAACATCGTATCCGACTACTATATTCGGATAGCTGAAATAGAATTATTATTTAGCTGCAATCCTTGAATAATTTTAATTCAGTTCAGGTACAAAACTAATTTTAGCTTCGAGGATTTCATCCGGAAGAAGAATTTTTGCTCCAGTCCCGGAATCTCCACGGTCCAGCAAGTTAAAGGCATCAGTCACATGACTGACAGGTTCCACACAAAAGTAATCCTCATCCTGAGGTGTGAAAATAACCATAAAATCCAAAGGTGCTTCTGCAGATATTTTGAGAGCTGCTTTCCATTCCGGCCATGAAATCAGCACTTCACGATTCCAACCGCTAAATATATTATCCAATGCTTTTTGATTGACAATCAAACCTTGAGACAAGTATTCTGATTCCTGAACTGATTGCAAACGCAACGGCATATTTTCGGAATCATTGACCCTCATCTTTTCCGTTTTTGCAGTTATAGCAGCAAGTGGTGTCCGGACAAAATATGGATGCAGTCCCATACCGGCAGGCATTGCAGTTTTTCCGCTGTTGGTGATTTGCAAAGTCACCGTCAGTGAGGGACCATTCAGTTCAAACATCTGGCGCGCTAAATATGGGAATGGCCATTCATCAGGAAAATGTTGGTAAGCTATCACTGCTCTATTTTCCTCAACTTCGCGTACCGTCCAGGCAGCTTTCCAACCTTGACCGTGAATTGTGTGGATTTCTGGTGGGAAATTAGGGGGCATTTTAATCTGCTTTCCCTGGAACGAAAAACGTCCGTTTTTAATCCGATTTGAAAAAGGGATCAACGGAAAGCAGCCCATTTCCAATGGATCCTTTACAGAAAGTCCTGCTTGAGTTGCCGGACGCATGAGTTCCAAAACCTGCTCTTCATTTTTTAAACAATAACGGGTGATGCAACCTCCGACTTCTGGCATGATTGCTAACAAAGTATTTCCCGAACGTAGATTTAAAATCTTTTCTTTTACTTCATTTTCATTCAGCATACTTGCCATTCTTTGTTGTAAGAATTTGCTAAAGTGTTCGACTACAAAAGCAGTGTGATCACAATTATTATTCTGCTAATCTGCTGAAGATTTTTCCGGAAAAGCAGGGAGACATTTTTTTAAAAGAATATCATGCTTGGACTGCTGAAAGCAATTGTTTGGGTTTTAATAATCGTTATCGCTGTTACATTGCCGTTCTATATCTGGAGTAGTCTGGACAGAGATTCGTATGAAAAATTTTTACTTCATAGCGTTTCCCCTTTGTCTCAAAAGAGCCGTAATTCTCTTATGCAATAGCATTAGTCAGTTCATTTCGACTATCGGCAATAATCTTTTTGATATCTGTGCGGTACTATATTACAGATTTCTAGTTTCGCTCGAAATGAGAAATCTTTTGACTTTTTACAGGTCTCAAATAAATGAATAATATTTTTAATTATAACTCTGCAACCGAATCAGAAACTATGTCAAAAACACTAAATTTTATAATTTTTACAACATTATTTTTGCTGCTTAGCAGTTTTTCCGTCTCTGCTAATTCGTGGGAGGACATCAGCAAAAAAGCAAAAGGACAAACTGTTTACTGGAATGCATGGGGCGGTTCCGAAGAAATTAATTCCTACATCAGTTGGGTAGGAACTAGAGTCAAAGAAGATTATGGTGTTACACTAAAACACGTCAAACTTGCCAGCACTGCAGATGCGGTTTCACGTGTACTCGCGGAAAAAGCCGCTGGACGTACCACTAACGGTTCGGTTGATTTGATTTGGATCAACGGCGAGAATTTCGCCAAAATGAAGGAAAACGGCCTACTCTTTGGACCATTTACGGATAATCTGCCAAATTTTAAACTCGTTGATTTTAGCGGAAAACCAACGACGTTGCTTGATTTCAACCTGCCGGTTGAAGGTTATGAAGCACCCTGGGGGATGGCTAAATTCAATTTTGTTTTTGACTCTGCACGCGTTTCCGAAACTCCAAAAAGTATTCCGGAACTGCTGCAGTGGTCCAAAAGGCATCCCGGTCGATTCACCTATCCGCACGTAACTGATTTTCTCGGTTCTACTTTTATTATGCAGGCGTTAATCGAGCTGACTGCAAACCCAGAAGTACTGAATAGATCCGTAAAAAGTGAAGTTGAGTTTTCTAAAGTAACCGCTCCGCTTTGGAGTTATCTCAACCAGTTGCATCCTCTCCTATGGCGTTCAGGAAATAGTTTCCCGTCCAGCAGTTCCGTTCAGCAGCAAATGCTCAACGACAGTGAACTCGACATCGCACTTTCATTCAATCCCTCAGCTACGTCCGCCGCTATTGCCAACGGATCTCTTACGGAAAGCGCCCGGACTTTTGTGCTGAAAAAAGGTACGATCGGTAACACGCACTTTGTAGGAATTCCGTTTAATTCCGGCTCAAGTGAAGGCGCGATGATTGTGGCAAATTTCCTAATGAGTCCGGAAGCACAAATGGAAAAGCAAAATCCGGATATCTGGGGTGACAGTACTGTGCTGTCAATCACAAAACTCTCCGCGCAGCAGCAGCAAAAATTCAAAGCACTTCCGCTTGGAGTAGCAACACTGCCTCCGGAAAAACTCGGGCCTACTCAGCCAAATCCGCATCCGGACTGGAAAAACCAACTTAGTACGGAATGGCAACGACGATACGGACAGTGAGGCTACTCCCTGCTTTTCCATTTCTAACTCAGCTACTGTTTCTGCTTCCAATTGCTGCAGGTCTTTTCGGTGTGCTGCTTCCGGCTCTCGGATACTTACCTGATCTTGGCGGAGATAAATTTCACTTTGAAGTTTTCCGCCAATTGCTTGAGCATCCTGCTCTTCCGCATGCGGTTTGGCTGACTCTTTTTTCAGGAATTGCCGCTACTTTTATCTCTTTGTCTTTGGCGATTTTTCTGGCCACAATGCTTTCGCGTACTAGCCTTTCCGGGAATAAAAATAACAGAATGGCCAGTTTGTTTGTAATTGTACGGCGTGGTTTGATTCCTTTGATTGCTGTGCCTCATGCAGCAATGGCTTTAGGATTGGCCTTTTTGGTGGCACCAAGCGGTTGGCTCGTCCGCTGGTTTTCTTTCCTGTTGATGGGATGGGAAACACCTCCGGAATGGGTGACAGTACAGGATCCTTTTGGCCTGAGTTTGATTTTGGGTTTAGTCTTAAAAGAAACTCCATATTTACTTTTAATGATTCTTGCGGCCTTGCCGCAAATTCGCGCACAGGAATATATTCGCATCGGGCAATCTCTGGGTTATGGGAATTTACGGAGTTGGCTGAAACTAGTGTTACCGCAAGTTTATCCGTTGATTCGTTTGCCTGTTTTTGCTGTGCTGGCGTTTTCTCTGTCAGTGGTTGATGTTGCGTTGATTCTCGGTCCCAGCACTCCTCCAACACTTTCGGTGCTGATTTTACGCTGGATCGACAATCCTGATTTATCATTTCGGTTTTTGGCTTCAGCCGGTGCGGTTTTACTGTTGCTGCTCACGCTTGGAGCATTGCTTTTCTGGCGTGTTTCAGAGTGGCTGCTTTTACAAAAATGGAGGAATTGGCTTTCAAACGGCAAACGTGGGAACAGAAACGAAGCTCAGAAGCTTGCGGCGCTGAGCGGATTGCTTTTGCTCGGAACAGCTTTTTTGAGTGTGCTTGGTTTGGCGTTTTGGTCTTTATCATTACGCTGGCCATATCCCTATGTTTTGCCACAGCGTTGGACCTCGCGGAATTGGGAGCGTCACTGGACCAGTATACAGGAAACCTCGTTCACGACTCTGGAGCTGGGAGTGATTGCCGTCCTAATCGCCTTGATTTTAGTGGTGGGTTGTTTAGAAAATGAACAGTGGCGCAGAGTCAGCTTTTCATTCCGTTCCCAATGGCTGCTTTATCTGCCTTTGTTAATTCCACAGGCGACTTTTCTACTCGGTATCCAGATCCTAGCGGTACGGCTTGAAATGGACGGCACATTTCTATTGCTCGTATGGAGTCATTTACTGTTTGTTTTACCATATATTTTTCTAACACTGGCTGATCCATGGCGTAATCTGGACACCCGTTTTCCACAAATCGGTCAATGTCTGGGCGCGTCTCCGCTGAGGGTTTTGTTCCGAATCAAACTGCCTTTGCTGTTAAAACCACTGCTCGTCGCTGCTGCTGTCGGATTTGCCGTCAGTGTCTCCCAGTATCTACCAACGCTATTTGCGGGAGGAGGACGTTTTGCCACACTCACCACTGAGGCAGTGAGTTACGCCGCAGGTGCTGACCGGCGTGTCATCGGTGTATACGGTTTTCTGCAGGCTTTGTTTCCGTGGATTGCGCTTTTGCTGGCCTTGGCCATTCCACACTGGCGGTTCCGGAACCGAGCCACTTTACTTTAAAATAATGAGCATGCAGTCCTTAAAAGTACTAAAACTTATAAAATGTTAAAACTAGAAAACATTTCCCTGAAAATAGACGGCAATCCACTATTCAGCAAGCTCAACCTTGAAGTGAATGCGGGACAGGTCAAAACTGTGATGGGACCAAGCGGATGTGGAAAATCCAGTTTGCTGGCCCATTTGTGCGGTACACTTCCGTCCGTTTTTCAAACTAGTGGAAAGATAATCCTGCATGAAAAAACATTAGACGATCTACCTCCGCATGAACGAAAACTGGGTATTTTATTTCAGGATGATCTGCTGTTTCCGCATTTGTCTGTAGGAGAAAATCTTGCTTTTGCCCTGCCCGCTAAAATCCGGCGTCATGAACGCCACGATAAAATTGAACAGGCTCTAGAGGAAATTGAACTGTCCGGAATGCACGAACGGGATCCTGCAAGTTTGTCCGGCGGACAAAGGGCAAGAGTTGCTTTGATGCGTACTTTGCTCGCCCAACCAGTTGCCTTGCTGCTGGATGAACCGTTTTCCAAACTTGATCAGGAACTGCGTGGACGGTTTCGGAAGCTGGTTTTTGCTCATGCAGTAAAAAATCGACTTCCCACTCTTCTTGTCACTCATGATCACGCTGATGCTCAGGCCGCTGGCGGAGATATTATTGCACTTTGATGTTTCAAACTAATAGACGAACAGGTATCTATTCCGGGTTGACAAGACATTGGATCATGAAATTTAATTTGATTTTCAGAATTTAGTATCATTTATTCATAATTCCCCTTGTCGTTTCATTCCGAACTTATGCGAAGTATCTTAGAAAATATTAGTAACTTAGCATATCTCTCCCTTTAGTCGAGATGACATTACGCAGTCCATAATATCAGGCACTTCAGATAATTCGTGACACAAAAGCTACTTCTCAGCATAGACTAATCCCGCAACTTCTTGCGAAAAGTTTCATACAGTTGTATAACAAAAGGCCGTCTCCTTGATTACTTTTTCCATAATTATGGCTTTTCTGTGTATATTACAAATATCCTCAATAGATCTTTGCAGTTCTCAATCTTTTCTATAATGATTGTACTGTTTTTCTTTTCATTGACTACTCCGGTTTTGTCTCAGGAATACAAACCACGTGCGGTGGTTATGGGTTTAAACACAAGCACCTCACCAGATATTTCGGAACAAATCTTGCTTCATAAATTGAAGTATGAATTAGCCGGCAGCTTTGATTTAAGCAAGCAAAAGGCTTTTGAAAAAGCCATGCAAAAGCTGGAAAGCTCCGCAGAGAAAAATTACTGTCTGCAACTAAAATGTATGCTGGAAGTGCACGCTGCTTTTCCGCAGACCAGTTTATTTTTACTAAAAAGCCAAACGGAAAATCAGCGTTTGACTCTGATCCTGATAGGGGAAAATAAGCTTTGGCGAGTGAAACATGAAGTCTGCTCGCTCTGCGCTTTGACTCCGGAAGAGATGCTGACCAATGTAGTGCTCCGGATGCAGAGTTACATAAGGCCTCCAATGGTAATGGAGCAGACAAGTTCGCAGACGCTTTCAACTTCATCTTCTCCAGATGCAGTGAGCGAGAAAGCTGATTCTGCAAAAGCAAAAAATAAAACTGCAAAATTCTGGTCCGACACTAAATTGCGGAAAGGAACAGAAAGTCTCGAACCGAAAGCCCGTTTGCCTTTGGAGGAGCTCCAGTTCAAAATTGCGCAAAGACGTTACAATCAGTTAATTTGGAGCAAAATTAAGAAAGATTTAATGTTTTTTCGACAAAAAAACCGTAATTTGTCTGTTAGGAACTTAAAAGCACGACTGAGACTGCAGATTGATAAATACGGCAAGGTGATTGAAAGACGTTTGTTGAAAGCAAGCGGTTCTCAGAAATTTGATAAATCGATCCTTGAGTCGGTTGATTTGCTGAAACTGCCTCCGCCGATGGAACTGTTGATTCAACATCCACCTTACGTGGTTACGATTCTGATCCAGCCCTGACCAAGATTGAATAACTTGAAAAAAGTAAATATAAAACACTTGTTTGTAATTCCATTTTCATGGGAGTGACAACATTTACAATGCTTCTAAAGATTTAAATGAAAATTATTTCAGTGGAAGAGCATAATTCTGAAATACAGAATACTGAAGCAGTAGCCGTTACTGTTCAACAATCCTCTTTGGCTCCGAATGAGGCCTTGAAACTGGTATTTGGCGAATATGCGGCCAATACTCAGCGAGCATACGCGCGCGCCTTCAGGGATTTACAGGAATGGGCAGATATCCGGGAACTGAGAGAAATGGAGAACTTTGATCCTCTCCGGATGCTCGAATACAAAAATCAGCTGAAGTCTTCAGGTAAAAAAGCTTCGACTATCAATCAAACCATGAGCGCCTTACGTAAAGTCTGCAAGGTGCTGACAGAGTTTGGCTATCTCAAACAGAATCCTTTCAAAGCCTCTGTCATACGAGCGGAAAAAGTTGACACGGCAACCAGTAAGGGCGCACTCCAGGTTTCCCAACTCAATGCCATGATGGAGGCAAATAAGGTCATGCAATACGATGGGCGCACAGCAACGCTGCTGAGATGCCGGAATGGACTTGTGCTGAAATTCCTTTACCTGACTGCAGCCAGACGCGGAGAAGCAGCTGATTTACGCTGGGATGATATTGTGCAGGATGGGGCTTTTTACGTGGCTGTACTGAGGTTTACGAAAAGCGGAAAAGAACAACGGATTAAATTGAGGGATGAACTGCATGAAGAATTATCCAGCTGGCGCTTATTGTGTCAGCAAAACAGCATTGATTCCGCTTATGTTTTTCCATCACTCGGCTTCAGGACACTTGCTCATCAAATGTCTGGGAAAGGCATCAATGACATCGTTTCCAGACTTGGCAAAGCAATTGGCTTAAATATTTCTGCACATTATCTACGCCACACTGCAATCACACTTGCGCTGGAACTTGGTGAACCTCTACAGAAAGTTCAGTCTTACGCACGCCATGCTTCCGCCAATACCACTATCCGTTACTTTCACGACAGGCAGCTTTTAAAAAAAAATCCTACCGACCGTCTCCCCCTGATTTAAACAGAGCGTTTAAAAATTACTTGAAATCATCTTTGAATCGATCAATCTGTGGCATACGTTTATGCAATACAGTAATGATACCGACAGTTCAACTGTGAATATATTTCCTGTAGACAAAAGGCTTCTCATCTTGATAAAAGAAACCAACCACTCCAAACCCTGGGTTAAGGCGCTCAAAAGATTTTTGATCCATCCTTAAACAGTTTTAACAAATTTGTGATAGTCCGTTAAAAGTACAAACATAAGGGCCTTTCTAAAAACAGTTCCATGAGCAAGGTGCCTTGTGCCTGTCGAAGTGGTGTTGCAGTGGTGTTGCAGTGATGTTGCAGTGATGTTGAAGTGGTGTTGAAGTGGTGTTGAAGTGATTTTTCGGACTTGATTCAGGTTCAGAAATTTTTAATTTTAACTTTTCTGAGGTTTTTCAGTTTTGAGATAACTGTTTATCACTGTTGCAATGACAGAAGCATTGTTTCTGCTGGAGATTGATCAGGTCATTGAGGTCTGTTTGTAGTGATTGGCGGATCTCAGTGTTTCGCTTGCCATGAAAAAGCACATAGTGTGCTGTTCTGACAACATCTTCAACTTTGGGGCGTTTGGGAATGGAGTCGATATGGAGGTATTTATCCATAGTACGGGTTTGCGGACTGCTGTTATCCAGGTTTACAGTCCAGATAGCTGAGTCTGTTGCCAACTCAATTTTAGATCGAAAAGTACACTGCTGCCAATACTGGAGGGATTGGATCATCACTTGAACCAGCAGAGGTCTTACATTGGGAATTATTGACGGAGCAGAAATCATTTCTGCTGACTGCAATGTTGTTGTACCAGAATCAAGGTTCTTCATATTTCTTTTTTTGTAGCCGGTATTTTTGCAATTAATTTATTTTCAAATTTATTAATTCTCGGCTTAGGATTCCATAATCCCAACGCATCCAGTGTTAATTCAAGCACACGCACTTTAGTATCCAACGTGTAGCGCAGAGAAGATGGCGGACTTCGCTCAAGTACAAATTTAGCAGTGTCTAAAACTTTTCCCAGTTTTGGGCGTGTGGGTAGCGTTTCCAACTTCAGGTAACGGTCGAGCGTCCTTGTGCGTAAACTCTCCCCATCTACATTAACTTTCCAGATTCCGGAAACCTCCGCCAGGTTTGCTCGGCCCCCTCCGCTTAAGGAGCGCCAGCAATCTATTGAAGTATTCATCAATTGGATGATTTGTGTTTGCCATCCGTCTCTTAGGCTAAGTTCCTTTTCTTCAGCTTTGTTCTCAGTCTGCACTGCAAGAGACTGCGAGATAAAACCCAATTCTCTTTCTACTTTGTTTAAAATCCTGATCAATTGTCCCGGTATAAAAGGCTTGACCACAAGTCCGGAAATACCCAAATGGACTGCTTCCGCAGAATTTTCCAAGTCTGCAAATCCACTAACAAGAACTACAGGAAGGGGGTTCCCCGCATCTCGAAGCTTGCCTAGTAAATCAAGTCCACTCATACTGGGCATTATCAGGTCCAGCAAAATAACATCAAACTGATTTGTGCCATCCTTAGTACTTTTTAAAGCAATTTTGGGATCCATAATCCTCTGCACCTCATGGTCTTGACCTATCAAAAAAGAGGTCATAGCCTGTCCATAATTTGGATCGTCATCAATGATCAATATCCTCATGCTTTTGATCCCAGAATGAATTAAAATTTAATTTGAGCACATAATCTAAGTGAATATGAGCATCTTTACTGCTTAACCTCATGTATATTACATGATACTAAAAAAAATAAAATCGTTTAAAGTTATGAAAAAATCATCCGTGCTATGCTAATACTCCAATGATGAAAACCCCGAATTATTATCATAGTATTCAGTGGGAGTTATGTTTTTATTTATCCATCAGCTAACGACTATTACTGTGCTTCTCCATTCACATACTTTCCTACTATGTGTCCAAGTGTGTTATATAATATACCATTCCAAGTTTTTCCATCATTGTATTCACCTACGTACTTTTCTCCATCAGCATAAGTAAGTACCCCATGACCGTTCGGTTCACCATCCTTATACTGCCCAACATATACACTTCCGTCAGGCATAGTGAGTGTGCCATGACCATGTTTTTTCCCTCTTTGAAATTTTCCCACATACTTCGTTCCATTTGGAAAAGTGGATGAGCCGTAGCCATTGGGTTTTCCGTTTTTGATTTCTCCCAAATATTTCTCATCATTATTTTCGTCTCCATCCACAAACCACCCCCAATCTCCATCATCTGCCCGAAAATACAAATCCCCCCATTTAAGTATCCACTTTCCTTTTTTCAGTATCCCAATGAGTGTACCGTCGGGCTTACGTTGTTCAGTATTCCACTCCTTACCAGCTTTCCATTCGCCAACGACACTTTTGCCATCAAATGGATAAGTCAACACTCCCAGACCATTCATTTTTCCTGTTGATATTTCTCCTTCATATTTTGGTTGAACTTTAGCATTTCCAAAAGTTTTCCATTTTATTCCGGAAGAAGTATTATAACCGTATAAAATTCCTGGTTCCTGACCAAACAGAGGGAAGGACAGGAAAATCAATAAATAGATACTCAGTATGATTACTCGTTTCATTGTTCTTCCTATTTGGCTATCAGATGATTAATCAAATTCTTGTTGACACAACTATGTAAATTTTGTGACCATGCATAATAATTTATAATTCATGGAACTACTAAAAGAATTATCATGATGAATTAGAACAATACTTAATTCCTATTTTCGTAATCTAAACAATTGTCATTGTTTAAAAAAAAGACCAAACAGATTTTTAACTCTTAATCAAAACTTGTGAAAAGAAAAACTCTGTGTCAGTTTTAAATTAATCATAAGCTAACAGTTTTTTACAGGAGTACAACTTTTTTTCTGGCAAATAC
>Ga0209558_1002927_pt1 | contig 10764 bp, 10 predicted proteins | sample SaaInlV_150m_DNA_3_FD_184674 | JGI IMG/M metagenome (GOLD analysis project Ga0209558, IMG submission 184674) | Marine microbial communities from expanding oxygen minimum zones in the Saanich Inlet - Saanich Inlet SI074_LV_120m_DNA (SPAdes) (version 2) | ecosystem: Environmental > Aquatic >...
GCCATTTCTTCGGCGCGCCAGATCTATCGCCGCTCGGAAGCCAACGCGCCTTTGCGCCGCTCGGTAACCCAGGAACAGATCGGCGGCGCGGCGCTCTATTTGTTGAGCGATTTGTCCTCCGGCGTCACCGGCGAGGTGCACCATGTGGACAGCGGTTTCAATATCATCGGCCTTGCCCACCTGACCGGCGAGCCCGATTGAACGCCTACCAAAGTTTGTCAGTTATATAAAAGACCACATAATCCCTTGATAATTTTAGGGTTATAGGCATACTGGCGCATCTGAAATTGCAGAGTAACCGGGATGGATATGCAACGGCCCTACAGCCATGTACTCGAACGGCTTCGCACCGTGGGACTTCGCCCAACCCGGCAAAGGCTGGCGCTGGCGAAATTGTTGTTCGATGGTGCCGAAGATCGCCATGTCAGCGCTGAAATACTGCATGGGGAGGCGTTGAAACATCGCATGCGGGTATCGCTGGCAACGGTCTATAACACGCTGCACCAATTTACCGATGCTGGCCTGCTGCGCGAAATTGTGGTTGATAGCGGGCGCTCCTATTTCGATACCAACGTTGCCAATCACCATCACATGTATATCGAAGCGCAAAAGAAGCTGGTCGATATCTCCGAAGCCGATATCGATATCAAAGCCATGCCGATCGTTCCTGATGGCATGGAAGTCAGCCGCGTGGATGTCATAATTCGCGTGAAATAAACAAATAAAACAATTATTATCAATGGATTATATGGTTCTTTAGAATATTTCAAATATGAGTTGACTCGAGCGCCATGCTTCGGCATATTGGTATGGTTGCAGCGCGCCGTTGGGTTGCGTTGCCGTTTATTAATTTCAAACTCTTGCAGGGAGGGGCGCAATGCCTTCGCTTAAAGGAACGTCAACCGAAGAAAACCTCAAAGAAGCGTTTGCCGGGGAATCCCAGGCAAACCGCCGTTATCTCTATTTCGCGCAGAAAGCCGACGTCGAAGGCTATAACGACGTCTCCACAGTGTTCCGGTCTACCGCCGAAGGCGAAACCGGCCATGCCCACGGCCATCTGGAATATCTGGAAGAAACCGGCGATCCGGCGACCGGCAAGCCAATCGGCTCGACCGCCGATAATTTGCAGGCTGCGGTGGCCGGCGAAACCCACGAATACACCGATATGTATCCGGGTATGGCCAAGACCGCTCGCGAAGAAGGCTTCGATGAAATCGCCGATTGGTTTGAAACCCTTGCCAAGGCTGAAAAATCCCACGCCGGGCGTTTCCAAAAGGCGTTCGACAGTCTAGACGGCTAGAGCCACCCGATTTGAAGACGAAGACAATTGGGGGGCCTCACTAGGTCCCCCAATTTTATTGCTTAATGACTTAGGAGTGTGGCATGGGCGAAGGCAGCCTGGAAGCCCCGACCCGCCATAAAATTCTCTGGCGCGACGCCGATTTTACCGATGCGGACAAGCTCGATGTGGAGCTGCGCCGCGTTTTCGATATCTGTCATGGTTGCCGCCGCTGCTTCAATCTTTGCATCAGCTTTCCAAAGCTGTTCGATCTTATCGATGATTCGGCAAGCGGCGAGCTGGATACAGTCGCCTCCAAAGATTTCCAACCCATCATCGATGGCTGCACCCTTTGCGACATGTGCTTCATGACCAAGTGCCCTTATGTGCCGCCGCACGAATTTGATCTGGATTTCCCGCACCTGATGCTGCGCGCCCGGGTGAAAGATTTCCAAGACGGCAAGGTGGGGACCGTACACCGGCGATTGGTGGAAACCGACCGCAACGGCAAATTGGCGGGCGCCGTGCCAGCGCTAGCCAACTGGGCATCCCAGCGCGGCAACGGGCTGACCCGCGCAGGCCTAAGCGCCATCGCCGGTATCCACAAAGACGCCGAACTGCCCCAATATCATGGCCGCACCTTTGCAAAGTTGGAGCCGCCCGAAGTGAACCGGGACGCGCCCGCCTTCGGGCGCAAAGCGGCGCTCTACGCCACCTGTTTCGTGAACTACAACAACCCCCAAATGGGCGCTGCCGCGGCGGCGGTTTTGGCCCGGAACGGCGTCGAGGCGGTGAACGCCTATAAACAATGCTGCGGCATGCCCCAATTGGAGCAGGGCGATATTGGCCGCGTCGCCGAAAACGCCAAGGTAATCGCCGCCGATCTGGTCCGCCGCCTGGACGACGGCTACGACATTGTCGCGCTGGTGCCGTCCTGCGCATTGATGATGAAATTCGAATGGCCGCTGATCGAGCCCGATGACGCCAACGTCAAACGCCTAGCCGAAGCGGTCAAGGACATCACCGAATATGTGGTCGATATCGCCGAAACAGAAGGCCTGGCGCCCGGATTGGCGCCTTTGGACGGCGCTGTCTCGCTGCATTTTGCCTGCCACGCCCGCGCCCAGAACATGGGCCCCAAGGCGCAGGCCATGCTGCGCCTGATACCGGATGCCGAGGTCTCGATGATCGAGCGTTGCTCCGGCCACGGCGGCTCCTGGGGGGTGATGAAAGATAATTTCGAGGCCGCGTTGAAAGTCGGCCGCCCGGCGGCGCGGCAATCCAGCGAAAGCGGCGCCAAATATGTGGTGTCCGAATGCCCCCTGGCCCGGGATCATATTTTGCAGGGCCGCGAAAAACTGGACAGCGGCGCCGGTGATGCCGATGTGCCACCGATGCACCATCCCATCCAGCTCCTGGCGCATGCATATGGAATAAAACATGGCGAATAAGACCGAGATTACCCGGGACGATATTATGAGCCCGGAAGAATACAATGCGGTGCGGGCCGAGCGACGTGCGGCCATGGTTGAGCAGAAAAAGCTACGGCGTCTGCATGTGGGTCCCCACGCCACCTTCTATTTCGAAAACTGGGACACCATGTGGTACCAGATCCAGGAAATGCTACGCATCGAAAAAGGCGGCGAGGCGCAATTGGCCGACGAGCTGGAAGCCTATAATCCGCTGGTGCCCAGGGGCGACGAGTTGGTGGCGACACTAATGTTCGAAATCGATGAGCCCGTCACGCGCGCCAAATTGCTGGGCGGCCTGGGCGGTGTCGAAGATTGCATGACCATGGAAATCGACGGCGAAACCATTGTCGGAAGGCCGGAAGCCGATGTGGAGCGCACCAACGAAGACGGCAAAGCGTCCTCCATCCAGTTCGTGCATTTTCAGGCTTCTCCGGAACAAATAACAAAATTCCGCACCCCGTCCGCACGTATCATCGTCGCCATCAACCACGCCAATTACGGCCACATGACGGTCATGCCCGAAGCCACCCGCGCCGCGCTGGCCGGGGATTTCGCGGTTTAGTTTTAAACCGGCGATGATTTAATATTTGGAGCCCCGCTCCATTAGCCGCCGTCTTATCAGCCAACGTGGCCAGAGATAATTTTTATGATCTCCGGTATTTTGATGGGTTTGGTGACATATTCATCAAATCCGGCATCTCTGCCACGTTCAACTTCATGCGGCATCGCCGCCGCACTTACGGCAACAATCGGCGTATTCCTTGTGCGCTCGTCGCTACGTAGTTCGCCCAAAGCATCAATGCCGTCCATTCCCGGTAGATTAATGTCCATTAATATTAAATCGGGAAGAATATCCCTGGCCATTCCAATCCCAATTTCTGCCGTTGGAGCAGATTTCAATACTAAGTGTGGAAGGCGTTTGATAACCGCCTCCATCAGCTTGATGTTTGCCGGGTTATCCTCAATGTATAAAACGATACCGGTTAGACCAGCCGCTTCCGCCGCAATTGTCTCAATCGTTTCGTCTTCGGTAATTTCCATAGCAGTCGATTGATTAACGGAGATGGGCAGTTCAATCCAAAACGTACTGCCTACGTTTTCTTCGCTTTCAAACCCGATCTGACCATCCATCATTTCCACAATCTGCTTGGTAATCGTCAATCCGATTCCGGTGCCTTCAATGTCTCCTGTTTCTTTCCCAAGTCTATTAAATGGCTCAAACAAATTTTCCCACTTCTGCGTGGGAATTCCATGACCGGTATCTGCAATGCTAATTAACAGGCACCCCGTCTCTCTGTCCTCGCAAGTAATCGTCACCTGTCCGGCTTCGCGGTTATATTTAATAGCATTCGACAACAGGTTGAGTAAGATTTGAAGGAGCCGGCTACGATCCGTGGATAGCTGGGGCAGACCAAATTCTGGCGGTGAAAAAAAAATATCTAGGTTTTTGCTGTTGGCTTGTCCGCGCACCATAGTGATTGCTTCATTAATCACCTCTGCAGGCGCAATAGTCTCCACCAAAAAATTTAAGTTGCCTGATTCAATTTTCGAAAGCTCTAGGACCTGATTAATTAGATCAAGAAGATGCTCGCCACCTTTGAGAATCTGGCGGGTGTGATCCCTTTGGGCATCAGATAACGGCTCGTGAGGATTGTTTTCCAGCAACTGACCAAATCCCAAAATGGCGTTCATTGGAGTGCGAAGCTCATGGCTCATCGACGACAAAAATTCGGATTTAGCCTGGTTCGCGTCGTCGGCCAATTTTCTGGCTTCTGAAAGCCCTAATTCATTGTTCTTCTCAGTTGTTACATCCGTTATCAATGAAATTACTGTTCCGTCGGCGAACCGTTGCCGTTGCCGACGTAGCCAGGATTTATTATCTCTCTGGACTTCCATATCTGTATGATCATTCTCGCGATGGAATTTTACCAACTCGCCGACCCAGTGTTCGCGCTCGCTCGGCGGATAATGGCCGGGCTGGGAATCGACAACGATCTCCATAAGGTCCCAATAGCTAATTCCTTTTAGGGGTAACCCTTTAAACTCTGGCGCGAGAATTAATAATTTATCATTCCATAGAATTAGCCTCTCGTTTTCATCCCAAAGCGCAAACCCGGCATCAAATTGTTCGATAGCGTTTAGAAAGCGTCTTTCAATTTTTTCAGCCTCACTTCTTTCCCTTAGGTCGTGGAGAATACCTGTAAACACGGTATTACCGTTGAAATCGGATTCACTAATTGAAAGGCGCAATGGAAACGTCGTTCCATCTTTGCGCCGGCCTTCAACATCTCGACCTACGCCGATAATTTTAGACTTCCCCGTTGACTTATAATCTGACAGATATCGATCATGCGCCGAGCGATCTGGTTCGGGCATGAGCAGTTTGATGTTGTGGCCGATAAGTTCCTCTTGATTATAACCGAACAAGGTTTCTGTTGCTGGATTGACGGTCTCGATATGACCTCGGTCATTGATGGTTATGATGCTATCGACGGCGGATTCCAGGATGCTCCGCAGGCGCTTTTCACTTGTCGCAATTGCATCGTTGGCGCGCTTTTGCTCGGTGGTATCACGGGTCACCAAGTGGTAACCGCCAAATTCGCCATCGGGGCCGTGTATTGGCTTGAATGTCGTTTCCCGGTATCCACGGTTACCGTCTGGAAGAACTATATACCGCTCAAAGTTCTTAAACTCTCGATGGTTAGAGAGGTCGTCCAACAACTGATCCCAGGTATCTGGCTCAACCTGCCAGTGCCTGAATTCAGAAAATTCCTCAATGGTCTTGCCGATAACATCATGAACTTGGTGATCGTTATGAGAGGCCGCGCTCTCAGAGACATAAGAATATTTCAGGTCTGGCCCTAGTTCCGCATACCAATCGGAAGTCATGCCGGCAATTTCTGCGAAGCGCCGTTCACTTATCCTGAGTGCTTCCGTTGCGACTTTCCTCTCCGTTATATCTACCAGCTGACCAATGATCCGATAGGGTTTATTGTTCTCATCACGAATTACGGCTGAGTTTGCCTGGCACCAAATCATGTCTTCGTTCTTGGTAATATATCGCTTTTCAAATTGATGAAAATCATCGCCCCTGGAAACAATTGTGTTCCAGAAAGCCTCAGTTTCCTTCACGTCCTCTGGGTGCGTTAAATCAATTACCGATACCCCAGTCAGTTCTCCATCAACATATCCAAATAACGTGTGATATGCCTTGTTGGCTTCGATGATAACGCCATCAAGTGTCAGGATTGCCGCACCGACTGCGGCGTTGGTGAACAAAACACGATATCTGTCATTCTCTCGATGAATTTCCGATGTGATATTTCGCGCAATACCTTCAACACCCGCAGGATCATTGTTTTCATCAAATATGAATTTGGAACTGGTAGAAACCCATATAACGCTTCCGTCTTTATGACGTAAATCGGCCCGATAACCGGAAACGGAACCGCCGGAAGATTTCAGCGCATTCAGAAAATTCTCACGGCCATCGGCATCGAAATATAGGTCCGCAAGTTTTTGGCCAATCAATTCCTCAACGGAATACCCCAGCAATTGGTGGACCGATTTAGAGGCGTAAACAATTTTTCCGGAAGCATCGGTGCGATAATACGTGTCTGTAAGGTCGTCAAATATCGACGTGAGTCTTTCGATCCCATCGGTGTTCTCCGACGCAGGGTCTATGTTAATTCCCTCGGATACGGTCATCGTGATACCTGATAGTGTTGTCTCGCCAACGATTTCGTAAATTAGAACATCATCCAAATATAGATGGGGTTCAAATACAATCGATACAAATATTTACCGGCATTTTCAGAAAATTTTTCTATCCACCCAACCACTATCCGCCTCGATATTAGCTGTTTTTATGGCGCTAACCTGCACGGTCGGTGGCTCTCCTGTAACATCACCTCTAGCGCGGGCATCTTCGTTGCCATAAACCGCGTCAATTGCGGCCACATGACGGTGATGGGCGAAGACGTCCGCGCCGCCCTCGCCGGGGATTTCGGGGCTCAAAATTAAATCGTTGGCTACTTGCTTAACGGATTGCCTCTGATGCACCTTGCTCTAGAATGACGGCCAAATAAACTAGCCCGCTAGCAGCAAAATGGCGGATTGGGCGGTTTAACGTAGGCGCGATGCAATTCTCGCCGCGGATGTGGCAAGGTAGTTGCTTTCCGAAAAGGAGTTGAATTGGTGACGATAGTCCAATCTTTATTCTACGCCTACCTGGATGAAGGACTGCTACCCCTTACCGGGTACAATCCTTATCACATGCATGATTATCCCCACGCGGCATTCACCGCCTTCATGGTCGATGACGAGGTGCACGGTATGGATCGGGGTGGTTTGGCGTTGCAGGAAATCATGTTTTTTGAAAATTTTGCGTCCTTCATAAAGCCGTCAAATTGTTTGGTGATTGGCAACTCACTGGGCTGGAGTACGGTCGCGACAGCATTGGCATTTGGGGACGCAAAAGTCGTAGGCGTTGACAATAATCCGAACCGGAATGGCCTGGATTTAACCAATCGGATTTTCGAAAAATTGAAGCTAAAGGGCGGCGCGGTCTTCGGTGAATCACCAAATGATCTGGAGCGTGTGTGTTCTGAAAATCTCGATGGACCCGTAGATTTTGTTTTGATCGACGCTATTCATAACAACACCGCCATCGTTTCCGATTTCAATGGCGTGAATGCCATTGCCGCGCCCGAATGTGTTTATCTTTTTCACGATGTCATAAATTACAAGATGATAGAGGGCTTCAAATCCATAATCAGAGATAGTGGCCTTGATGGTCGGCTACTGACAAAAACCACATCGGGCATGGGAGTCGCATACTCAAAGTCTGTGGTATCGCAAGAGTTTGTCGACTACGTCACGATGTTCAGTGATGATCCGGAGATATTCAAAAATTATAGGTACATGATCGGCCAGGTGGCTGACGAAATGAACGGGCTCTATGACGAATTCCAGTAAATGAATCAAACGGAGTGGGTGGACGGCTCACACCCGAAGACATTGCGTAGTGCCAATATGTTGGTCCTTGGTCTGCCACTAACGTCCGCTTCTGGCTGAGGCTGTTGAGAAGGGGTTTGGTTTTGCCGCCTCGGCATGATTAACCTTGTTAACCCTGGTCCCGTAACGAAGGTTTTCGTTCCTCGTGACATCCGTGCCTCAAAAATTCTCCGCCAATTTGCGGGGAATGCTGTTTATGACCCTCTCGGCCGCGATGATGACCGGAATGGCGGTCTTGGTCCGGCATTTGGCGCAAGATTTGCACCCATTTCAAATCGCGTTTTTAAGGAATGCCTTTGGCATTCTAGTCCTGGCGCCCTTGTTGTTGCGCTACGGCGCATCGATGCTGAAGACCGCCGACATGGGCTTTATGGCGGCGCGGGGTGTGTTCAATGCAGCCGCCATGTTGAGCTTCTTTCTCGCCCTCACCATGCTTCCCCTAGCCGAAATATCGGCGCTGATGTTTACCGTGCCTTTGTTTGTTGCCTTGATGGTGGCCATATTCCTGAAAGAAAGGATGGGCCCGCACCGCATCATCAGCCTCGTGGTTGGATTTTCGGGCGCCTTGATAATCTTGCGCCCAGGTATCGAAATTATCCATGTGGGCGCGCTGTACGCCTTGTTCTCCGCCATCACCTGGGGAACGGCGGTGGTCATAATTAAGAAACTGTCGCGCACCAACTCCACAGTAACGATCACCTTTTACGGCATGTCATTCCTGGCCATATTTACCTTGCCGCCGGCCTTGTTCGTCTGGCAGTGGCCAACCACGGAGCAATATCTTTGGCTGCTCGCTATCGCCGCCGGCGGCACGGTGGGCCAATTAATGTTTGCACAATCGTTGAAGATCGCAGATGCCACTTTGGTGATGCCGTTCGATTTCACCAAGCTGATTTGGGCGAGCGTCTTCGGCATCTTGATCTTTTCCGAGGTTCCCACGATCTGGGCCTTGGCCGGCGGCGCGGTGATATTTGCCAGCTCGAGTTACATCACGTACCGGGAGGGGCGGCGCGCCCGCCCGGCGGACGCGCCCGCGTCGGTCGAAGTAGTTTGACGTTAGCCTCGGCACGGCTCTGTCCCTTCCCCCTGGAGAGACCTCTGCGATTTAAATGGCAATTATTTGTTACCTGTGATTCTTTTGTTTCGGACAATGAAGGAGCGGAACATGGGTGAGAAGTTGGTTGGCAGAGGTAGTTTTGCGGATGCGTTTGTGGCGGTCGGCGTTGGCCGGAATGCCCGGCTTGAACGGATAGAGGGCTTGTAATTAATTCGTGACAGTATACTAATTATACGCATTTTTTTCACTTTTATTGGTATACTGTCACGAATTAGACCGCGTGATAACGGGGTCGGCAATTCGCGCGGCGCGCGGCTAAAAATCTCTGTGATCTCTGTGTTTCAAAAACCTTTATTCTTTTTTTCTTCTCTTCTCACCGTCTCACTGCCTCTGTGGTGATTCTTCTTTCTTAGCGCAGAGGGTGCTCCTAGCACTGACCGAGCAAGACCGACGCGCGCGGGCCGACCATGCCAACCCCCGCGCGCTGCGCCGTTATCCCCCCTTCCGGCTTGAGTAAATTCCATTCACCTGCTTAAGCTGGACCGGTGCGGTATCTTCTGAACAACGGAAGTCTTTTGATGGTCATCGCCGTTGTCCTGTGGGCGGGTAATCTGCTCATCGGGCGCGGTGTCAATGAAATCATGCCGCCTATCGGCCTGGCCTTTTGGCGATGGGCCGGGGCATTGCCGATCTTTTTGGTACTTGCTTGGCCGCGTCTCCGGGTTGAATGGCGCGTTGCACTTCGTCATTGGCGGATCACGCTTTTGCTCTCCATAATGAGCGTGACCTTGTTCAACACCTTCATCTATATCGGGCTTGGATCCACATCGGCCATCAACGCCATGCTGGTTCTCGCCGCCCGCCCGACAATGATCGTTGTATTGTCCTATCTGTTCTTCGCTGAGCGCATAACACCGGTGCAAGGTCTCGGCTTCGTTCTCGGTCTCGTTGGCACGGCCATCATCGTGCTACGCGGCAACATGAATATTTTGAATGGCGCAGAAATTTCTCCCGGCGATTTGTGGATCGTTGGGGCTGCGGTTTGCTGGGCGGTTTACACGGTATTTCTGTCCAAGCGCCCAGCCATCCACGGGACCAGCTTCATGGCCGTTTCGGTGGTTATCGGGCTGCTTCTGTTGACCCCGTTTTATCTGTGGGAGGCGATATTTGTGAAGCCCATGCCGGTTGCCCCAGAAAGTTTTTGGAGTATCGGCTACCTGGTTGTTTTTGCCACGGTTGTCGCCTACGCCTGCTATGACCGGGCCGTCGGCCAGCTCGGCGCCAATAGGGTGGCGCTGATATCCTATTTGGGCACAGCGGTTGGAAGCATCGGCGCGGTCATCCTCTTAGGTGAGCAATTCTTCGCCTATCATGGGGCCGGTATCGCGATAATCCTGCTTGGCATCTATTTGGGATCGAGAAAACGCCCGCCCGCCGATGCGCAAGGACAGCCGTAAAGTTTTGGGAGGCGCGCCAAAACTTGCAATCGCCAGCGCTCAGACTATATGAGTCGAGTGCTCTTTAATCGAGCCCGTGCTGTTAGACATTGTGAATAGGAAATCTTGATCCCACGCCGGGAAGTGCCCGTGTTCGTGGCCCGTTGTGGTGCGAGACTTTGTCTCACAAAGAAGCAAAGAAGAATCACCACGGAGACAGTGAGGCGGTGAGAAGAGAGAATGCGCTGCGCGCGGCCAAAAAACCTTTTTCTCAGTGATCTCTGTGTCCTCTGTGTTTCAAACCTTTTTCTTCTTACCGTCTCACTGTCTCTGTGGTGAAAACCTTTTCTTAGGGGGCGCTCCGATCACAGATAGGTGCCAAGTCCGACGCCCACATGGCCGACCCGGCCATCCCCATGTGGGCTACGCCGATGGGCCATCCCCAGACCCGCTGGGCCGATGGATAAAAACCGTAAGGTTCCGTTAGGAACCGTAGGAAATAGT
>Ga0209558_1002935_pt1 | contig 10737 bp, 9 predicted proteins | sample SaaInlV_150m_DNA_3_FD_184674 | JGI IMG/M metagenome (GOLD analysis project Ga0209558, IMG submission 184674) | Marine microbial communities from expanding oxygen minimum zones in the Saanich Inlet - Saanich Inlet SI074_LV_120m_DNA (SPAdes) (version 2) | ecosystem: Environmental > Aquatic > Marine...
AAAGGAAAGCTCATTTATCGAGGATATGATATTTTAGAACTTACAGAAAATTCTACTTTTGAAGAAACAGCATATTTGCTGTTATACGATAGTTTACCAACAAAATCACAATTAGATGAATTTAATTTAAAATTAGTTGAAGCAAGATACATTCCAAAACAGATGCAAAAAAACATGGGAAATTGGAGAAAAGATGCAGACCCAATGGACATGTTACAAGCATTTGTCTCAGCACTTGCAGGGTATTATGATGAAGAATTTTCAAATAAAGATGCCAGTTATGACAAGGCAATTAATCTGATTGCCAAAGTTCCAACAATTGTTGCCAGTTGGCAAAGAATAAGAAATGGTTTGGAGATCATGGAACCTGATTCATCACTAAGTCATGCTGCAAACTTTCTTTACATGATGACAGGAGAGAAACCAGATCCAGAAGTAGAGAAGATTTTTGACACATGTTTAATTCTTCATGCAGATCATACATTCAATGCATCTACATTTACTGCAAGACAAGTTGCATCAACTAGAGCACACATGTATTCAGCATCAAGTGCAGCAATTGGGGCATTAAGTGGGGAATTACATGGAGGTGCAAATACTGAAGTAATGAAAATGTTATTAGAAATTGGAGAAATAGACAAAGTTCAACCATGGATTAAAGAAAAAATGAGTATTGGAGATAGGATTATGGGAATGGGTCATGCAGTTTACAAAACATATGATCCTAGAGCAGTAGTTCTAAAAGAATTGTCAAGAAAACTAGCAGGAAAAATCAATGAACCATGGTTTGACATGACAGAGAAAATTGAAACATCTACAATATCTGAAATGAAGTTACAAAAAAATAAGGATATTTATCCAAATGTGGATTTGTATAGTGCATCAATTTACTACATGTTAAAAATTCCAATGGATCTTAATACACCAATATTTGCAATTTCAAGAGTAGTAGGATGGGCAGCTCATATCATTGAAGAGAAATTTGCAGAGGCAGCACCAAAGCCGGCATTGTATAGACCAAAAGCAACCTATGTTGGAAAGTATTGTGGTCCAGAAGGATGTAAATATGAAACACTAAACTTGAGAAAATAATTTTAATTTCTAGTACTAAGCCAATCTTTTGCTTTAGAATTTACATCGTGCTTGTACAATACTTCAAAAACCATATCGTAAAATGTAATGCCTTTTTTTTGTGCTTGATCATCAAGCCATTTTATACCATCTGCTAATTCTGGATCATATTCAGAGAATTCAACTAATTCATCGACCATTTTAGAAAAGAATGCATGTGATTCAAGCATATGAACATCTTTCAATTCATGATCATAAATGAAGTATTCAAAAGATATAGACAAAATAGTCACTTTTTCGTTGTAATACGCCTAGAGATTATCCAAGATAGAACTTGTAAGGGTAAATGATACAAAACCATGCCAAATACAATACGCTGGTGAGAATAAACAAAGCAAAAGAGCTTAAGACCAACAACGATTAGTTATTTGGTGACAGCTCATTTGCAATCTATACCAACTATACATATGAAATTCATAAAAAAATAATCATTCAACATCATTGACAACAGGGCATGTTCGATTAGAGCGATCATGTAAGATATACAATAAATTTCTCAAATTTTTGTAAAAATCTTAAAAATATGGCAAAAATGGGATTTCAGGAATTAAAAATGAAATTTTTGAAGAGATCAGATTACAATGAGGATATTGAAGACTAGATTTATTTACTATGCACAAAATTTGAGATCAATTATGGCAAGTATAGACAATGCTGGAATTGCAATAGCTATTGGAATTCTAGTTATCTTTTTAGCAGTATCAGCCACATTGAGTACAGCTCAAGATGCAGGTCCTGTTGTGACAGCCCCAACAATCTCAAAAACTGTAGAAAAAGAGGTTCAAGTAGAATCAACTACAAGTGTTGAAGATAAAGCAGCAATGGAAGCTAAAGCAGCAATGGAAGCTAAAGCAGCAATGGAAGCTGAAGCAGAAGCTAAAGCAGCAATGGAAGCTAAAGCAGAAGCTAAAGCAGCAATGGAAGCTAAAGCAGAAGCTAAAGCAGCAATGGAAGCTGAAGCAGAAGCTAAAGCAGCAATGGAAGCTGAAGCAGAAGCTAAAGCAGCAATGGAAGCTAAAGCTGAACCACAAACACATGTTGTTGACGTCCCAATAGGAACCTCAGTTCCAGGATGTGAAGAAACAAATGCATGCTTTTCACCAGCAGATATCACAATCAATGCTGGAGATACAGTATCATGGGATAACATAGACACAGCAGCACATACTGTAACTAGTGGAAGTCCAGCTGATGGACCATCAGGTGTCTTTGACAGCAGCCTACTAATGGCAAGTGCAACTTATGCATTTACATTTGAAGATGCTGGAAATTATGACTACTTTTGTATGGTACATCCATGGATGGTAGGCACTGTTTCAGTAAGCTAACCAAAATTTTTCCTTTTTTCTTATTTTATTTGATTTTTACGTATTGTTCGGTTATATGCCACACCAAATCTATGGGTTTCATCTCTAGCGTGCTGTAGTATTTTCAAAGAGGATTTTGTTTTTGGAATTACAATAGGATTTTTATTTTTTGGAACATAGATTTCTTCATTTTCTTTTGCTAGAGATATGCAAGGTAATTTCAAACCTAATGATTGTAAAGAGTTCAAAGCAGCACTGAGTTGCCCTTTACCTCCATCAATTAATATCAAATCAGGTAATTCAGAATTTTCTTCTAGTAACCTATAGTATCTTCGTTTGATAACCTCACTAATCATTGCAAAATCATCTCGTCCAGTTACAGTTTTAATTTTAAATTTACGATAACCAGATTTATCAGGTTTTCCTCCAACAAATCGTGCCATAGAGCCCACTGCAAATTCTTCACCATGATTTGAAATATCAAAACATTCAATGATATTAGGAATAACTGGGAGACGTAAAATATCTTTTAATTCAACTAGGCCAGGATCACCACCTTTTTGATGAATTAATGTAATATTTTTTAGAATTAAATTAATGATATCTTTTTTCTTTCCTTTATGAGGAAGAATTATTTTTACAATAAATCCAGCTTGTTCAGAAAGTAAGGATTCCAATAATTTTTCATTCTCAGGTAGTTCACTAACAAGAATAAATTTGGGAATTTTATGTGTAGAATAATACTGATAAAGAAAATTTGAAAAAGAATTATCACCAACTAAATCAAAAAAGAACTTGTCACTATCTCTAATTACACCATTGATCATTCTGAAATTCATAACAACAGCTGTTTGTTCTTGAATTTCTATGCCAAAATATTCTTCATCAGAATTTTTAACATATTCCATGTTTTGTTTTGTTTGAAGACTTCCCAATCGGATTAAAGTATCACGAATATCTTTTGCACGCTCAAATTGCTCCAGTTTTGCTGCCTGATTCATCTCTTCTTCTAATTTTTTTGTAAAAATCTTTGTTTGGTTTTTTCCTTTTAGGACTTGCTCCAAAGAATCAACGTGTTTAGGATACCTCTCCTGTGCATCTTTGAATTCACATGGACCCTCACAATTGCCCAAATGATATTCCAAGCATACTTTTTTTGGCAAAGTTTTACAAATTCTAATTTGAAATGCTTTACGTAACGTTCCAATTGTAAGTAGTTTTGAGCTACCTTGAGTAAATGGGCCAAAAGTTTTTCCTTTACCTAAAAATTTTCCATCTCTAGTTCTTCTAGATACCAGTAGACGAGGATATTTTTCATCTGAAATTCTCAGATACGTGTATCTTTGTTGATCTTTTAATTCAATGTTAAAGCGTGGACGGTATTTTTTGATCATGTTTGATTCTAAAAGAAAAGCTTCACTTTCATTATCAGTTAAAATAAATTCAATGTCAGAAATATTTTCTACCAGTTTCTGAGTTTTATAATTTTGATTTTTATTAAAATATGAACGTACACGATTCTTCAAATTCTTTGCTTTTCCAATATAGATAATTTTTCCATCAGAATCCTTCATCAAATAAATGCCAGGGTTTGTAGGAATGTTAATTATGGAAATATCAAAAGTCATTTTTTTAATAATTTCTTCAAATATTTTCCAGTATAGCTTCCAGGGGATTTAGAAACATCTAGAGGGGTTCCAACAGACACGATTCTACCACCCTCATCACCACCTTCAGGTCCAAGATCAATTAACCAGTCTGAATTTTTAATCACGTCCATGTTATGCTCAATTACTACAACAGTATTTCCTAAATTTGCTAACCGATTAAGCACATCCAGTAATTTTTGAACATCAGCAAAATGCAGTCCAGTTGTAGGCTCATCTAAAATATAGAGAGTCTTGCCAGTACCGCGTTTTGATAATTCAGATGCAAGCTTTACACGCTGAGCTTCACCGCCAGACAAAGTAGTTGAGGATTGACCTAGTTTGATATAACCCAATCCAACATCATAAACAGTTTGTAATTTTCTTTGAATGGAAGGGATATTTTCAAAGAAGTTTAATGCTTCATAAACAGTCATACCTAAAATATCAGAAATATTTTTCCCTTTGTATAATACAGATAATGTTTCAGTATTGTATCTTTTTCCTTTACATTCATCACACTTTACATAAACATCAGATAAAAATTGCATTTCTATTTGTTTGACACCATCGCCATCACAAGCAAAGCATCTACCAGCAGTTACATTAAATGAAAATTGTCCAGGAGCATAACCACGTTCTTTTGATAATGCAGTGTTTGAATATAATTCTCGAATTGGAGTAAATGCACCAATGTAAGTAGCAGGGTTAGAACGAGGGGTTCGACCAATCGGGGATTGATCAATTGCAATTACCTTATCAATATTTTCCAAACCAATTATTTCTTTATGAGCCCCAGTCCTAACATTGGATTTAGAAAAATGATTTTCTATAGATTTAAGCAAAATATCATTAATCAAAGTTGATTTTCCAGAACCAGATACGCCAGTAACAGATACAAAAAGACCTAAAGGAATCTCAACGTCAATATCTTTTAAATTATTTTCTGATGCTTTTTTTACAACTAGAGAGCCAGAACGATTACGAATTTTATCTTTTAGTGTTATCAAAGAATTATCATTTAGATACTTGCCAGTAACAGATTTTTTATCATTAAGGATTTTCTTTATAGTACCCTCAAAGACCACATTTCCACCATGTACACCAGCGCCTGGACCTAAATCAATAATCCAATCTGAATTTCGTATAACTTCTTCGTCATGCTCTACAACAATAACGGTATTCCCAAGATTTCGTAGCTTATTTAGCGTTTTAATGAGTCGGGTGTTATCACGCTGATGTAACCCAATTGTTGGTTCATCAAGCACATACAAAACTCCAGTCAGATTAGAACCAATCTGAGTGGCCAATCTGATTCTTTGGGATTCACCACCAGACAGAGTAGAACTTAATCGATTTAATGTAAGGTAATCTAATCCAACATTCATTAAAAATTCAAGGCGTTCCTTAATTTCTTTTAAAACATCTCGTGCAATATATTGTTCATTTTCAGTTAATTTTAGAGTAGAAAAGAAATCATAACAGTTGTTGATTGGTAAATCACAGACATCCATAATTCCCAAGTCATTAATTTTAACTGCAAGTGATTCAGGTTTTAGTTTCTTACCATTACAAACATTACAAGGTGTATCTCGCATGAACCGTTTTAGCCATTCACGTTTTGATTCAGAATCTGTTTCCATGAAAACACGTTGTAAATTTACAAGTACACCTTCAAACGCATTAGTATATTTCCAAGAAGAGTCACCAGATTTAGAACGATATTGGAAATCAATCATATCAGAAGTTCCATGTAAAATAATTTCAAGATGTTTAGGTTTTATTTTATCAAGAGGAGTCATTAAATCAAAACCAAATTTCTTTCCAACAGCTCGTAATGCTTGTCGTCTAAATGATGAAAAACGTCCACTCCATGGAACAATGGCGCCATCTAAAATGGATTTAGTATTATCAGGAATAACCAAATCAGCATCAAATTCCATCTTAACACCTAATCCATTACATGTCTTACACAAACCAAATGGAGAGTTAAAAGAAAAAGTCCTAGGCTCTAATTCACCAACAGTCAACCCACAATGAGGGCACGCATTATTTTGAGAAAATATTTTTTCAGATTTATCTGAATAGATCATCACATCACCTTTTGATGCATTTATGGCAGTTTGGATTGCCTCAAAAAGTCTTGAACGCTCAGATTTATCAATAGTTATTCTATCGACTACAATCTCAATATTATGCCATTTTTGACGATCGAGAGGTGGAATATCCTCATCTAGGCTCAATATTTCACCATTTAGACGGATTCTAGAGTAACCATCTTTTTTGATTTGTTCAAATAATTTTTCATATGTTCCCTTTTTTCTCTGAATTATCGGAGATAAAATGAGAGTTTTTTTACCTGAAAAATCTTTGAGTATAGAATCACATATTCGTTCAATTGACTGTGTAGAAATTTTTCTTTTACAATTTATACAATGAGGAATACCGATTCTTGCATATAGTAATCGCATGTAATCATAAATTTCAGTTGTAGTCCCCACAGTTGAACGAGGATTTTTACTAGTGGTTTTTTGTTGAATTGCAATTGCAGGAGATAACCCATCAATAGAATCAACATCAGGTTTATCCATCATTTCTAAAAATTGACGAGCATATGCAGAAAGAGACTCCACATATCGTCTTTGACCTTCAGCATAGATAGTATCAAAAGCTAAAGTAGATTTTCCAGAACCAGACAAGCCACTAATAACAACTAGTTTATTTTTTGGAATATCAACATCAATATTTTTCAAATTATGGTGACGCGCACCACGAATTTTTAATTTATTTTCTACCATCTCTAAATTCAATCTCTTTTTCTAGCCTTTTTATTCTATCTCTACATTCAATTGCACGTTCAAAATCTAAATCTACAGAATATTTTTTCATTTGTGCATCTAAATCAATCATATCAGTTCTAAGATCATGAACTGATTTTAATTTTGATTCATCAAGTGCAGTTGTTTGTTCTGGAACAGATTTAGAAATGGTTCTAGGAATGATATTATTTTTTTTATTATACTGTATCTGTTTTTCTCTACGACGTTTAGTTTCATCAATAGTATGTTTGATGGATTTTGTATGAGTATCAGCATACATGATTACAGTACCATTCACATTTCGTGCAGCTCTACCACATGTTTGAATCAAGCTTGTGAAATTTCTTAGAAATCCTTCTTTATCAGCATCTAAAATTGCCACCAATGAAACTTCAGGAATATCCAAGCCCTCTCGTAAAAGATTGATTCCAACTAAGACATCAAATTCCCCTAAACGTAATTGCCTAATTATCTCAGTTCGTTGTAATCCTTCAATTTCAGAGTGCATGTATCTGACCCTGACTTGTTTTTTTGAGAGATATTCAGCCAAATCTTCAGCCATTCTTTTAGTCAAAGTAGTGACCAAAACACGCTCAGAATTAGCAACTTTTTTGTTAATTTCACAAATCAAATCATCCATCTGATTTTTTGTAGGCCTAACCTCAACTAGTGGGTCAAGTAAGCCAGTGGGCCTAACTAATTGTTCAACAATACTTGCAGATATTTTTCGTTCATATTCTGCAGGGGTTGCAGATACAAAAATAGTATTTTGAATGTATTCCTCAAATTCTTCAAATTTTAAAGGTCTATTATCAAAAGCACTTGGCAATCTAAATCCATACGTCACAAGTTTATCCTTTCTAGAATGATCACCTTTGTACATTCCATGTAATTGTGGTAATGTAACATGAGATTCATCAATTACTAAAAGATAATCATCGCCAAAAAAATCCATTAAACAAAATGCTTTTTCTCCAGATTTCCTACCATCAAAATGTCTAGAATAATTTTCAATCCCAGAACAATAACCCAATTCTTCAATCATTTCTAAATCATATTTAGTTCGCATCTCAAGTCGTTGTTTCTCAAGTTCATTTAGTGTAGGTAATCGTTTTTGTAATTCATCTTTGATTGATTGTACTGCATTTTTTCTAGCATCATCTGCGATAAGATAATGTTTTGCAGGAAAGATTTTGATTTGTGATAGTTTCTTTTTTTCTTTTAATGATACATGATCAAGTAAAGCAATTTTTTCTACTTCATCTCCAAAAAGTGAAATTCTAACTAAATCTTCAGAATATGCAGGAGTGATATCAATAGTATCTCCCTTTACTCGGAAATTCCCAGGAGCAACTTCAGTGTCATTTCTCTCATATCTTGCATCAATTAATTGTCTAATGACATCAGTTCGTTTAATTTCATCGCCAGAATTAATCGTGATTGCCAAATCTGCCCAATCTTTTGGATTTCCTAGAGAATAGATGCAAGATACCGTAGAAACAATAATTGTTGGTTCACCTGAGAGCAACATGGCAGTTGCCTCTAATCTCAATTTTTCAATTTTTTCATTGATTTGAGTGTCTTTTTCTATGTACGTATCAGTTTGAGGTAGATAGCTTTCAGGTTGATAATAATCATAATACGATACAAAATATCCAACATTATTTTTTGGAAAAAATTGTTTTAATTCTGAATAAAGTTGTGCAGCAAGTGTTTTGTTGTGAGAAATAACAAGTGTGTTTTTTCCAGTTTTTGCAATCACATTTGCAACAGAGAAGGTTTTTCCACTCCCAGTTACACCAAGTAGGGTTTGAACAGACCCTTTCTTTACACCTTTTACTAAAGATGCAATTGCCTGAGGCTGATCCCCGGTGGGAGAATAGTCAGATTCTAATTCAAATCGAGATACTTGTTCCAACATATTCAATATTTGAAAACAGAATTTAAAGCAATGGTGATATCATAGTAAATTACCAAACAGGTTCATCAATCATTTTCAAACCATCAACTGTTTCTTCAAAACCCATAATTTTCAAGGTCTGTTTTGCAGTAGGGGAATTTTTTTCAAATATTTTTTGAGCCAATACAGTCCTTGAATCAGAATTCATATGTTGTCCAATCTTATATTTTCCTTTTATCGATTCAGAAATTACCTTAATTACTGTAACCTCATCTAAAACCAAATCATTATTCTGAATAGGATCATAATGTCCTTCAGGTTGATATTTTTTCATTAAGGCATTAAGAGCCAAGGCTTTTTCGACATCATCATCAACAAAAACGGCAATACCTTTGATGACAACACTGATGTAAAGAGTATCAGCTTGAGACGCATTTGTAGGATGTGAAAAATAAGATGGTAAAAATTCCAGTTCTCGGTCTACTTCAAATCCAACTTTTGAATTTCGTGAAATATTATCTAATTTTTCACCCTTAGTATACGAATGCATGTAAACTGCATTATTGATAAATGCAAAATTCATAGGAATTATCTGAGGATATCCATGTTCATCAACACTTGCAATTCGCCCAACATGTTCTTCAGATAAAAAATGTTTTATTTTATCAAGAGATTTTATCTCCAAGCGTCCCAATAATTTCAAATCAATTGGTGAACCAATAGGGAATATAATAAACTAAATGTAACAAAGAATTAGAAAGATTATGCGTGACCCATATCTTGATGAATTAAAAGATGATTTTGATAGATACAATAATCAAGTAAAAAAATTAAAAAAAAGACTTTTGAAAGTAGGCCCGGACGAACAAGCAAAAATAATCAAGCAAATTGATTCAATAGCAAACAAGATGGAGAATAATCAAAAACAATCAGTAAAAGTTACAAAATCAAGACTAAAGGAAAGAAAATCAAAGTCAAAAAGATAATTAATCTTCTTCTTCTAATTCTTTAGCTAGTTCTTTAATTTCCAATACTCTACATGCCAATTCATCACATTCATGTTTTAATCCAGTATTCATGATTGTAATTACAAAAATAATCAAAAAGGAATAACATTCTAAAAATTGACTTTATTCATTCAAACTTTTCATAAATGAAAATTGCTAAATTTAGGAATAAATCCAATAAATCTATGGATGAGAGAGAGGAAGAATTTGAAAATGCAACAAAACAAGTTTTAGATTTTCTTGAAGAATGGGGTTCTGAATCAAGATTCACATGGTTTAGAGAAATGCATAGAATTACTGAGATTGATAGAGGCTTATTACGAAATGTTCTCAATGAGTTAAAAAAATCAAAAGAAGTCAAAGAGATGCATGGGACAAATAATAGAATATTTTTCTGTCTCAAAAAATATTACATAAAATGCAGAGATGTAGAGTATAGATTCAAAGGAAAAGTAATAATGCTTAGAGATGGAAGTAAAACAAAAATTATTCAAGGAGAAACAAAAGCAAAAGAGCGTACAAGAAAAAGATTAGAAAAACAAAAAAATAAACGCAAGGCAAAATTAGCTACAAAATTAAAAACAAAAACAAGTAGACATTAAATCACAAAGAATCTTCAGCCTGTCTTCGTGCAAAATTAGATTCAGCACGTTTGAGTTTGGAAGATTCAGCAACATCTTCAGTCATATCATATAGTTGATGAAGTTCTAAATCAGTAGTCAATTCATCTTCTTTTTCATCATCTAAATCAAGTTCTAAATTTGCCAAAATTTCCACATTTTCTTCTAGAATATCAAGACATTTTTTTACAGATTCTGGAAGATCATCATCCATGAAAGTTGTAGAAAATAGTGATGTAAATGATTTACTATTTTAAAATTAATTATTTTGTTTTTTGGCTGTTTCTCTGAGTTTTGGCATTACATG
>Ga0209558_1002958_pt1 | contig 10670 bp, 12 predicted proteins | sample SaaInlV_150m_DNA_3_FD_184674 | JGI IMG/M metagenome (GOLD analysis project Ga0209558, IMG submission 184674) | Marine microbial communities from expanding oxygen minimum zones in the Saanich Inlet - Saanich Inlet SI074_LV_120m_DNA (SPAdes) (version 2) | ecosystem: Environmental > Aquatic >...
CAGCCGGGCGTTTGATGCTAATCGGGACGGCTTCGTGATATCCGGCGGTGCTGGGGTTGTGGTTCTTGAAGAACTAGAACATGCGCGGGCCCGGGGTGCTAAAATTTATGCAGAAATACTGGGCTATGGCGCGACATCAGACGGTCATGACATGGTGCAACCGTCAGGCGAAGGTGCCGTGCGGTGCATGAATTTGGCTATGGATGGTGTGGATCAGCCTATCGATTATATTAATACCCATGGCACCAGCACGCCGGTAGGCGATACCAAGGAACTTGAGGTCCTGCGTGAGGTCTTTAGCGAACGCAACCGTATTCCCTATTTCAATTCGACAAAATCCCTGACGGGACATTCGCAGGGTGCAGCTGGCGTTCACGAAGCGATTTACACGCTTCTGATGATGCAGAATAATTTCATTTGTGCGTCTGCAAACATCGAAGAATTGGACCCTGCGGCAGAAGATATGCCGATCGCGCGGGAACGCATGGATGACGCGCAAATGAATTGCGTCATGTCTAATAGTTTCGGTTTTGGCGGCACCAATGCCTGCTTGGTCTTTGGGCGTCCGGATGCCTGAAGACCGGTTGCGTGTATTCCTTATTCCTCAAGTTCTGTTGATGCACAGATGACTGATTCAACACAATTAATGGCGGGTAAACGGGGCCTCATTATGGGCGTTGCCAATGATCATTCCATTGCTTGGGGGATCGCCCGTACGTTGCACGAACACGGCGCGGAATTGGCCTTTACGTACCAAGGCCCGGCCCTTGAAAAGCGCGTTCGCCCGTTGGCCGAATCGGTTGGGTCTTCTCATATTTTGCCCTGTGATGTGACGGAAGAAGACAGTGTGAGCGGTGTCTTTAACGCCTTAGAAGGGGCTTGGGGTGGTTTGGACTTTGTCGTTCATGCAGTGGCCTATTCCAACAAAGAGGAACTCAAGGGTCATTACGTTGACACGACGCGGGAAAATTTTCTCCAGACGCTCGATATTTCGTGTTTTTCGTTCACTTCGGTTGCGCAGCATGCGGTTCCTCTGATGAAGAATGGCGGTAGTCTCATTACTCTTACTTTCTCTGGCGCGGAGCGGGTGATGCCCAGCTACAACGTTATGGGCGTGGCCAAAGCGGCGTTGGAGGCAAGTGTGCGCTATCTTGCCGCAGATTTGGGGCCAGACAATATTCGGGTCAATGCGATTTCAGCCGGACCCATGCGGACCTTGGCGGGCAGCGCCATCGATTCTGCGCGAGATGTTCTTAAATGGAATCAAAAATACTCACCGCTTAAGCGTAGTGTCACCCAAGACGACGTCGGCGGTGCCGCACTATATCTGCTGAGCGGATTGTCGGCAGGCGTCACCGGCGAAGTCCATCATGTGGACAGTGGATATAACGTGATTGGCGTGCCGAACCTACTTCTCCGAGATTAAATCAATAATTATTGTAATTTCCGGTATAAACTCCTTTATTCCATAGAAAGTTTATGGGTATATAAGTGTGGCTCACCGGCAATTCGGAAAGAGCATAGACAAGGAGTCGTAGAAGTGCGTCCATATAGTCAAGTTCTATGGCGGTTACGCGCCATTGGACTTCGTCCGACACGGCAGCGTTTAGCCTTGGCGAAGTTATTGTTTGAGGGGGAGGAGCGGCACGTCACTGCTGAGATTCTCCATTCGGAAGCCGTCGAAGCAGGGATCAAAGTATCATTGGCAACGGTTTATAACACTCTGCATCAGTTCACCACGGTGGGGCTTTTGCACGAAATTGCCGTTGATTCATCTCGGTCATACTTTGATACGAATACTTCTGAGCACCACCATTTTTATAATGAGGAAAGTGGCGACCTAGAGGATATTCCGGGGGACCAAATTCAGATTGCTCAATTGCCGACAGCGCCAGGCGGTTCAAAGATCGAACGCGTGGACATTGTGATTCGACTTTCTCCTCAATAAGTACATTGAATTCAACTGGTTATATGGTAGTTTAGAATGAATAAATTGCCGTTGACATCTGCTGCTTGCTCGACCATATTGAGCCGAAGTTCTTGCGCCTTTTATTAGATTTTCAAATAACCGTTCATGTGAGGGAGAAAAGACATGCCAGCTCTTAAAGGTTCCGATACGGAATCCAACTTGAAGGCCGCGTTCGCCGGCGAATCACAAGCCAATCGCCGTTACCTATATTTTGCCCAAAAGGCTGATATCGAAGGCTACAACGATATTTCCACCGTCTTCCGGTCCACCGCCGAAGGCGAGACCGGCCATGCTCATGGACACTTGGAATACTTGGAAGAAACCGGTGATCCAGCAACGGGTCTGGCCATTGGTACCACGTCCGATAACCTAAAGGCAGCGGTTGCAGGTGAAACCCACGAGTACACTGATATGTACCCTGGAATGGCGAAGACCGCTCGCGACGAAGGTTTTGACGAAATCGCTGATTGGTTTGAAACTCTGGCTAAGGCGGAAAAGTCCCATGCTGGTCGTTTCCAAAAGGCTCTCGACACCATGGACTGATTTTCGGCCCATGTTGAAAGATTTTAGGGGGGCATAGCGCCCCCCTTTTCGTTAATACCCAATTAAATAGAACCATTCTAAGGTTGGAGACTAAGATGCGCGAAGGCAGTTTGGAGGCTCCCACACGCCACCCGATTCCCTGGCAAACAGAAGAATTTTTTGATCCATCGAAGCTTGATGAAGAACTTCGCCGCGTCTTTGATATCTGTCACGGGTGTCGGCGGTGTTTTAACCTTTGCGACAGCTTCCCTCGTTTGTTTGACCTCATTGATGAATCAGAAACGGGGGAATTAGATTCTGTTAAAAGCCAGAATTTTAAGCCCGTCGTTGATGCTTGCACCCTTTGCGACATGTGCTTTTTGACGAAATGCCCTTACGTGCCGCCCCACGAATTCAATTTGGATTTCCCACATCTGATGCTCCGCTACCGGGCAATGGAGGCCAGACAAGGAAGGGTTGGATTTGTCGAGCGGCAATTGACCAAGACGGATCGTAACGGCCGACTTGCTGGGGCAGTAGCACCTCTGGTCAACTGGGCAGGAAAGTGTGGAAATTCGTTGACCCGCCCTCTCATGGAAGCGGGCCTTGGCATTCACAAAGAAGCAGCCCTGCCTGAATTTCAGGGCGAGACCTTTGTTAAGCGTGCCGCCAAACCATTGGAAATAAATCGCAGCGCACCCGGGTTTGGCCGCAAGGCAGTGCTTTATGCGACCTGCTTTGGTAATTACAACAGCCCTGAGATTGGTGTGGCGGCGCGGGAGGTGCTCGCAAAAAACGGCGTTGAGACTGAAGTCGTCTATCCCGGATGTTGCGGTATGCCTCAACTGGAACAAGGCGACATTGCGGGCGTGGCCGACAACGCACGCCAAGTTGCAGCAGAGCTAACCCCTTGGATTAAAAAGGGTTATGACATTATCTCGCTGGTGCCGTCCTGCACCTTAATGCTGAAATTTGAGTGGCCCCTGATCGTTCCCAACGATGAAGCCCTGACCGAGCTCAGCCAAGCAACGTTTGATGTCAGCGAATATATCATCGACATTTCTAAGAACGAGGGACTTGCCGACGGGCTTTCAGCGCTTAAGGGCGGTGTCGCAGTTCATATTGCCTGTCATGCCCGGGCTCAGAACATGGGCCAGAAAGCGGCGGAACTTTTACGCCTGCTGCCGGATACTGAGATTAATGTGATCGAGAGATGTTCTGGCCATGGCGGGTCCTGGGGAATCATGAAAGACAATTTTGAGGTCGCCCTGAAAGTTGGAAAGCCAGTTGCCAGGCAGGCGGCAGCTAAGGACCCGAGTTTCGTAGTGTCCGAATGCCCGCTTGCCCGGGATCACATTATTCAGGGCATGGAGGGTTTGGCTGAAGACGGGGCAGAGGTAAAAGTCGATACTTCCAAACACCCCATCGAACTTATTGCCAAAGCCTACGGCCTAACTTCTGGAGAATAGACGATGGCAAAGCGCCAACTGACCCGAGCCGATATCATGCCGATGGAGGCCTATATCCCGGAACGCAAAGAACGTCGTCGCGCGCTGACTGAGCGCAAGCGAGATCGGCGGATTGCCGTTGGCCCTGACGTCACCTTCTATTTTGAAAACTACGACACCATGTGGCATCAAGTGCATGAGATGTTGTACATCGAAAAGGGTGGAGAAGATCAGATTAAAGACGAGCTAATGGCCTATAACCCTTTGATTCCACAGGGAAATGAACTTGTCGCAACGATGATGTTTGAAATAGATGACCCGGATCGACGCAACCGGGAATTAGGCCGATTGGGTGGCGTTGAAGATACCATCACAATTCGAATTGGCGGCGACGTTGTGACGGCGGTATCCGAAACCGAGGTAGAACGGACGACGGATGCAGGAAAGACTTCATCAATCCATTTCTTACATTTTCCGTTCACCGCAGCCCAAATCAAACAATTCCGTGATCCGGAAACAGAAGTCATTTTGTCAATTGGCCACACCCACTATGGTCACATGGCGGTGATTTCTGGCACGGCACGCACGACCTTGGCAGATGATTTCGAATAATCAGCTATTTTAAAATTTCGTTGCGGTGAACACCCCAAAATTCAACCCGCCGCAGCCATCCTTTAAAGCCGTCAATTTCCACTCGGCACCAGCCATCGGCGCCTGGGCAGGATACAAGTTTTCCAATGACCATGGCTTCTATTCGGGCGAGTGACGGGCTTTTGGCGTCGGCTTTGGTGCGAAGGGTACGGACGCTGCCAGGGTTTCCGGTCACAATTATTGTCCGTTTGCCGGCCACCATGCTTTGGTGAATCCAGCCCTGGGTCCCTTGCCAGTCGCGAATTTTTCGCCACGTCTTGTATTCGGCGATGATCTCTACCGGCAAGTTTTGGCGTCTAAATATCCATTCGATCGGGTGCCGCACGTCAGGCCCAGTACGCAGATTGACCTCATTTGCCCGCAAGCTAACGAACCGAGGGAGGGGTAGACCTGTACCTTCGGGCGCTGCCAAGGTGGGCCCGGGTTTCGCCACCCCAAAGCCAGCACTTAGAAGCAAAATCGCCAAAAATTTGACCAAAAAATATTTCATACGCAGGGTCCGAAGCGACAGTTCACGGTTGAAGACTACCTTTATCCCAGGACTTGCCCATGGGCAACGGCGAAGAGGGAATGTATTACATTCGCCATGGGGCGTTGGTCGCCCTCGCCACAGGGCGCTGGACAAAATCCCGCCATATTGGTAATTCACGGGCGGTGTTTTTGCACCAGCCGATGATATTGGCCTACCGAAGAGGATGTGAATGGCCCACCGAAAACCCTTGGTCGTCGTGACGCGAAAGCTGCCAGACGGGATCGAAACCCGGATGATGGAGCTGTTCGACGTTCGCCTGAATTTGGACGACAAACCGATGACCCAGGATCAACTGATCGAAGCGGTCAAAGAAGCTGATGTTTTGGTGCCGACCCTCAATGATGTCATCGACGCTGATGTCTTAAGCCATGCTGGTGAAAACCTTGGTTTAGTTGCGAATTACGGCACCGGGGTCGATCACATTGATTTGCCGATGGCCAAGGAAAAGGGCGTGTTCGTTTCCAATACGCCGGATGTCCTTACCGAAGATACAGCCGACATGACCATGGCGCTGATCCTTGCTGTACCGCGGCGTTTATCGGAAGCCGAGCGCCTTGTTCGCGCGGGCAAATGGACCGGCTGGACCCCAACCTTGATGCAAGGCCACCGCATCTATGGCAAGCGACTGGGTATTGTCGGCATGGGTCGGATTGGCCAAGCCGTCGCCCGTCGCGCACGTGGCTTCGGTCTTTCAGTCCATTATCACAATCGCAATCCTGTACATCCCGAGATCGAGGAAGAACTAGAAGCCACCTATTGGGAGAGCCTGGACCAGATGCTGGCTCGAATGGATATCATTTCTCTCAATTGCCCGCATACGCCGGCGACATATCATCTAATGTCGGCTCGGCGGCTAAAATTGCTCCAGTCACACGCTTATGTCGTTAATACATCTAGAGGCGAAGTCATTAACGAAAACGCCCTGACCAACATGCTGCGTGCTGGGGAACTAGCGGGTGCTGGTCTGGATGTTTATGAAAACGAGCCCGAAATTAACGAAAAACTTTTGGAACTGGAAAATGTCGTCCTGTTGCCGCATATGAGTTCCGCCACCATTGAGGGGCGCATGGCCATGGGCGAACGGGTTCTGATCAACATTAAGAATTATATCGACGGCCACAGCCCGCCTGATCGGGTTCTGGTGGATAGCTTTTAGCGATACACTCGGCTGCCGGGCTTCTCGTATACGCTCGTTCGAGGAAACTTCATGCGCGCGATAACAGCGTCTCTTCATGTTCTTGAAATTCCCTTTACCGATCCGCTGCGGGCATTCCGGCCGTTTGCCGACGACCCCGTCGTGGCATTTTTCGACAGTGCGACCGAAGCCGGGGGCCAGGGCCGATATAGCTATATCGCGATTGATCCCTTTCGGGTTTTGCGAACGGAACTTTTAGAGAACACCAACCCGTTCGATGCCTTGGACGTAGAATTATCGAAATACAATCTCCCTCGCCATCCAAACTTGCCCCCCTTTCAAACGGGTGCCGCCGGCGTTTTGAGTTATGAGGCCGGTCGCCACCTGGAAAAATTGCCTGCACCCAAATCCCAAGGGCAGGATTTTCCGGAGATGGTCATTGGTCTCTATGACACTGTCGCCGCGTTTGACATGAAAGAGCAGAAGGCGTGGGTGTTGGCCAGTGACGTTGCTGACGGTGACGTTAATTTGCCAAAAAGATTACCGCCAGAAACTCGGGCCAAACACATGGCGCAAAAAATTGCTACCGCGCCTGAATTGAATGACCCAGATTGGGCATCGTCAGGAAGCTGGCAACCTGAAGTTGGCCGCGAAGACTACGAAGCGGCCCTTGGCCAAGTGATAGAGTACATTCACGCGGGCGATATTTTTCAGGCCAATCTGACCCAACGTTTTTTAGGAACCCTGCCAGAAAATCTTACGGCTTTTATGTTGTATCAGCGTCTTCGCGATTTGAGCCCAGCGCCGTTCGCAGCCTACCTATCTTGTGGTCCGGATGAAGCCGTATTGTCTGCATCGCCCGAACTGTTTTTGTCGCTTGATGATGCGGGTCAAGTTGCCACACGACCGATCAAAGGAACCCGCCCCCGGGGTGCGACCGAAGCCGAAGATGCGGTTCTTAAGGGTGTGCTGCAAAACAGCGAAAAAGACCGCGCGGAAAATTTAATGATCGTTGATCTGTTGAGAAATGATCTTTCTCGGGTTTGTGACGTGGGCTCTGTTCGTGTTGGCCATCTCTATAGCCTGGAAACTTTTGCGACGGTGCATCATTTGGTTTCTGAAATTAAGGGCCGATTACAGGTTGGGCTCGGACCTGTTGATTTATTACGCGCAACTTTCCCAGGTGGATCAATCACTGGCGCGCCAAAAATCCGCGCCATGGAAATTATCAACGAATTGGAACCAGCCCACCGTGGCCCCTATTGCGGCACAATTGTTCGAATAGGCTTCGATGGCTCCATGGACTCCAGCATCGTAATCCGCACCTTGACGGTAAAAGACAATACCGTCGTTGCCCAGGCAGGCGGTGGCGTCGTTGCGGATTCCAGCCCGGCGGCAGAGTATGAAGAATCCTTGACGAAGGTCGCGCCTTTATTGCGGGCGCTTGATCCTTTGGCCCGGCCATGAAGGTCTATCTGAACGGCACATTGGTGGACCGGGACGACGCTCGCATTGACCCCATGGACCGAGGGCTACTTTTGGCAGATGGCCTGTTTGAAACCATCCGAATAGAAGACGGTGACCCGACCCGCTTGGATCGTCATCTTCATCGGCTCAACCATGGGTGCGACGTGTTGGGGATGAACTTCCCCCAAGCTTTAAAGCCAGCCATAGCCGAAACCATCTCGGCGAACAAAGTAGCTAACGGTGTCCTCCGTCTGACCGTGACTCGAGGCCCCGGACCTCGGGGTGTGTTGCCACCGAAAGAGGCTAAGCAAACGGTGATGATTTCAGTGACGCCAAGCGATATTCGCACAGCCGAGCCAGTGAAAGCCATAATTGCCCAAATCACCCGGCGGAACGAATTATCGCCTCTCGCCCAATGCAAAAGTTTGAACTATCTAGATAACATCGTCGCGCGGCGAGAAGCGGCTGACCGTGGAACGGACGAAGCCTTGTTGCTGAACACGGTGGGGAGCTTAGCCGAAGCAACGGCGGCAAATTTGTTTGTGGTGATTGACGGTACGCTGCTAACGCCGCCGACTTCAGATGGTGCATTGCCAGGGGTCATGCGGGAAGAAATATTACCCGATGCTGAGGAACGGACCCTGGGACCCGATGATTTGGCCCGTGCAAGTGAGGCGTTTCTGACAAATAGTCTTGGTGTGCGGCCGCTGGTAACTGTTGATGGCAATCCTATTGGTGATGGTCTGCCAGGACCGGTGACGAAAAAATATTTAAATAAATAAAATCGAGCCGTCCTTGGACGCGTCATTTAGGAAGGTCACCACGCCGCCCTCTTCAAACGGCACGTCGTCTCTAAGGTCTGCTCGGGTTAGACCTTCTGCGCGCAAGCCCATTTCGCAGACCATAAACTTAACACCCATGTCCACGCAGGCGCTCAAAAGTTCTTCAAACGCGCCGACGCCGAGACCCTTAAATTGATCGTCCCGCGCACCACCATTTCCCCCTCCACCTTGGTTGCTCAATTCCATTTCACGCCACGGATACGCTCCCCTTTCGTCTTTTTTAAGCAGCGCGTGGCAGGCACCCATGGTGAAAAACAATGTTGTCTCTCGGTTGCTGGCCTGTGCTCCACTGGCCATGACCAAGGCGTAATGGACCTTGTCGAATTCGCCTGAAAACACGACCAAGGAAAGTTTATCAGGCCCGAGTTTAGTGCTCATGGATTGATAAATCCGTGATTGAAGGAGCCTCGCCACAAAGCGGGCAGCCGGGGTCTGGGCGCACTTTGATTTTCCGGAACGTGGTGCCCAAGCCTTCGTAAATCACCAACGACCCCGACAGGCTATCGCCAATGTGCAGAATTTCTTTGATCACTTCTGTCGCCTGCAGGGACCCGACCATGCCACAAAGCGCGCCGAGCACACCGGCTTCGGCACAGGTCGGAATTTGCCCGTCCGGCGGTGGCTCGCGGTAGAGACAGCGGTAACAAGGATGCGCGCCGTCTTCATGGGCCTTAAACGTGGAGACCTGTCCATCAAAGCGCAAAATAGCGGCCGAGACCAAGGGCCGCTTGGCAAAATAGCAGGCGTCGTTGATCAAAAACCGAGTGGCAAAATTATCCGTGCCATCGGCGACGATATCATAAGCGCTGATCAATTCCATGGCGTTCGCAGTGGTCAATCGTTCGGTGTGACGGACCAAGGTCACTTCAGGATTGATGGCGGCGAGAGTCTCGGCAGCGCTGTCTACTTTGGGCCGTCCGACCGAAGGCGTGGTGTGAACAATTTGCCGCTGCAAGTTACTGAGATCAACCGCGTCGTCATCAACCAAGCCAATGGTGCCAACACCAGCGGCGGCAAGATATAGCAATAAAGGTGAGCCCAAGCCGCCGGCACCAACGACCAAGACCTTCGCCGCCATAAGCTGTGCTTGGCCTTCGCCACCAACTTCTGGAAGCAAGATGTGACGGGCATAGCGTTGAATTTGGGCTTCGTTGAAGTCCATCACTCCAGGCCTAGGCCCTCGAACAAAGGCGTCGACAAATAGCGCTCGGCAAATGACGGCAGAATAACGACGATCATTTTCCCAGCCATGTCGTCCCGTTCACCCAATTCCAGGGCTGCCGCGAGTGCCGCACCTGATGAAATGCCAACCGGCAATCCTTCCAACAGCGCAACCTTTCGGGCCATCGCAAAAGCGGTTTCATTGCCGATCTTGAGAATTTCATCGATCAGGTCGGTTTCCATATTCCCTGGGATAAAACCCGCGCCTATGCCCTGAATTTTATGAGGGCCAGGGACACCACCAGAAAGGATCGGGCTGTCTTCTGGTTCAATAGCAATCATCTTCAGTTCCGGCTTCCGTTCTTTTAGGACCGAACCGGTGCCGGTAAATGTCCCCCCCGTACCAACGCCGCTGACAATCGCATCAACTTTACCGTCCGAATCCCGCCAAATCTCTTCGGCCGTAGTTTGGCGGTGAATTTCTGGGTTGGCGGGATTATTAAATTGTTGCGGCATGATTGAATTTGGCGTGGCTTTCAAAATCTCCTCCGCCTTTTCAATTGCGCCGCGCATGCCTTTGGCGGCAGGTGTCAATTCAATTTTTGCACCGAGCAAGAGCAGCATTTTCCGGCGCTCCATAGACATGCTTTCCGGCATGGTTAGGATCAAATTATAGCCCTTGGCGGCACAGACGAAGGCCAGGGCAATGCCTGTATTGCCAGATGTGGGCTCGACGATGGTTGCGTTGGGGCCCAATTCACCGCGTGTTTCAGCGGCCTCAATCATGGCCAAACCGATGCGATCTTTGACCGAGGAAAGTGGATTAAAGAATTCACATTTGAGATAAATTTCTGCATCGACGTCCTTGACGATGTTGTTGAGCTTGACGAGGGGTGTCCCTCCAACGGTTCCGATAATGTTTTGAGCGAGCATGGCTGCTTTT
>Ga0209558_1002997_pt1 | contig 10608 bp, 8 predicted proteins | sample SaaInlV_150m_DNA_3_FD_184674 | JGI IMG/M metagenome (GOLD analysis project Ga0209558, IMG submission 184674) | Marine microbial communities from expanding oxygen minimum zones in the Saanich Inlet - Saanich Inlet SI074_LV_120m_DNA (SPAdes) (version 2) | ecosystem: Environmental > Aquatic > Marine...
ACACAGAAGCCGTTGACCGCACTATCGGGGTGAAACAGCAGCCCCGCAGGCAAGTCGGCACCCGTCACATGCGTCGATAGCGACTGCGAGTGGTGGCCCTGCACCATCGTGATCGACGCGTCCTTGACCTTGACTGTGCCGCCCGGGTTCATCGACAGCGCGCGCGAGCCCATTTTGAGCTTGTGCACTTCCTGGGCAACCACGCACAACTCATAGTTGCCGACGAACTTGGCCTTGGTCTTTTTGCACACTTCATAAGAATCGCCAATGTGGTCGCGGTGGCCGTGGCTGGCGATCACGATATCGGCCTTCTTGACTTGCGCGAGTGTCATCTTAGCCGTGGGATTGCTGTCGAGCCAAGGATCGAAATAGGTAACCGACTTCTCGGACTCGAAGCGGAACGAAGCATGGCCGATAAAGGTGATTTTCACCGATGCCATATTAGGTCCTTTCTAATAGATAATTAACGTTGACTCAAATCGTCGCCCAGATCCGTGCAATCGAAAACACCCTTCTCGGCACAAACGGCGACGAGCAATAGTTGCAGATTCTCTTGCGTGTGATTATAAAGCCCGTGACTGCCACTCAACTTGTTGGGAATCGCGTCCCATTGTGAGACCTCTTGCGTCTCTCCGTCGACCGTCATCCGCCCGCTGCCCCCGATAATGATATAACACTCTTCGACACCTTCATGGCTGTGATAACCGATCGAAGTATCCGGTGGCAACAAATAATGGGCAAGCAAACCAAAATTCGAGCGAAAGTCCTCCGCCTGCCAGATCTTCCGGCTGCCGACTTCTCCCTTACCGCCATGCGACGGGGCGTATTTTAAAGCATCGCGATCCAACCGCCCCACCGGCAACCGATCGGTCGATTCCAATTGCGCGCCGACCCGGTCGTCGCCCAGGTCGGTAGACTTCGGCTGGCCACCAGGCACCGCGCAGTTGACATTAAACCAGCGCGTCTCCTGGTCGGTGTGGTTGTAAATCGCATGCGCCTCACCCGAGCGCAAAGGCACCGCTGCACCGCCGATGACCTCCGCCGTGCGTCCGTTGTGGCTAAACTGCGAGGCGTTGTCGACGGCGATGAAGATCTCCTCGTTGTCGTCGTGGCGGTGATAGCCGATGCCGCCCCCCGGTGGCAGGACGGCACAGTGCACGAAGGCGAAGGGTGTCGCGAAATCATCCCTTTCCCACAGGCGATTGAAGAGAATCGTCCCCGCACCACCGTGCACCCCCGACAACTCCTGCATATCCTCGCGCTTGGCATTGGCTACGCGCATGGCAGCCTCACTTCTCGCGGTGGAAGAGTTGCAGGTTCAAATTGTTCGGCCCCTCGAAAAAACCCAGCGTGATACCGGTGCCGCCGCCGACGTCGAAAGGCTCCTTGGTGATGTTGACCCCTTTGTCCTTCAACTCCTGCGAGCTCCCTTCGACGCTGTCAACGTCAAACGATATATGGTGGAAGCCTACATCGGCCCCCATCGCCTTCTGCGGCATCAATTCGAGCAAGATGCCGCCGGCGTCGAGGAAGACATAGTCCTCGTCGTCCTCGTTCTCGAAACGCTCCACTACCGTCAAACCCATCTTCTGCGTATAAAACTCTACTGCTCCTTCGATATCGTCGGTGACGATCGCGATTTTGTGAATTTTTTGTACCATCGAAATTCTCCTCGTCGATAAGTTTCTACTCATATTTAGCCGTCGGAAATATAAAGTATCGCTTAAGGGGTCACAATCAATCACCGCTAGCCGGTCGGAAAATTCCGCGGCAGCGTGCCTTCTGGATGCACCAGTGCATGGCGCTCAAAAAGCTGCTGCAAATGCACGAGTCGTTCAGGTGGAGCAGTGTCGACCATCAGATCGGTATACATACCCCCGATCTTGTATCCGTGCGCCACTGGACAATGATGCTTTAAATAACCGTCGACCCGTTCGAGCTCTTCGTCGGTCTTGCCGCGCTTGTGCAAGTTCATCGTAAACATCCGCCGCCGCGTACTGCCGCCGAACGAAGCATGCCAGGTATTATGGTCAAAGACCACCAAGTCACCCGGTTCGGTCTCCAGCGCCACATTCCCCGGTAGCTCCGACGGCGCGATGCCCAATTTTTCCACTTCGCGCGGATCGACCGTGCCGTTCCGCCACATCGAATCGGCTTTGTGGCTGCCCGGCAAAACCCGCAGACAGCCCGTATCCCGCCCGACTGGATCGAGATAGAACGCCATCTTAATCGCAAACAACTCGGGATAACCGCCATCTGGGTGCCATCCCGTATCGCCGCTATAATAATTGCCGTCACCCGAGGCATAATTAAAATCCGCGCCTAAAATATCCCCGGCAATGCCTATAATCCGTCTATCCTCGAGCAAGGTGCACAAGCGCTCACTATGGTCGATAGTCGGCACGATCATCGTGCGACTGGAACCGTCGTGCGCTCTGCCACTGCCGTGATTGTCCAGTACCTTTTCAAATTCCTCGGCGATCCAACCGATCTCATCGCCGCTGAAAATTTTGGCAAAGGCCAGATAACCGAAAGTGTCAAAAAAATTGTGTTGTTCCTGCGATAAGTTCATAAGAGCGTCTCCTACGACGACGGTCGCAAGCGGGTAAGGCGACCCATCACACGACCGACCCGAATGCGATTATAACGCTGCAGCCAGATCGGATAGACATTGCCAATCAGGTTGCACAGCGATAAATGGAAAAAGAATGATCTCTCAAAAGCGCAAAAAATAGTCCGCGCCAACGTTAGACTGAGAGCGATATAATCGCCCTATTTCCGCCTCATGTATTTGACGCCTCAACTCCGACAAACCCTTTTTCGAGCGCAAGTGAATCCACTTATTGAGCGCCGTAAAGGGGCTACGGACGAACAACCAACGGTAGCATAATACACCCCGCCAGCGATATAACTTGGCCCGTTCGAAAATGCGAATCCGCAACCAGTCTGCCACCGACCAAGGCCCGCCCAGCCATAGCAAGAATCGATCTAAAGGCCTGCAAGGCGCATACCTTAGTCTACCCGCACCTCGCACCCCTCCTCCGCCGAGCGATGCAACGCGTCCAACGCCCGCATTACATTTAGCACTTCCTCCTTCTTGACGATCTCTTCCTCTTCCCCCTGCAACATCCGCACAAAATGCTCAGCCGCCAGCCAATGCCCATAAAACGGCACGTCTAAATCCTGTGGCACCCGCGGATTCACATTCGCCTGATAACTACCCACGTTCTTCGACAGCACTAGCGGATCAAAATTCAACCCCCCTTCGGTCCCGAGGATCATATTGCCGCCCATATTCTCGGGAATATTCGCCGCCCAACTAGTCTTAACCGCCATCGTCGCACCGCCTTCGAGCCGCAAAAAACCCGCCGCCATGTCCTCGACCGTAAACTCCTCATGGCTATACGGCCGCGGTGCCAAGACCCCGGCCGGCGCGCCGCTCTCAGCGAGCGAGGTCGCCAAACCCTCGTCGCGGTTGCCAAATTTTGTATAGGTCGCGCCACTCGCCGCAATTACCTTCGGACTGCCCATCAACCAAAGGATCTTGTCTACCATGTGCACGCCCAAATCGTAGAGCGGCCCCGACGCCGAATGTTCCTTCATATGAAAGCGCCCCCAAGTCGGAATTCCGCGCCGTCGCATAAAAAAGCACTCGGCATAGTACATCTCCCCCAACTGCCCCGACCGCGCAATCTCCCACGCCGCCATCGACGCGGACGAAAAACGCGCGGTCTGCGTAACAAAGAGCCGCCGGTCGGCCGCCTCCGCCGCCGCATACATCGCCACCGCGTCCTCATAACAGGTCGCGATCGGCTTCTCGCAAAAGACATGTGCCCCCACCTCGAACGCAGCGATCGCCTGCTCGCGGTGAAAGGCGTTCGGCGTACAAACCGAAACGATATCCGGTTCGACCTCCGCTAACATCTGCCGCCAATCATCATAGACCTGCGCAATGCCTTCGCTGTCAGCAGTCAACTGCGCCTTGGCCTTATTCGGATTGGCCACCGCCACGACCTCGACGTGCTCGGAGACGTTCTTCCAACCGGGAATATGCCCCGCATTGGCGATCATCCCGGCGCCGATCACGCCGACCTTCAGCTTAGCACCTGCCATCGGATTTCCTTTCGATGCTTTTCAGACGTTGTAATGACCCGCGAATATTCCCCATAGATCGAGATCGGCCTAAGCCGCCCCGGTCAGTTTTTTCAAATAGTCTACCGCATCGGCCAAACTTTGCGGGCCGAGGTGTTCCGGGGCGATCACCCCGTCGTATTCGGCCTTCACCAGGGCCTGCACACAACGGGCCATATCCACATCCCCTTGCTGCAGCGGAACCTCCTCGTGATCCATCAGACAGGGTCCGTGCTGGGCTTGGTTGCGGGCATGGGCGAAGAATATGCGTTCCATACCCCATGTCTCGACCGGCGTATGCGGATCCTCGCCGATCAGCGACATCCCCTGGCAATAGGTCACTCCGTTATTAGGACTATCCACCGCCTCCCAGATCGCATGTACGACATTGACCGCCCACAAGTGATTGGCCAGTTGCAGGTCGACCTCGTCGGCGACACCGACCACCTCTTTGAAAAACTCGACAATTCTCGTCCAACCTTCTTCGCCCGGCATCACCATCAAGGATCTGCCCGGATGGTGTTCGTCAAAGTAGAGAAACTGGTCGAGCGGATAAAACAGTGCCGTATCGACCCCCGCTTCCCCCGCAGCGCGCAGCATTTGACAAAGCCCCGCCCGCCCCTCCTCGTCCTCGCCGAGCACCACCTCGCGCGAAGGCACCGGTATAATCATCCCGGCGACCTCAATATCCCGCTGCGCCAACTGCACCGCGAACCTCTTACAATCGTCACCCGTCAAACGACCGCGCTCGGCAAAACCCGGCACAGAGCCAACATACAGGAAAATATCATTCACGCCCACATCGCGGCACTGGCCGGCAATTTCGTCCGCATCGCTCGAACTCGCATGTATCCCTATACGCATCTATCACTCTCTTTCGCCATGAAAAATGCACAACCTTAACGCTTTTGCACTCTCTCTTTCGCTTGCCAGCATCTAGCCCGCTATGCGTGCTGATCAGCGATCCTCACAACATTAATCGCACTAAATCCAAGCAGCAAAATAGGCCGGTGGCGACCATGAGATCAAGCGCCACACCGCCGTCCGCTTTTACTCCGCAATTTTAGCATGGACACCACCGTTCAGGGTGTCTACACTAAACGCGTAATCACCCTTGCCATTGGGAACTAGATCCTATGTCTTTCTACGTCGCCGCCTACGATACCGAAGCCGTCTTTGCCTGGTGGGAACCCACCCGCTCCGATGCCGCCGGTTACGACGCTTATCTTAGCTACGAAGGCGAACCACGGGAAACCTTCCTCGCCGGTGCCCGCGCCGTCGCCGAGGCGCATCTGGGCACAGAGACCCCGGCGACTTTCTTCATCGTCGCCAAACTCCTCGACCACTGCGGCTCCGAACTCCGCGCAATCCTCGCCCACCCCAGCTTCGACCTGCAGTGCCAAAGCTATACCCATCCCGACCTGATCCGCATTTCTACCGACGAAAAAACCCTGCGCTACGAATATCTCTGCACCCACCGTGCGCAAGCCCCCGATCACCCGCCGCTCTAGAATATGCCAACACCGCCCAATATCCTTTTCGTCTTGACCGACAACCAGCGCCACGATCTATTAGGTGCCGCCAACAATCCCATCATCCACACTCCCCACCTCGACCACCTAACGCGTCGCGGCACCCGCTTCACCCACGCCTTCGCCACCACCCCCATTTGCGCCGCCAGCCGAGCCAGTATTCTCACCGGCCTCTACGAACGCCGCCATGGCTTCACCTTCCTCACCCCGCCGCTTGCCGCCGCCTGCGCCCGCACCAGCTACCCCGCCTTACTGCACGACGTCGGCTACCAAACCGGTCTGATCGGCAAGCTCGGCATTGAGTCAAAGGGGGTCGGTGATATCATCGATATAGAAGACACCGCGACAACCGTGCCCGCCCTATTCGACCTCCTCGACAACTACGAGCACTGGGGGCCAGAAGGCTACGAGATCGCGCAACCCGACGGCTCAACCCGTCACCTGACCGATATCACCGGCGACAAGGCCATCGATTTTCTGCGCGCCTGCCAATCGCCCTTTTGCCTATCCATAAGCTTCAACGCCCCCCATGCCCAAGACAACGATCCACGCCAGTATATCTGGCCCGAAAACGAAAACGCACTATACCAAGACACCACCTTCCCCGAACCCCTCAACTCCGACCCGGCTTATTTCGCCTCCTTACCCGATTTTCTCCGCCATTCCGAAAGCCGCAAACGCTGGTCTAAACGCTACGACACCCCACAAAAATTCCAACGCAGCATGCAGGGCCTCTACCGCATGGTCAGCGGCGTCGACCGCAATATCGGCCGCATCCTAGCCGAATTAGAACGCTTGGACCTCACCGACAACACCATTATCATCTTCACCTCCGACCACGGCATGTTCTACGGCGAACGCGGCCTGTGCGATTGCTGGCTCCTGCACGAGGAATCCCTCCGCGTCCCCCTGCTGGTCTACGACCCGCGCACAGCACACTCCGGACTTACCCGCCACGAAATGGTCCTCAACATCGACATCGCCCCAACCATATTGGATTTAGCCGGCATCCCGGCGCCCACAACATATCAAGGCCGCAGCCTCGCCCCGCTCTTACAAAATCAAACCGTAGCCTGGCGCGAAGACTTCCTCTGTGAACACCACTTCACCCACCCCACCATCCCCAAAAGCGAAGGCCTGCGCAGTCAAGACTGGAAATACTTCCGCTACTACGAACAAGACCCCCTATACGAATGCCTCTACAACCTGCCAATCGACCCTAACGAAACCACCAACTTAGCCGCCGATCCCGAGCACGAAGATCAACTCAACCTCATGCGCGTCCGCTGCGACCAACTCATCTCGGAGGCACAAGCGGGTAGTCCCTGAGCTTTCCCGCCCCACGCATTGATCGACCGAACCATCACAATCAGATATATCGGCTTTCCCCCTAGCCACACCCCAATCAATTAACTTATTGCGAAACCAAAAGGACTAACGACTAAACCTTTCTCATACCCACAATCCAGACTCGGACTTGGTCCCTTCCCCCCCAGACCCTATTTTCACACACTCATAAACCATTAGATACGCTGTAGCCACAGAGGCCTTTGCGAGGATATACCCGCAGCGGATTGCGGTCCCGATTTCACAGGATTGTGGAATCGGAAAAGACCGCCCCTCGCAGCCCGACAGGAGTCGGGCGAGAATGAGCGAGGGCATACCCTCCGAAAGGCCATCCACCTCCGTAGCCCAGAGGCCACCTCATGTCCCACGACCTGTTCGACTTGACCGACCGAGTAGCCCTAGTCTCCGGCGCCGCCAGCGGCCTCGGCAAAGCCATGGCCACGGGCCTAGCCGAAGCCGGCGCCGACCTAGTCCTAGCCGATATAAACCCCGACGGCCTCGCCACCACCGCCAAAGAGTTAGCCGCTCCCGGCCGCCGCACCCTGCCCGTCACCTGCGACATGTCGCAACCCGAGCAAATCCGCACCATGTTCGAACTCATCGACGAGGAATATGGCCGCATCGACATCGTCGGCAATGTCGCCGGCGACGCCAAGCGTAACACCCCACTCGAACTCACGCCGGACGAGGTCGCCTACACCTTGCACAATCTCATAACCGGCCGCCTGGTCTGCTGCCAAGAAGCCGGCAAACGCATGATCGCCTCACCCAATGGCGGCAGTATCATCAATATCGTCTCCATCGCCGGTATCAACGCACTCGGCCGCAACCACCTCGCCTATAGCATCGGCATGGGCGGTGTCGCGCAAATGACCCGCGAGCTGAGCACCGAATGGGCGGCCAAAGGCGTGCGTGTCAACGCCATCGTCTGTGCACAACTGATGAACGAAGGCCTAAAAGAACGTATCGCCGCCGACCCCGCGCTGGGCGACACCTACCTGCGCGGCATCCCCATGGGTCGCCTCGGCGACTCCAACGACATCAAGGGCGTATCGATTTTTCTCGCCTCCGACGCCTCGTCCTGGATCACCGGCGCGATGATTCCATTGGACGGCGGCAACCTTGCCAAAAATGCCGGTGGCACACACCCCGGTATGCCCAATGCACCCGACGAACAAGTCGGCCTCGATTGAACAAGACCTGGCACACGAACTCTTCTCGCGAACAACGGTCCACGGGTCGATCTTTTTCAACACTCTCGTTCCAACCAAGCACCGCAGCAAGGCTCTCCGCATAACCCTATGCCATCCTCCGTTTCCAACCTGTCCTCCACCCCCCGCAACTGGGCACTATACACCCTGTTATTGGGCGCCCTGACCTGGGCTTGTTTCGGCAACCTGCGTTTCCACCTGCTCGAAACACACGACTTCGAAACCTTTCGCGACAACGCCAACGTCAGCGCCGACTTCGCCTATTTCTTTTCCGCTGAGAAAGAACAAGCCTCCGGCCGTCTATTACACGAATTTTCCATGTGGCTGGCCCATGCCGCCTGGGGCCAAAATCCGGCCGCCTTCCATCTGCTCGTCGTCGCGCTGCATTTCGCCGCCAGCCTATTATTGTGCCGCACCTTTATGCGTGCCGGGGCCGACCTTGAACTGAGCATGCTCGCCGGGCTGTTCTTTCTGCTCAATGTCGCGCACTTCCGCGCAGTACATTGGCTCTCCGGCTTTAACTACGTGCTCGCCTTCGTCCTGACCCTGGCCACCGTCTTGGCCTATCTTCGTTTTGTCGCCACCGGCCGCACGCCCTGGCTCGCCGCCTGTTACGCCAGCCTAGTATTGGGCGCCTTCAGTCATCTGGCCAGCCTGATGGCCTGGCCCTTCTGTCTGTTTCTAGCCTGGCAACAAGGCCACGATCTACGCCGCGCATCGCGCCACCTGGCCCCTTTTGCCCTCTTGCTCGCCCCCGTCCTGGCCCTGGTCCTACGCTTCACCGCCAAACGCACCAGCACCTGGGAAGCGCTGGACTTCTTCTCCGTCGCCGGGCTTTGGGATCTCGTCGCCGGCATCGCACGTTCGACGCTCTTCTTCGCCAGTCGCCTGCTGAGCACCGCCCACTGGCTGCCCCTGGCTTCACACGAACGCCACACCTGGGAATTCGCCGTTGGCGCACTGGTGCTCGTCGGCCTCGCTTGGCTTATCTGGAAAAAACAAGGCCCAGCCGCACTCTGGGCCGGTTGGACCTTGCTGATGCTGCTACCCTTCGTGTTGCTGACGGAAGAAAGTATCCTCGATTTACCCGTAGGCCCATCGCGTTACCTCTACCTGCCCAGCGCCGGCACCGCACTTATTATTGCCTGGGCCTTGCGCCGGACAGCGCTTGCCTTACCCGCATGGCGGCATGCAATACTCGGCGGCACAACCGTCGCCCTAATCTTCAGCTCCCACCACGGGCTCCACCAGGCCGAAGCGCTCACCTATTACAACTCGGGCCGGACCTATCTCGCCGCCGAAGACGACCGCACCGGCGTCGCGCAGCTGCGCCAGGCTATCGAACGCGCACCCAATCGGATCAACCTTGAGGACGCCTATGTCCGGCTGACGATGGGGCTGATGCGCCACCCCTATCAGACAGCCGCAGTGCTCAAAGAAGCGCTCGCGCACTTTCCGCAAAATTCTTATCTACAGGTCTACAACCTCGCCTACAATTCGCTGCATTCCGGTTTTGCCGAAAACGGCCGGCTCAACGCGCTCAAAAACCACGTCAAAGCCAGCGCCGCGCTCGCGCAAGTCTACACTAATTTGGGGCTCGGTTACGAAAGTCTAGACGATTTGCAGCGCGCCATTACCGCCTATCAGTACGCGCTCGAATTCGCTCCAGGCCAGGTCAAAGCGTTAAAACGCCTCGGCGCGATTCGCTATAAACAGGGCCAGGCCGGCGAAGCCGTCGCGCTACTACAGCAAGCACAAGGCGCTGCAACCGACGACCGCGGCATCACCTACGCTACCATCCTCGCCCTACAGCTCGACGACCAATTCGCAGCCGCGATAACGGCCTGCCAAAAGGCGCTGACAGCAAAGCCTAGCGCCGATCTGTACAATCTCTTAGGGGAGTGTTACGAAGAGTCGGCGCAAACCGAGCCCGCGCTCGCAGCCTACCGAAAAAGCCTCGACCTCGATGCGAACTTCGCCCCCGCACACCGCGGCCTGGCGCGTCTGTCTGGTCAGGCCGGGCACTACCAGACCGCCTTTGCCAGCATCGAAAAAATCATCGCCCTCGGCCAAGCCGATACGCACGATTACGCCGATCTTGGCAATCTATATTTCCGCACCGGTGCTCGCGCCGAAGCCGAAGCCGCCTATCGAGAGGCCATCCATCTCGACCCCGGACAGGCCGCGTCCCATCACGACTTGGCGGTTGTATTGCGCACACTACAACGCCCCGACGAGGCCGCCGAGGCACTTGCCCGCGCCGTCGCACTCAAACCCGACAACTCAGAATACCACTACAAGCTCGGCAGCTTGGCTTTGGAGCAGAAACAAATACAAGCTGCGCAACAAAACCTGAACACCGCCATCGAGCTAGGTACAAAAAATCC
>Ga0209558_1003007_pt1 | contig 10590 bp, 10 predicted proteins | sample SaaInlV_150m_DNA_3_FD_184674 | JGI IMG/M metagenome (GOLD analysis project Ga0209558, IMG submission 184674) | Marine microbial communities from expanding oxygen minimum zones in the Saanich Inlet - Saanich Inlet SI074_LV_120m_DNA (SPAdes) (version 2) | ecosystem: Environmental > Aquatic >...
TCCCGGAGTCGGTGGCTTCACTGGCCAGAAGTACCCTTTGTTGTCATAGACACCATTCAGGTAGAGCATGTGGAAGTGTAAGTTCAGATTGAGTGCAGAACCGAAGCGCTGTATCAGTTAAGGACTCTGCTGCGACGACAATTTGCTCTGGGTCAGGCAGCGAGTTCAGTACTGCATCACCTGCCTCCACAGGTGATGCAGGGTGTAGTGTGGTCGGATTACGATCCCACCATCCGTTCTCCTCACGGTAAATGTCGCGAACGATGTACTCCGGTGCGCCATATCTTGCCTTCATGTATTCGAGCTCATTGAGAAACTCTGGATATATCATGTCAGCGAGTATCTCAGATTCGTTCATTCCCTGATTCATCCTACTGACCACCTCTGCTCGAAACCATCGAAGCGTTTCAGCAGTTTTCATCAACATCGTACGAATGACTTCTTTACCTCGAATTACCGGTCCGAATTCCTGAACGAGTAGTTCCGGTTCGAGTGCTGCCATTCTTTCACAAGAGTCTGCCCAGCGAAGCGAAAACCGCTGTGTCCGTAATGGGGTACCGATGTTGGGAATGGTCGTTCCTGGGAAAGAAGCACCCGCATAAAGCAGCTTTTCATCCGGCAACCACAATGCGATGCAATCATCAGTCTCCGAAGGTACCCAGAGTAGTTCGACACGCCGACCTTTTACGGGTAGTGCAATCTGATTGTGGAACGTAAGGTCGGGATCAAGCATTGTGAATTTGACTTTCGTTCCAGGAAACTGAATCTCGGCCAACGTCTTCTGTAAGCCCAGGGTCTCCCGGTAGCGCCGATAACGAACCAGACAGTTATCATGAGCAACGAGTACGGGTTCAGGTTCCCCCCGTTCCTTACTGTGTCGAATCCAGTCGCCAGCGCCATCATTGTATCCAAGGTGGCCATGGGAGTAGCAGATATGACTGACGCGCTTGTTTGTTACAGATCGAAGTGCTTCTATCATCCCCGCGGATACTCGGCCGCCGGGTCCCGAGTCCATGAGGACGACACTGTCTTGTGTCTGCACAGCGAGCGCATTTCCCTGCGCTGGCAGAATGTGAACGCCGTCAAGCACCTCGTTGAAACCTTCTGTTCCACTAAGAATCGTCTTGGCCTTGTCTTCGATTACATTGTCCATTTCACCCCTGGTGAGTTTTCCTAAGGCAGCATATCATCGTTGATACGGTTCAGACCCGGGCTATGTTTGGCAGAGGATGACAAGTGTCATTCCCGACTGTGCAAGCTCGCACATGTCATTAGGAAATCAGCGAAGGATGATTAAGAACCGTGGCGAGCGTAGACTTCGATAATCTTGCTGAACTCAGCAAAAATCTGTTCCACCAATGCTTCTGAGTTAACGATTCGCTCCAGACAGAGGCCTCGAATAAAGCAGCCAAGTACGTATCGAATCATCAGCGAGGACTCATGGTTATCGAATTCTGAGAATTCATCCATGGACAGTTCTGTCAGTTCCCGGGTGTAGGGCTCCATTTCCTCTGAGAACAGTGTGTTCAAGTTATCATCCGTTCTCGCCGCTACCATGAATTCTATTGTAGCTGGGAACCAGCGATCATATTCACGATACATGGCCTCGAGGCGTTCGTTCAGATTGAGATTCTCCTGACCTTGAGACATCCGACTACAATAGAACTCATAGCGTCTACGAATCAGATGAACCGACGCAGCCGCTACCAATTCGGCCTTGTTGGGAAAGTGGTGCGCTAGTGCGCCTCTTGACACACCCGCTCTCTTAACTACGTCAGTGGTAGTCGTGCTGGCATAACCTTTTTCCATGAGGCATTCGACTGTTGCATCCAATAACCTTGCCCGTGTCCGGGAGCTTCTCTCTTCATTGGTTTGTGGTCCTGACACTTGTTCCGCTCCCATTACCTTCTGCCCAACAAGGAATTGAGAAACTATAGGGAAATACTTAGGCATTGACAACATACAGGTCTGCCGGTATTTTTCAGTAAATATACCGGCAGACCTGTATGTTTTGTGTGATCTTGCGGAGCGCACAGGCCCCGAATAGAAACAACCACGAGGGATGGAGATATGCCTAGAGACAGCTCACTTACGAAAAAAACAATAGTCACAACTCTGCTTGCTATTGGTTGTACGCCAGCTCTAGCGGAAGAAACAGAGAGATCCGAAGGTATTGAAGAGATTGTAGTAACGGCGACCAAACGAGGTGGCATCAATGCACAGGACGTACCTGGCAGTATTACGGCCTTCGATGAGAACAAACTCGAAAGACTCGGGGTGGTGGACTTCGATGAGATGATCGTGCACGTTCCGGGAACAAATTTCATCGACAATGGTGGCCCAGGTCGCGGCCATGAAATAGCCTCTATCCGAGGTCTGTCACCGGTGGCAGATAACACTGTGAGCACAACGGCACAGTACCTTGATGGCGCACCACGATTTGGTCGCAACTATCGAATGTTTGACATTGGTGAAGTCGCCATACTCCGCGGTCCGCAGGGCACGTTGTGGGGTTCGCAGTCTCAGGGTGGTTTGATCTCATTTCGCTCCAACCGTCCCTACATGAATGAGTTCGACGCGAAGCTGCTTTATGATGGCTACAACTCGAAGAACGCTGACCTAAGCCATCGTGTTGCGGCGTCGGTTAATATTCCTGTGATTGAAGACAAGTTTGCCGTCCGAGTCGCGGGTCACGTGATTGATGAAGCTGGCTATATCGACAACGTCCTGACCGGCAAGGATGGTATCAATGATGTTGAGGAATCAGCCTGGCGGATTTCTGCGCTATATGAGCCAACCGACACCAGCAGCTTTACACTGATTTATCATGGCAATGATCTGGAAGCCAGCTCGCCGAACTTCTTTAACCTCGGAACTGGAGACCTGAACTCCGATGATCCTTTGACCGATCTTTGGAGTGAACAGGAATTCGATCTGGTCAATTTCATTGCAGAAGTTGAGTTTCGCAACATGACGCTCACTTACAATGGCGCTTACTACGATATGACTAACGACTACATTGATGTCGAAGAAGATATCTTTGGTTTTATCCCTCTTGGTAGAACGCATCAAATGACAACCGAAGAGAGCTGGACCCACGAACTTCGTCTGGCTTCGAACTATACTGACAACCCATGGAACTGGCTCGTAGGTGTCTATTCCGATGACTTCGACTCGGACGACTTGGGTGTTCAGAAGGAGGTAGTCGATCCAACTGATCCAGACTGGGCAGCGGGTGTGTTCGTGGGGTTTGATATCTTTGTTATTGGCGGACCTGAGACTTTCAAGGAAACTGCAATCTTCGGCGAAGTTTCTTATCAGTTTTCAGAGCAGGTTTCGGTACTGGTGGGTGCAAGATACTTCGATTGGGAAGTGGGTAACGAACAGGAGTTGACCTTTTTCGGAAGCAATTTCAATCAGGTAACCGGCGAAGTCGACGGTGATGATGTGTTCTACAAATTTCAATTGGACTACCAACCGACGGATGCATCGCTGATTTACTTCTCTCGGTCAGAAGGATTCCGTTATGGCGGCTTCAATCCCTTTGTTGGCCTTGAAGGGATTGGTCCCGACGTGCAACAGTTTGATCCGGATACACTGGTCAACTATGAAATTGGCTTCAAGACTCAGTGGTTCGATCGTCGGTTGATTGTTAATGGTGCTGTCTTTACCAGCGAGTGGGAAGACGTACAACTGGTTGTATTAGCAACACCCCCCAGCCCCTGGGCTTACACGACCAACGCGGGTAATCTCGATGCCGAAGGCGCAGAAATCGAATTCGTCTCTCAGGATATGCTCTTCCCGGGTTTCTATTTCTCCGGCAGCTATGCCTACAGCAAGAATGAGTTCACAGAAGATGCGAACCCTAACAATGCTGAGCGCTCGCTTATTGAGAAGGGTGAAGAGCTACGTCGAACACCGCGTAATACCTGGTCATTTGATATAGGCTATGATTTCCGAATTGGCGACTATGATGCTTTCTTCCGGGTCAACCACTGGCATCGTGATAGTACAACGACCGAGGGGTTCAACGGTGGTGACGGTGTTATCGATATCAAGGCACAAGATGTTTACAACGCTTCATTCGGTGTCACAGCAGAGAAGTGGACGGCGCGGCTTTATGTTGACAACTTCACCGATGAACGACCATTTCTTCAGGTTGTACCAAATGTGATCGACAATACCCTTGCAGACAGAGTCTCTAGCATACGACCACGCACCGTTGGGCTACAGTTGACTTATCGTTTCAGTGACTTTTAAGCTGATTTTCTCGGTACTCGACCAAGAATCAGTCAGGATCGAAAATGAAGTTGAGCAACGCAGAGGCGAATACGACTGGGAGTAGTGTGTCCAGCCTTTCTGTGGGGCAGACACTCGCCTACCTGGCACCTTCGGTGCCCATGTCCATCCTGGCAGCACCCGCACTGGCTACCCTCCCGGCACTGTACGCCAAGCACGGTGCTGTGAGCATGACCATGGTCGGCACGATCTTGTTCGCAACGAGAATATTCGATGCGGTAACTGATCCGATGATCGGGTACCTGTCAGATCGTTTCAGGACGCGCATAGGAAACCGTAAACCGTGGATAATTGCTGGTGGTCTTCTATCGGCTATCGGCGCATTTTACTGGCTCAGACCTGATGCCGATACCGGTGCCATGTGGTTTCTAATTTGTTCTGTACTGGTTTACCTCGGCTGGACGTTTTTCGAAATTCCCTACTCTGCCTGGTTTAGCGAGGTTACGCCGGACTACGATGATAGGTCGCGCCTGGCGACCTATCGCTCTATTGCCAATTATGCTGGCTATTTGATTTTTGTGTCAGCACCGCTTTGGCCAATGTTTGAAACGACAGAAATGACCCCGGAGGTTACCGCGCTTTTCTCTTGGGTGCTGCTCGGTGCGTTGCCGATTACCGTCGCCGTTGCCGTCTGGTGGGCCCCTGAGCATGTTGGCCCACCGAGGCAGATAAAAGCCATCAATCCCTTAACTGCGCTAAAAGAGGTCGGCGGCAATCCGCTATTTTGGATGCTGACGATGCCTCAGGCCCTCAAATCTTCTGCCAGCGGAATGGTTGGCGCACTGTATTTTTTTTACCTTGATAATCACCTGGGTATTCTCGACAAGATAGCTCACATAGGCATTACGGTTGCCGTATTAGGTGTGATTACCGCGCCGATTTGGGCAGTCGTACTGGAGCGAATCGGTAAGCATCGAGTGCTGGCACTATGTACGGTCGCGACATCTTTTACCCTGCTTGGTATGGGTTTGTTGCAGCCAGGGCCTTACGCTCTGCCGCTAATGATCGTTCTTTTCGGCTTTTCTACAATTTTCAGCAACGGTTCGAATATTGCGCCGATGGCGATGATGGCAGACGTCATTGATTATGATGAATACAAGACGGGATCCGCCAAGGCTGCTAACTATTACGCTTTTCCGGCATTGTTCGAGAAGATGGGGCTGGCCGCTGGCGGCGGTCTTGCCTTCATCATCGCAGGGTTGTTCGGGTTCACTCCTGACGGAACCAACGACTCGCTGGCGATGGTTGGTTTCTTTACCGCGTTCATCGGCATCCCAATAGTTCTTAACCTGATAGCAGCCGCTATCATTATTCGTTTCCCACTGACCAAATCTAAACATGCCGCGATCAAAACACGCCTGGTCAGACGACGATTCGCACAGGGTCAGGCATGACACCCAGGATTTATTCCAGTTCAAACTGTGGCTGGGCTGTAAGAAATTATGCCGTCTTACTGTTGAAGGGTGTGCCCTTTACCATGATACCGGCTAAAGATGAATCTGGAGAGAAGACAGATGAGTTCCTTCGCGCAACACCGCTTGGCCTTACGCCTTGCCTGGTTAATGATTTCGTTTCTGTCTGGGAATCAAGGACGATCAACGACTTTCTCGATGAGCACTTCCCAGCACCGAGTCTGATGCCGGCTGATCCCCCTAGTCGTGCAGAAGGCAGATGCTGGATGCATTATTGTGACAATGTCCTGATTCCCAGGACCGGAGCTGTTATGAAACAGGAAGAAGGTGCCATCGGGAGGCTGGCTGCTGGTCTGGATGAATTGCATGATCGCACCGATATAGGAGACGTCTATTTCTACGACAGCGGATTTTCCCTGGTGGACGTTGTGTTTTACACTCTTTTTGATCTAATCGATGGCTTAAGGCACATGGATTTAGCTGAGCCATTTCTCCACCACACGTGGCTGCATCAATGGGCTGAGAACACCAAAGCTGAACCCTGTCTAAGACTGGCTGGAGAACTGCCTGGGCTACTGAATTCTACGCCGGTGGAAGTGAGTGCGGATTGTCTGAATCAGTTTTTGTTAAATGGAGAAGCGGGAGTAGTTGATGCCTAAATTGATTGAAATGATGACCGAACTGGGTTCAATCGTTCTGGAGCTCGACATTGGCAATGCTCCTGTGACAGCAAATCACTTCCTCACCTTGATTGAAAACGGCCTGCTTCAGGGGTGTGTGTTCTATCGAATTGTGCACGACGCAGGCACCGGTGAGCCACCGTCCATTGATGTGGTCCAAGGTGGGCTTGGCTGGGAAAGCACAAGAGAAATCCCACTGGTTCTACATGAGACGACATTGTCGACAGGGCTACGGCATTGTGATGGCGCGGTATCCCTGGCACGTTCTCCGGGAGTTGGTGGTGGTTCAGAATTTTTTATCTGCGTTGCTGACAATCAGATGCTGGATGCGACGGAGGAAAATGACGGGCCCGAGGGAGGCTTTGCTGTCTTTGGCAAAATTGTCGAAGGTATGGACTTGGTAAGGGAAATACACGGTCAGCCTGCCGATCGAGACCCGCCTGGCGGCGATGAACGATTCATTGGTCAGTTTCTGACGGACTATGTTGCTGCCGAAGTACAAGTGCTCACTGCCAAACAATCGAATTGACTAAATACTGGATGTTGGTATGCGAAAACGATGGCTCTTGCTGATCCTCATCTGCCTTTTGAACGAGCTATCTGCTGAAGAAAAACCGATCAATCTTTCAGCAAAGCACTTGGAAGCCGCAAGGGAATATGATGAGCGGAATCGCGCCAGCCTGGTGATCAATGCAAATATTCAGGCCCATTGGATGCATGAAGGGCAGCAATTCTGGTATCGCCGACAGTCAGCCTCTTCTACTGAGATCGCCATTGTTGATTCCGCATCTGGAGCTCGTGTAAATACTTTCGTCCTCGATGATTTGGCTTCAGCGCTACAAACTGAAATCGGTTCACTTGCACTGCAGTTGTATGACAACCCGAGCAAAGTCTGGATTGAGGGCGAGAACGTCTGGGTGCAGTACATGCAATCGACGATGACAGTAACCTGCAGCTTCAAACCAGCCATTTGTGAATCAGTTGCGACGGAACTGGTGTCAGGACACTCGTCACCTGTGGGCGAGCAGTCAGTCTACCTGCAGAATTGTAGATAAGTACTTTAAACCACATATTCCCCAGGTTGCCAAAGTATCTTGATCACGCTTTCTTTCATCTCAGAAAGTCAGGGTGGTAGCTTTTCGGTAGAAATGAAGTAAACAAAAGCTCTAGTGAAGCGTATGCCCAACCGTTGAGAGGATAGGAATTATAACAGGGCTTTTCGAGCGAAAAATCTGAGTATCGAATCAGATGGGTTGGCGTTCTATGAAAGAGTGGAGGAACAAAAATCTTTTCAGTGATCAACCCGGACGCCTGTAAGCCATCAATTACAACTTACCGATCAACACAAGAATCATTAACCCGTTGTTGTTCCCGAAGTACGCGAGTGAGGTCACGCAACAACCGCCAGGTCCCTCCTTTGTAGCCATTCTGCGCAACCTTAGCTTTTCCTTCTTTTGTGATTGGGCCGGTCGATTTCTTCCATGGCTGCCATTGCTGGATCAATACTGACTGCCGCGCTCGACGCTCCGGTGTCCACCCATTCGCCATCTTTTTTCTCCATTACTTTGGATTGTTTATTTCCGTTTCCCTCGGAACCAGAATCGTAAGCGTTGTTTACCTGCTGAGGGCCATGAGTGTTGAATTGCACCCAATATTGACCCAATAGCCCCCCATATTTGCATCCAATTTTGACCCACGTATAACCCCACCCTGCAAAACAAATTGCAGGGGAACCAAGGAGTGATAGACGTGGCATTATTAAGTGTAATTAGACGCTGGCATTTGCGTGACGGTATGCCGATCAGGGAGATCGCACGCCGTACCGGTTTGTCCAGAAACACAGTTCGCAAGTACCTGGCGGGTAAGGTTGTCGAGCCGACGTACCCCTCTCGCAAGTCCCCCAGTAAGTTGGACGACTACGAGGAGACCTTGACCAGTTGGCTATTTCGGGAGTCCCGCCGACACCGCAAACAGCGGCGCACCGTCAAGCAGTTGCACCGGGACCTGATCGTCTTGGGCTATACCGGCTCCTATGATCGAGTGGCGGCCTTCTCGCGCCAGTGGCGCCAGACGCAACAAGACGCCAAACTGGGAGCGGGCAAACGGGCCTTCGTACCCCTGCAGTTCGCGCCAGGCGAAGCATTCCAGTTCGACTGGAGCGAGGACTGGGTCAAGATCAATGGCGTCAGCACCAAGCTACAGATCGCCCACTTCAAGCTCAGCTACAGTCGGGCGTTCTTCATGCGGGCCTACCTGACCCAGTCTCACGAGATGCTGTTTGATGCGCACTACCATGCATTCACCGCATTTGGTGGGATACCAGAGCGCGGTATTTACGACAATATGAAGACCGCGGTCGACAAGGTTGGCCGTGGTAAGCAGCGCACGGTTAACAAGCGTTTCTATGCCATGGTCAGCCATTACCTGTATGAGGCAGAGTTCTGCAACCCAGCAGCGGGCTGGGAGAAGGGCCAGATCGAGAAGGCGGTACAGGATGCCCGACACGGCTTGTGGTACGACCCACCACCCTTCAAATCTTTAGACGAGCTGAATCAGTGGCTCCAAGAGCGGTGCCAGGCACAGTGGCAGGAATCTGCTCACCCACAGCTCAAGGCCCGCTCACTGGCACAATGCCTGGAAGACGAGCGGCCACAGCTGATGCCGGTGCCGGCAGCCTTCGATGGTTTTATCGAGCATAGCAAGAGGGTGTCGTCCACCTGCCTGATGACCTTCGAGCATAACCGCTACAGTGTGCCTGCGACCTTTGCCAATCGCGTCATCAGTCTACGGGTGTACCCACAGCGATTGGTGATTGTTGCCGAAGCCCAGGTCGTTGCCGAACATGTGCGGGTGTTCAATCGGGACAAAAGCGCGCCAGGGCAAACAGTCTTTGACTGGCGGCATTACCTCTCGGTGTTACAGCGAAAACCTGGCGCTTTGCGCAATGGTGCACCGTTTCTGGCGTTACCCGACAGCTTCAGGCAACTGCGTTCACGCTTAATCAAACGCCCCGGCGGTGACCGGGAGATAGTTGATATCCTGGCGTTGGTGCTACTCCATGATGAGCAACTTGTTGAGCAGGCCGTTGTCAGGGCACTGGAATCGGGGGAGCCCTCCAAACAGCACGTCTTGAACTGCCTCAGCCGACTGGAGGAACCCCCTCGCCCCGAGCCCCTGAAACCACCACCGGCTTTAAAACTGGCCAATGAACCCAAGGCCGACACCGCACGCTACGACAAACTGAGGAGCACACACTATGAAACCTGAAGCCATGATCACCACATTGAAGTCCATGAAGTTACACGGCATGGCCGATGCCATCCATACACTCGCTGACCAATCCTCACCGGCTTATCAGCAGGCGGTGCCGGTGTTGGAGATGCTGCTCAAGGCTGAAGCCTCTGAACGGGACGTGCGTTCAATCAATTACCAGATGAAGGTGGCCAAGTTCCCGGCCTACCGGGATCTCACTGGCTTCGACTTCGGGCAAAGCACTGTCGATGAGGCATTGGTGAAATCATTGCACCGATGCGAGTTCCTGGAAGACGCCCAGAATGTGGTGCTTGTGGGAGGCCCGGGTACAGGCAAAACTCATCTGGCGACAGCGATAGCGGTGCAAGCCATCCAGCAGCACCGACAGAGAGTACGGTTCCTCTCCACCATTGAACTGGTTAACGCACTGGAACAGGAGAAACAGGCCGGGCAGCAGGGGCGGATAGCCAACCGGCTGATCCACACCGATCTGGTGATACTGGATGAGTTGGGTTACTTGCCCTTCAGCCAGGCTGGTGGCGCATTGCTGTTCCATCTGATCAGCAAGCTCTATGAGCGGACCAGCATCATCATTACCACGAACCTCGGCTTTGCCGAATGGTCGGCAGTATTTGTAGATGAAAAGATGACCACTGCTTTGCTGAATCGACTGACTCACCACTGCCATATCCTGGAGACAGGCAATGACAGTTATCGGTTAAAACACTCGACGACAAACCAGGAGGCAACAAAGGGCAGCAAAAAGAAGAAATCTACGCCATAATCTGGCGACCAGGGTGGGTCAATTTTAGATGTAAATCCTGGGTCAGTTTTAAGTGCAAATCAACACTGTGGGGACTCATTTTCTTGTGTCGTCACCTGGTCCCGCATCTGCGACGCGCAGACCGTAGTGATGTTATTATGATTTCATAAATTGCCGCCCAGGC
>Ga0209558_1003020_pt1 | contig 10561 bp, 9 predicted proteins | sample SaaInlV_150m_DNA_3_FD_184674 | JGI IMG/M metagenome (GOLD analysis project Ga0209558, IMG submission 184674) | Marine microbial communities from expanding oxygen minimum zones in the Saanich Inlet - Saanich Inlet SI074_LV_120m_DNA (SPAdes) (version 2) | ecosystem: Environmental > Aquatic > Marine...
GCATGGCCAAGGAGGCGGCCGAAAATGCCGAGAGAGGCCGCCTCGCCAAGCTGAAAGCCGAGGCCGAGAAAAAGAAACTGGCCGCCGCGCCAGCGAGGGCCGAGAAACCCGCCGCACTTGCACCCCAGGCGCAACCCGCTGCCACGGCGGCAGCCCCACCCAAACTATGCCTTCCTCGAACCAAGCATTCGCATGCCGCCGTGTCGGGAAAGTGTTCAGACGCTTATGGGGCTGGGGACTACGCAACTGTTCTCCGGGAATGGCAGCCTAAAGCGACAGGCGGGAACGCACCCGCGCAGTTCAATTTGGGTCAGCTATACCGCAGAGGACAAGGTGTGAAGAAGGACTATGACGTTTCGGTGAAGTGGTACACCAAGGCGGCCGAACATGGACTTGCGATTGCCATGAGCAATCTCGGTCATATGATGACCACTAAAGGTATTCGCGCAAGCGGTCGCCGAGATATTCGGCCCAACGTCAAGGCTGCCCTTGAGTGGTACAAACGAGCCGTCGATCACGGGTATACGAAGGCTAATTTATATATCGCTCGCATATACGAAAGAGGGGGCTTTGAGTTTCAGGCTGACATAGAGAAGGCCATCAAGTGGTACAAAGTGGCGGCCAAGCAAGGCTGGGTGTACGCCCAACGCAGGTTGGGCTGGATATTTAGGTCGGGCGAGCAAATCCGCGAAGACATGGCTGAATCGACGAAGTGGTATTTGATGGCGGCCGAAAAGAACGATCCCACGGCTGAATTCTACCTGGGTGTCGATGCGAAAGATGACGCGACAAAACTGAAGTGGTTGCGCCGCTCCGTGAAACACGGCGGTGGAAATGATGCGAAGAAACAATTGGCCAAAGCAGAGCGGGATATCGCGCGGAAAGCGGCGGCAAAAAAGACTGCCGAGGAGAACGCGAAGCCGGAAGTTCAGCTGAAGAACGGCTATAGCAGATACATGTTCATCCAGGGCTGTTATGACATCCGAAAATCATATTTGGTGAAATATCTAAGCGATGAGCAGATGGCCGCCGCCAAGGTCTCGATCAAGGAATTCGAAAATCACTACAAAAGCAAATACAAGAATATTGATACGGGCGCCGCCTGGGAGCAAGCCACCGCAGCGTTTGAAAAGGAATTCGGCAATACGTTCAGAACCTTGAGTTCGATTCCGGATTACAACAAGCAGACGAAAGCCAGCTGTCAACTGGAACATATGGCGTTGACCAGCTTCCGCGCGCCCGGCGCAAAGGCGAAGAAAAAGAAAAAGGATTTTTAGAGCCGGGTCGGCGGGAATGACCTAGGCCGGCCCTGCCACCGCCCAACCGTTTGTGGATCGACATGACAGGCCGCAGACAGATTTCGCTAGATGTGATGTCTTCCAATGGCTATTAACTGACGTGCAGCGGTCCGCCCTCTTATGTCCGCTTTGTGGTGGAAAGCAGCCTGTCCGCACGAAGCATGATAGCGCAGGTTCGCGACCCCGAGGCCATGGGGCTGGCCACATACAAATATCCGCCCTTATTTACCTTTCGCCGGCTCAATCATCGTCCGCGCCTCGGATTGATTCTTCAAGGTGTTGTGGGTTTGGCCCAAGGGGATGAATTGGCCGTGACTCCAAGATTTCAGGAAATGGCGGTAATTCAACGACAGCGGATTCCCCGATTGCCCGGTGGCGATCACGTAGCGCGATTTTCTGGGGTCTTTCAGATTATAGACGGCCCGGTAGCCGGCGCCGTGGATGTGGCGAAACGGGGTTTTCGGATCGTTGAGGCGCATGGCGCCTCTGTTGAGCGTCGCGCTACCGCCATCGGTCTCAATATTCAAGTCGGCCAGCCAGCGAACCACCGGCACGTGGGTCAGCACCGGGTGAGGAAAATGCGCGGTGTGTACGGCGCCCCAGCGCCAGCCGTCGATATCGTCGCCGAAGCGCTCAACAAGTCCGGTAATGGCCTTTTCAAGGGCGCGTGTCAGGGTGGCGCGGCAATCTTCGGTTTTGTCAGTCGTCACATCGTCGCACCAATGGGTGCGGCGCGTCAGCATGGAGTGCACCGTCATTGGCCGGGCACCGAGGTAGAACCTCAGATCATCACCCAGTTCATCGCCATAAAGCACCTTATTGAGTTCCAGCAGCCAGGTCGCGAAGATCAGCGGCTCGGGCCGGTTGCGGTCCATGATGGAGTCCCAGTTCCACAACATTGCCAGTGCTTCTCGGCTTTTCGGCACCTCGGATTTGGCCTTCAGCATCAACGGCAAGAGATCCCTGGCCATTTTTGATTCCGCGTCGCGTTGCATGGCCTGATTGCTGCCCATTGTGCGCCCCTTGCCGTCGCGCAGCATTTCAAGAATCCGCTCGGCCCGGTAGGGCGCCGCCCAGTCGTAGCCCAGAAAATGGCGGTACCCAGGCCCGGCGACACGGTTGTTGGCATTGTAAACGCGACGGTTGTCGGGATTGAATTTATTGGGCAAGTCATCCGCCGCCACGAACCCCTGCCAGTCGGTATCGCCGATCCAGCCGGCAGTCGGCACGAAGCCTTCGCCACGGCCGCGTACCGGCGCCAGGCCGGCGACCGTGAAGCCCACCAGATCATCCTTGCTGGCATAAAAGAAATTCTGCTGCGGTGCCTGGAAATTGGCCAAGGCTTCCTTGAACGAAACCCAATTGATGGCCCGACTGAGGCGATAAAAGGCGGCTGGGGACTTGTCGCCGGGCTGCAGGTAGGTGGCTGATAAGGCGACGACGTGATCCTTGTCAACCAGATTGGCAGCCCCCGGTGATAAGTCTGAAATGACGGGGCCATGCCGGGTGGCACGGACCTGTAGTGTCACGTCGTCGCCGCCACTTACCTTGATGACCTCTTTTCTAACAGTGAACGCCTGGCTGCCATCCGGTGTGACGTAGCGGTCTTTTTCGTTGGCATCGAGCTTTTCGACGAACAGGTCTTCGATATCGGATTGCGTCGATGTCATCCCCCACGCCAAAGCGCCGGCCTGGCCCAGAATAGTGAACGGCACGCCGGGGACGGTGGCACCTGTGACGCTGTAATTAGGCGTTTCAATGCGGGCCAGATACCACAACACCGGGGCTGAGAACCCCAGGTGCGGGTCATTCGCCAAGATGGCGCCGCCTTCCTGGTTTTCCGTGCCGCCCAGGGCCCAGACGTTTGACGCGCCCTTTGGTAGGCCATGTGGCCAGGGCGGAAGATCATCGAGACCGGCCAGGGCCGCTATGGTGTCCGGCTGTATTAGACCCGCCACGGAAACCGGGCCATCGGCGGGGTAGGCGGGCCAGAGTTCGCGGACTTTTTCCGGGCGCAACTTAGCGGCCAACCGGGCGCGCAAGACCTCGGCCCGCCAATTGCCGCCCAATTGCGATGCCATGATCTTGCCCCAAACCAGGGAATCGGCAGGTTTCCAGGGCTCCGGAGTGAAATAGAAAAGTGCAAATTCCGGCGCCAGCAGGCCGAAATCCTCCTGCAGCCAGAAATTCACCCCCGACGCATAAGCATCCAGCGCCGCGCGGACCTCGGGCGGGACGTCCTCGACCATCTTTTCCGCCAGACGGTACAGCCCCAAAAGGCGCATCCATTTGTCGCTGGCGAGCACGTTTTCACCCAATACCTCGGCCAGACGGCCGGCGCCGAAGCGGCGCATCATCTCCATCTGCCAGAACCGATCTTGGGCATGCACGACCCCCAGCGCGAAGTAGGCGTCTGTTTCGGTTTTAGCGAATATGTGCGGTACCGCATTATTATCGCGGAGAATTTCGACCGGCTCGACCACGCCGCCGGCCCTGATCGTGCTCGCGTACCAAGGCAACGACGTTGCCAGCCAGGCCCCCAGACCAACGATTAGGACACCGACCAAAGCGAAGAACCGGAGGATAATTTTATATGGTCTCAACGCGTGTTCCTCTGTCTTCGGCGGATTGCGCCCGCCCGGGACATCCAGTATAAAGCTGGCCCGACGACAGAAGCATCCGTTTTCATTTATTTTCCGCTTATCAAGCCTTGGAGACCTGCCATGCCCGGCCCCCTCGACGGCATCCGCGTATTCGATCTGACCCGCATTCTGGCCGGCCCCACATGCACCCAGATGCTGGGTGATCTGGGTGCTGACGTGATCAAAATTGAACGCCCCGGCGCCGGTGACGATACCCGCGGCTTCACGCCGCCATTTCTGAAAGACCGCGACGGCAATGATACGGAAGAAAGCGCGTATTTTTCCTGTGCGAACCGCAACAAGCGTTCGATCACGCTTGATTTGACGAAGCCAAAAGGCCAGGAACTGGCACGCCGGATGATCGCCGAGTGTGATATTTTCGCCGACAACTTCAAGACCGGCGGGCTCGCCAAATATGGCCTCGATTACGATAGTTTAAAGGATGAATTTCCGTCCTTAATCTATTGTTCCATAACAGGTTTTGGGCAAACCGGTCCTTACGCCAAGCGCCCAGGATACGATGTGCTTATTCAGGGCATGAGCGGCTTGATGAGCGTCACCGGTGATCCCGACGGCGACCCGCAGAAATCCGGCATTCCGATCTCCGATCTGATCGCCGGCATGTACGCCGCGGTGTCCATCAACGCAGCCTTGCGCCACCGCGAGATTACCGGCGACGGCCAACAGATCGACATCGGCATGCTGGATACCAGCGCCGCGATCTTGTCCATCATGGGCGCCAATTATCTGTCCACCGGGAAAGTGCCGCCGCGGCTTGGCAACGCGCATCCCAACATTGTGCCCTATCAGTCATTCCCGACGGCGGACGGCGATATTATTCTGGCGGTTGGTAATGACGGCCAGTTTGAACGGTTCTGCGCGCTGGCCGGCTGTGAGGAATTGGCCACCGACGAACGGTTTTCTACCAACGCGGCCCGGGTCGGTAATCGTGATGTCTTGGTCCCGCAACTCCGCGACATCATCGCCAAACAAACGTCTAAATTCTGGCTTGAAGGCCTGGAAGCCAACAACGTCAGTTGCGGCCCCATCAACCGGTTGGACGAAGTCTTCGATGATCCGCAAATTCAGGCCCGCGGCATGCAATTGCACATGGATCACGACGCCACCGGCGGACAAGGTCTGGATGTGGTCGCCAGCCCCATGCGGTTGTCCGAAACGCCGCCCGATTACCGTTACCCGCCGCCCATGCTGGGCCAGCATACGGACGAAATCCTGCACGAATTGTTGGATATCGATGACGGCGAGATCGCCCAATTGCGCGCTGACGGTGTCATCTGAGCCGTGCGCCAGGGCGAGATCAGCGTTGACGGCCCCAGCGGCGCCAAAAACCGCCGGATTGCTTTCACCGATAGGGGCGCTGAAGACAACACCCGAATCGCGATCTGCGTCCACGGCCTAACCCGTGTCGGCCGCGACTTCGATGCCCTGGCCGAAGCCCTTTCGGACGATTACCGCGTTATCTGCCCAGACGTCGCCGGGCGCGGCAAAAGCGATTGGTTGCTTAGTCCCGAAGATTACAGCTATGCCCAATACATGACCGATACCCATGCGCTGATGGCCGCCATCGGCGCCACCGAAATTGACTGGGTCGGCACCTCCATGGGCGGGTTCTTGGGGATGATGCTGGCGGCCAGCAAGAATTCCCCGATCAAGCGCTTGGTTCTCAACGATATCGGCCCGTTCCTGCCGCAATCCGCCCTGGCGCGAATCGGAGAATATCTGGCGAAGGGCGAAACCTTTGTCGACGTTGATGCCATGGAAGCACACCTCCGGCTCATCCACGCCCCCTTCGGGCCACTCACCAATGCCCAATGGCACCACATGGCGGAACACAGTGTGCGGCCAGCTGACGGGCAGGGGAGCAAATTAGCGTTCCATTACGACCCCACCATCGCCGAGGCCTTTAGTGCCGTCACCGGTGCCGATATCGATGTTTGGGAGATGTGGGACAAGATCACGTGCCCGGTTTTAACATTGCGCGGCGAAGGCTCCGACGTGCTGCCGAAAGAAACGGCAGAGGAAATGACTACCCGAGGTCCCAAATCAAAACTGGTTGAATTCCCCAACACCGGCCACGCATCGGTACTAATGGCGATTGAGCAAACCGCCTTGGTCAGGGATTGGCTAATATCCGACGCGGGGTAAACTCCCGCATTGCTGATTGTCCCCTAGGAGGCCGCGCAGATGTTTGATTTTTACTCCGATACCAAAACCAAGCCCTCTATGGCCATGCGCGAAGCCATGCTTTCCGCGCCCGTTGGCGATGAACAGAAAGATGAAGACCCGACAACGCTGGAGCTATGCGGGCGGGTCGCCGAATTGCTGGGCAAGGAAGCGGCGGTTTTTCTGCCGTCCGGCACCATGTGCAACGAGATCGCGATCCGCGTGCATACGTCCCCCGGCGATGAGGTGATCTGTGAACGCAGCTGCCATCTGGTCAATTACGAGACCGGCGGGCCGGCGGCTATCAGCGGTATCATGATACACGCCACCGATGGCGAGAACGGCATATTTGCCCCCGAACAGGTTACCGCCGCGGTTCGCCCAATTCACGCTATATGCCGGAAAGCCGCCTGGTTTGCGTCGAACAAACCGCCAATCTCGGTGGCGGCGCGGTTTGGCCCTTGGAAAAAATCCAAGGCGTCGCCAAGGCCGCGAATACCGCCGGTTTGACGACCCACATGGACGGCGCACGGCTGATGAACGCCGTCGTCAAATCAGGCATTCCGGCGGCCAAGTGGACGGAAGGTTACGATTCTTGCTGGATTGATTTCACCAAAGGCTTAGGTGCGCCTGTAGGCGCGGTTCTCGCCGGCTCGGCCGATTTCATCAAACAAGCCTGGCGCATCAAACAGCAAATTGGCGGCTCAATGCGGCAGTCTGGCGTCATTGCCGCCATGTGCCTCTACGCCCTTGATCACAATGTTGAGCGGCTTTCAGATGATCATGATCTGGCCGCCTCCATTGCCGACCGGATTGGCGCCTTCGACAATGTGGTTAGGGTTTTGCCGACGGAAACCAACATTGTGATTTTTGATGTGTCTGCAGAGGCGCCCGATGCCGCGGGCCTGGTCAAAGCCTTGGAGGACGACGGCGTTCTCATCGGCGCTTTCGGAGAGCGGCGCATCCGCGTAGTCACGCACTTGGATGTCGACCCGACGGCTGGCGATGCCCTCTGCAGCAGCCTCGAAAATCATCTCACACGGTGCGCATAGCAGTCGATTGCGTCACCCGCATGTCGGCGGGGCATGTACGAACACCGGTGGCGGATCAGATTACAATGACCGGTAGCGATCTGTACATAAACAACAGGCGATCTGAAAAATCGGCGTGCGACCTAATTCGCTCGCGGTCCACGTGCCATCGCATCCATCACAAGATTGAACAATTCGACCGTAAAATGCGTGGCGCCGAATAATCCGGGCTGTACACCGCTGCTTTTCTTCAACCGACCGAGCGTGCCGGAATAAGCAATAACTGGAAGGTTTGGGTAATCTTCTGCGAGCCAATCGACGAACTCGCTTCGATGAACTTTTCCTGCTTCGAGTTTTTTATCGGGACGCCGTTCATTTCCATTACCTACGCATATACCGTCCGACCATTTGAATACCGAGCTTTCAACAATGACGGCATCATATTTCTCAACATCCAGCATTTTTCTGGCTTCTTGGGGGCATCGTACGGAATCAAAACTCAAGCCAATTTCCCGCATCAGCCGCCGCTCCAGCACATTTTGGCGTGGATGAAGATCATCGACCCATAAAATTTTCTTGTTGAGCAAGATTGCATATACGTCTTTGGCGCGTTGACCGATCGCTATAGAGGCCCATTCGGGCCAATTCGATTTGTTAAACTTCATTCGCAGATCCAGAGCTAAATTTTTATCGTTTCGTGCATCATTAACCTTGCTTTCAAATACCTCGATCTTGAGACCGTAAATTTCGGCTTTCACATTGGCGCCGGCTCGAATCCTTTCGATGATCGGCGGCGCGAACAAATACAGCGCGTAGACGACGATCAAGAGAGAACCAAATTTCAACAATCTGGAAATACGTCTATCTGTTTCTTCAGAATTTGGCATGATTTCCCCGGGCCATATTGCACTCTGAATTGAAAAGCTGAGATGAATGAACACCTTTTATGGCCTGATTTCGATTTTAATTCGTAAATAACTTTAGGGCTGACCCAGATAACCCAATTTTGGAGTTATCATGGGACCTATGCGCAAGGGTCGACTTAGCCACTACAAACAAGACCACCTGATAGAGCATTTTGTTTCTGGATCTACTGCTCTGACAGCGGCCAGTCTGTGTGGCGTCAACCGCAAGACCGCCGCCTATTTTTTCCTCCGTCTACGCGAAATCATTGCTTTGGAGTTGGAAGCCGAAAGCGAAGCCATGTTCGGCGGCGAGGTCGAGGTGGATGAAAGCTACTTTGGAGGCAAGCGGAAGGGGAAGCGCGGGCGCGGTGCTGGCGGAAAAACCCCAGTATTTGGCCTATTGAAGCGAGGAGGAAGGGTCTACACCAAGATTATTCCCGATGCCTCAAGAGCCACGTTGATACCGATCATTGAGCGCAAAGTCATCCCTGACAGCATCGTCTATTCTGATTGCTGGAAGGCCTACAATGTGTTGGATGTTTCGGACTTCAAGCATTTCAGAATCAACCATTCCGAACTGTTTGCAGACACCCATAATCACATCAATGGAATCGAGAATTTCTGGAACCAGGCCAAGCGCCACATGCGTAAATTCAACGGTGTCCCGAAGGCCCAATTCGGCCTATATTTGAAGGAATGCGAGTGGCGGTTTAACAACAGTGACCCGTCATCTCAATTGTTGATGATAAGACAATGGGTTAGACGTTATCTGAGGTAGTTATCTGGGGCAGACCCTAAAATATTATATTTTCGCTTAGATGCTGAGCCGAATGGAGTTACCTCCCCCATGAAACGAATTGAAATGTAATGAAATTCGCATTCTCGAGGTCGCGCGTTATATTTGATTATTGAATTTACGGAGATGCACTCGGCATCGGCGATAGGGGCCCAACATGGCACAAGACCTTGCGACGACGGACAATCACGATCTGACAGCCACCCATCCAGGTGAGAACCTTGATGATTACGTGACCTTCTACATCGAAAAACAGATGTTCGGCATCGCCGTCCTGAACGTCCAGGATATCCTGATGCCGGAAAATATCGCCGCGATCCCGTTGGCGCCGCCGGAGGTCAGCGGATCCATCAACCTGCGCGGTCGGATTGTTACGGTCATTGATGTCCGGGTGCGGTTGGGGTTATCGCCAAAAGATCTGACGATCGGCCAAAACATGGGTGTCACCGTCGAGCATGGGCATGATCTCTACACTTTACTGGTCGACAGGATCGGCGATGTCATGGGATTGCCGAATGAGAAATTTGAACGCAATCCAGCGACCTTGGCCCCGGTCTGGCGGGAGTTTTCGAACGGGGTTTACCGGCTGGAGGATAACCTGCTGGTGGTCCTTGATATCGACCGGTTGCTGGACCTTTCAAAGGACGCCGGCAAGGTCGTCTAACGTCTATCGGTCTTTCAGAATTTTCGCCGCGTCCACGGCGCCGTAGGTCAGCACGCCGTCGGCGCCGGCGCGTTTGAAGGCGCTCAGCGTTTCCATCAACACGTTCGGGTAATCCAGGCGACCGGCCTCACCGGCACCGCGCAGCATGGCGTATTCGCCCGATACGTTGTAGGCGAAGGTCGGCATGCCGAAGGCTTGCTTGACCCGGTATAGCACGTCCAAATACGGCAGGCCGGGCTTGACCATGACCATGTCGGCGCCCTCGGCAATATCCAGCGCGGTTTCACGCATTGCTTCGTCGGTGTTGCCGGGATCCATCTGATAGGTTTTTTTGTCGCCCTTCAACGCGCCGCCCGAGCCAACCGCATCGCGGAACGGGTCATAGAACCCGGACGCATATTTCGCCGCATAGGACATGATCGCCGTGTCCGTCATTCCGGCGCCGTCCAGCGCGGTGCGGATGGCGCCGATGCGCCCGTCCATCATATCGGACGGCGCAATCACATCGCAGCCGGCCTCCGCTTGGACCAGAGCCTGTTTGCAAAGCACCTCTAGCGTCTCGTCATTCAAGATAATCCCGTCCCGGACCAAGCCGTCGTGACCGTCGGAATTAAACGGGTCGAGCGCCACGTCGCACATCACGCCGATGTCAGGCACTGCCATCTTAATGGCGCGCACCGCATTGCAAACCAAGTTTTCCGGGTTATAGGCTTCGCGCGCATCCGGGGTTTTCAGCGTATCTTCCGTATAAGGAAAGATCGCGACCATGGGGATGCCCAGGTCCCGTGCCTCACTGACCGCATCTCCGATCAAATCACAGCTTAAACGGTCGACACCGGGCATGGACTCAACGGGCAGCCGCTGATTTTCGCCATCGACGACAAAAATCGGCCAGATTAAATCATCCGCCGTCAGCTGGGTCTCGCGGACTAGACGGCGCAGCCAATCGGTACGCCGATTGCGGCGCATGCGGGTGGCAGGGAAACTGGCGGTAGGGAAACGATCAGTCATTGAATATCCTCGGTGAATATCCTCGTTTGA
>Ga0209558_1003024_pt1 | contig 10548 bp, 10 predicted proteins | sample SaaInlV_150m_DNA_3_FD_184674 | JGI IMG/M metagenome (GOLD analysis project Ga0209558, IMG submission 184674) | Marine microbial communities from expanding oxygen minimum zones in the Saanich Inlet - Saanich Inlet SI074_LV_120m_DNA (SPAdes) (version 2) | ecosystem: Environmental > Aquatic >...
TGGACAGTTAACGCGTTGGATTGCAGGATGCCCGGTGGGTTAATCAGTACAAAGTGGCTATATATTATTTCCAAGCGAAACGAAATCGCTTTCATATACACTAGTGCTACTCGCAAACACCGCTTTTAGGCGGTGAGTTCATAACTGACCCAGGAGAAACTAGTGGACGAAGAAGTATTTAATATTCAACTACGAAAATTTTTAAAGAAGGTTGGAATACAATCTCAAAGAGAGATCGAAAAAGCCATTCGGGATGGCATTGCCCAAGGATCCCTTGAAGGCGTAGAAACCTTGAAGGCGTCAGCCAGACTTCAGGTCTCGGGCACCGACCTGGATGTCACCATCGAAGACGATATCAAACTTGCTTGAGCCGAGTTTCGCGCCAGGCGTCGCCGGGCGTGTGAGCGGCGGGCCTACCCCCCTTATCGAGATCACAGCTGCTACGGTTTACCGGGGTAATACCCGGGTGTTTGATGATTTCAATCTGACGTTAGCCCAAAACGAAAGCACCGCTATCCTTGGGCCAAATGGGGCCGGGAAGACGACCCTTCTTAAGCTTTTGACCCGAGAGTTATATCCTCTGTGGCGTGAGTTTCCGGTGGTTCGTATCCTGGGGCAAGAGCGTGGGGATATCTGGTCGCTACGCAAGCAACTGGGGATTATCTCCAATGACTTGCACGAACAGTATTCGCCGACGGTTTGTGGCGAGGAGGTCGTGTTATCGGGGTTTTTCAGCAGCGTTGGGGTTTGGGGCCATCAGCAAGTGGAACCCGAACAGCGTTTACGGGCCAAAGAAATTTTCGGCAGGCTTGGTATCGAAGACCTTGCTCGGCGCGCATTTGGCTCCCTGTCTACCGGCCAACAGCGGCGTTTGTTGATGGCGCGGGCTTTAGCGAATGATCCGCCTAATCTGGTGCTCGACGAGCCAACCAGCGGCCTTGATCTTGCAGCGACTTTTCAGTACCTACAGCTGATGCGCCAGTTGATTGCGTCAGGCCATACCTTGATTTTAGTAACGCACCATATTCATGAAATACCGCCGGAAATCTCCAGGGTAGTTCTGCTTAACAAAGGTAGGGTGTGGGCTGACGGCCCCAAGCAAGAAGTGCTCACCGGGGAGAACCTATCGGAACTGTATGGGGTCGAGGTGTCTTTGGTCGATTCGGCCGGATGGTACCAGGCGGTACCGGCCTGAACAGTTCAGGTGTTACTGGGGTTTTCGACGGGCATCTTTTGCTTGGGCTTCTGGTCGAATAGGACGGTGTCCTCGCCGTTATAGACCAAAAAGTGTTTTCCTTTTGCCCGGGCAATCATCGTAACTCCCAGGTCCTGCGCGAGCTCTAAACCCATGTAAGTGATGCCTGACCGGGATATCAGCACTGGGATGCCCATATGAGCAGCTTTCATCACGATCTCGGATGTCAGTCTGCCAGTAGTGTAAAAAAACTTGTCGTTTCCAGATATGCCTTCAAGCCACATTTCTCCTGCGATCGTGTCGGTCGCATTGTGTCGCCCTACATCCTCGACGAAGTGCAGAATCTGGTCGCCATCACACAGCGCGCAGCCATGCACCGCTCCGGCGGCACGGTAGATCTCGTTATAACTGTTGATCGCCTTTAGTAGAGCGTAGATCGTTGATTGGCGAATTTGTACCCGCGGCAGGCGTGTGTCATACAGTTTGTCCAGGGTGCAACTGAAAATGGTACCTTGCCCGCAGCCGCTGGTCACGATCCGTTTGGAGATTTTTTCATGCAGATCGACAATCCCCTCACCGTGTGTGGTCGAAACGTGTACCGTTTCGCGCTCCCAATCCACTTTTACTTGCGCCACCTCGTTGATATCTTCAAGCAATCTCTGGTTGCGTAGATAGCCTAGGGTGAGTTTCTCCGGGTAAGTCCCCAAGGTCATCAGCGTGACGACTTCAGCGTTATCGACTTTTATCGTCAGTGGGAATTCCCCCGCAATGTTGAGATCCCGCGAGTTGCCGAATTCATCACGGGCGCTTACCGGATGCGTGGGATCAAGTCCCTCGTCAGACATGACAGGGCGATAGTTGGCGTCTGTATTTTTCCTTGTAGTGGTCATGGTTTTACGACAGGTATATTGAGTTAGCGCGGCGTGGGCGGTTATAGTGAACGGTTGTGACGTAACAGGCAAGCCCCATCTTTCAATGGAAGCGCGATATCCAGTTTCGATAATCATCGAGCGTAAGTTTTATCCGGACAAGGCCTGGATGACTGAGAGTTGGTCAGCTATTGGTGTGATTCCTGTTGCGAAAAGTGAAGCTGAGGTCGTGCGTTCCAGTATCTATCAAAGTGACCAGGCCGAGCAATTTCTTTACGCGGGCTACAGTATCGAACTCTTTGCCGATGAGGCCGAGAGTTACTACGCTAACCTGTCCGGGAATCATCCGAGTGTTTTTGTGGTGTGCGAGCAAGAAGAAGATGATGAACTACACCCGTTGCTGGTAACCCTAAGCTACGATGAGATGGCCTCGTATATTGAGGTAGATACGCCGGTGTTTGATCTGCCGATTCCACCTCCCGTCTATGAATGGGTCGAGGCCTGGGTGCTCGAAAACTATCAGCCCGAGCAAAGGAAAAAGCGAACCAGACAGAAATGGGCAGATGAAAGCTGGAAACCGTTACGCGATCCGGTAGGGCGCTGAGCATGGCGATACAAGGGTATAGAAGAGTATGAGTGAGCCCCGCAGTGATTTTCTTAGCCGCTGGTCACGGCGCAAGGCCTTACAGCAAGAGGAGACGGACCAGCTGACTATCAGCGAAGGTGCTGGGCAAGAGGATGAGCTGCCGGTCGTTTCCGAAGAAGAGGAAGCGCCCGCGTTGACGGACGATGATATGCCGCCATTAGAGACTTTGGGCGAAGACGATAGCTACAGCGGCTTTCTTTCACCCGAGGTAAGCGAAAAACTACGCAAGGTTGCGCTGCGCCAACTGTTTCATGGCGCCGGGTTTAATATCCGCGATGGCTTAGATGACTACGATGAAGATTTCACCATCTTTAAACCTTTAGGCGACATCATTACCGCCGATATGCGGCATCGTGAAGAGATGCTCGAGCGCAAAGCCAAAGAGGCTTTGGCCCGGAAAAATGAAGATTCCGATGATTCAATAACAGCGATCGCCGAGAAAGATGAAGCTGATGAGGGCCCGCCAAGCGATGAGGAGGCTTATGACGCGGATGCCACAGACAGTGATTTGGTCGAACATCCCAGTGATGCTGATTCAGGGCGTACGCAACCTGGCGTTAGCGAGACCGATGAAAAAGTGGCATTAGTGGACCAGCCAATCGATGATGATTCAAGCCAGAACCCCAAGAACTCCAAGGACAACGAGAGCCCCAAGAACAACGAGAACAATTCATGAGTGTTATTTCTGTAGAGCAGGTTGGCAGTTTTTTGGGATTTAATTTACCTGGCGAGTCTTCCCAACAAAAAGCCCGCTTGCGCGCGCTCACCATCGCACTGCAGAGCGATGCTGCACCGACGTCACTGGTTTCTTATAACTCCAGCGGTATTGTCGCTCTGGTAGGTCCGCTACCCTCTGCACTGGCTGTAGCCGAGGAGCTGCCCGATGTTCCGGGCTGTTTAATTCTTGCAACCCAGGGCGGTGAATCGGGCGACACCGAAACACGCGAAGTTGCCGGAAGGTCGGTACCCATCATTTATGGTCAGCCCAAAACTGTTACCGGATTTTTAGGGAAGTTCAGCATTGTCGTGGCGCGGGACGATGGCGAGGTGGATCTTGCAAAAGCGCTGGATTTGTCTGGCGGATATCTAGATGTCGTTCTGGATCTTTCCCGCGAGCCAATGTTGGCAAACGAGATTTTGCCGCCTGGGTATTTCGCGCCGCGGGGCGACAACGAGGCCCTCGATCAGGCTTGCCAGGAAATCGCGGAACTTACAGGCCAGTTTGAAAAGCCCCGGTACGTGTTATACGACCCGGATATTTGTGCTCACGGCTCACGGGGTATTACCGGTTGCCGGCGCTGTCTTGAGGTTTGCCCTGCAGATGCCATTGTCACCAATGGTGAGAAGATCGAGGTCGCGCCACATCTATGTCATGGCATGGGTTCGTGCGCTGCGGCTTGTCCTACTGGGGCGCTGGCTTATGCTTACCCGGGCCGTACAGATACGCTTGACAGTATCCGTCGCGCCATCACCACTTACCGTCAAGAAACTGGAATAGGCCCGGAGCTACTTTTTTTTGATGGTGCAAAAGGTGGGCCAGAAGTGGCAGCCAGCGTGGCCCAGTTGCCCGACCATGTGATCCCCTGGAAGATCGAGGAAGCGGGTAGTACCGGTCCAGAGATCTGGTTGTCTGCTATAGCATATGGTGCCAGTTCGGTCACGGTGATGACTACAGCTAAGACCCCAGTGAGTGTTGTCTCGTCGATCACCGATCAAATAGGTCAGGTGAACGCATTTCTTTTTGGTCTTGGCTGGAATGAGTCGTTGGTTGATTTGGTGATTAGCCAGAAACTGATAGGAAGACTATCCGATATCTCTACCGAAGCATTACCCAACGCAAAATACGCAACCTTTGGCGGCATGGATGAAAAACGTGCCGTGTTGCGAGCCGCTATTGATCACCTGATTGGACAGGCGGCTGACCTGCCTACCGAGATTGCTATGCCGAGCGGCTCGCCATTTGGTGAGATTCAAGTAGATGATGAAAAATGTACTATGTGTATGGGTTGCGTCGCCGTGTGCCCCACTGGCGCCATCCTGGATAACAAGGACAGGCCTTGTCTATCGTTTATCGAGTGGAATTGTGTTCAGTGTAGCCTTTGCGCGCAGGCGTGCCCGGAACAGGCTATAGAGCTGATACCTCGGTTGTTAACTGATTCCAACGCACGAATGGAACGTCGGGTGCTTAACGAAGAAGCCCCTTTTGAATGCCTGGACTGCAAGAAACCTTTTACAACCCTGAGCATGATTCGCAAGATGGAGGAAAAACTGTCCGGACATCGTATGTTTGCAGGAGAAGGACTGCGCCGGCTTAAGTTGTGCGAGGATTGCCGGATCAAGGGTATGTTCTAGTCATCAGTCATCAGTCATCAGTCATTAGTCATCTGGGAGCTTTGTGGGTAAAAAATAATAAAATTAACCAGTTAGAGTGCATAGCTCTTATTTGCATTTAGTCAAGGGGGGGCGGGACTAGTTGCCTGGGTTGTTAATAGTCCCAGAAAGGTGCATTATTGGATAAGTTACCCCTACAGAAAGTTTAATTTATAAATTGGGGTCTAGCGCATGCATGAGCCATGCAAAGGAGAGGAGTTGGCAACAAGCGACGCAACAGCACCACGTTTTCCAGAGGTTACTCAGGAAGAACAGGCGCGCGCAGGCGTTTATACCCTGCTCGGGGCTTTGCTCGGCGCCCCATGCACGCAAGATGTACGCAATTTCCTCACCACGATAGATGCGGGTGATACCACGCTGCCATGGCAGCAACTCCAGACCGAAATAGCAAACGCTGATCTGCAGGCATTGGCGCATGAATATAACGCGCTGTTCATTGGTCTGGGTCGCGGCGAACTTCTTCCTTATGGCTCGGTTTACCTGAGTGGATTTTTACAGGAAAAACCGCTGGCCGATTTACGCCAGGACCTGGCTCGCCTGGGCCTTGAGACGACAGAAGAAACTCATGAGCCCGAAGACCACGCCGGCGCATTATGTGAAGTTATGGGCCTGATGGCGGGCGCCCCGACAGATTATTCCCACGAAACGCAAAAGACCTTCTTTACGCAGCATGTCGGTTCGTGGATGACAGAATTCTTCGACGATCTGGTTAAAGCACGCGACAGCGGCTTCTACCGGGTAGTCGGTGAATTTGGCAAAACCTTCATCGCACTTGAAAAGCAGTATTTTGCGATGGAAGTCTAGCTTGATGTTGCTGGAACCTTATAACTCTTCCACAGCAAGGAAACCACAAGTATGAATAAGATTAAGAAACAACTTCCAAAGGAGCAAAGCGTCACCACTAGGCGCGCATTCCTCAAGGGCGCGGCGAGCGCAGGCGGTGCTGCGGCGCTGGCTGCCAGTACAGGCTCGGCTGCATACGAAACTCAAGGCCCAGCCGAAGCGTCGGCAGGCACGGGTTACCGTGAGTCTGGCCATATTAAGGACTATTACAAGACGACCCGGCTGTAAGGCTGTCAGATTGTCCTAACCACCCTTTCCCGGGCAGGCCCGGGATGACGGAGGAATCCAAATGAAACTGATTAGAACTGCGACTGAGCCAGCACCAACGCAGAAAAAGGATAGCGCCGGCAGTGCGATAGACCGGCGGACCTTTCTTAAGCGTTCGGGAATTACCTTAGGCGGCGCCGCAGCCGCCGCGGCGCTGTCGCCAACAATGATGCGAAAGGCGCAGGCCGCTATTCCTTCTGGGGGCGACGGCACCCAGACGATTCGCACGGTTTGTACTCACTGTTCCGTAGGCTGCGGTATCAACGCCGAAGTGAATAACGGGGTTTGGGTCGGCCAGGAGCCGGCTTTCGATCACCCATTTAATCTGGGCGCGCATTGCGCTAAAGGGGCATCGGTCCGCGAACATGGCCATGGTGAGCGCCGCCTGAAATACCCGACCAAGCTGGTCGGCGGAAAATGGGTGCGAGTGAGCTGGGACGAGGCGATTAACGAGATCGGCGATCAGATGCTCCAGATCCGACAGCAGTCCGGACCGGACTCGGTGTACTGGCTGGGATCTGCCAAGTTTAATAACGAGCAGTCGTACATGTTCCGCAAGTTCTATGCTCTTTGGGGCTCGAACAACGGTGACCACCAGGCGCGAATCTGTCACTCAACCACGGTCGCTGGTGTTGCGAACACCTGGGGCTACGGTGCGATGACCAACTCGTACAACGATATTCACAATAGCCAGGCGATGCTGGTGATCGGTGGTAACCCGGCTGAGGCACACCCGGTTTCCCTGATTCACCTGATGCGTGCCAAGGAGCGCAACAATGCGCCCCTGATCGTGATTGATCCGCGCTTCACGCGCACTGCAGCCCATGCAGACCTGCATCTGAAGATACGCCCGGGAACAGATGTCGCCATTATCTGGGGCATTATGTGGCACATCTTCGAGAACGGTTGGGAAGATAAAGAGTTCATTCACCAGCGGGTCTGGGGTATGGACGATATCAAGAAGGAGGTTGCCAACTGGACGCCCGACGTCACTCATGATGTGACTGGCGTGCGTGAAGAGTTGGTCTACCAGGCTGCCAAGATCATGGCAGATAACCGACCGGGCACCTTCATTTGGTGCATGGGTGGTACTCAGCACACCATTGGCAACAACAACACCCGTGCCTACTGTAACTTCCAGTTGGCCCTGGGTAACATGGGTAAATCTGGCGGCGGCACCAACATCTTCCGCGGTCACGATAACGTCCAGGGCGCTACCGACTTCTGCATCCTGTCGCACTCGCTGCCTGGGTACTATGGCCTGTCCGCGGGCTCGTGGAAGCATTGGTCACGTGTCTGGGATCTGGATTATGAGTGGGTCAAAGCCCGATTCGATCCTACCGAAGTAGAAGGCGACAAAGGCAAACCGGTCTCGCCGATGAATTACAAAGGGATACCGGTCTCACGCTGGATTGATGGCGTGCTGGAAGATAAAGCGAATATCGGCCAGCGCGACAACCTTAGGGCGATGGTGTTCTGGGGGCATGCGCCCAATAGCCAGACCCGTGGCCTTGAGATGAAAAAGGCGATGGAAAAGCTGGACCTACTGGTAATAATCGATCCCTATCCGACAGCAAGCGCTGTCATGCATGATCGGACGGATGGCGTTTACTTGCTGCCGGCATCAACTCAGTTTGAAACTTATGGCTCAGTGACGGCGTCTAACCGCTCCTTGCAGTGGCGCGACAAAGTGATAGAGCCGATGTTTGAGTCATTGCCTGATCACACCATCATGTACAAACTGGCTAGCAAACTCGAGTTTGGCCCTGAGTTCACCAAGCACATCAAAGTTGAGAATGACGAGCCACTGATCGAAGATATTACCCGTGAGTTTAATCGCGGTATGTGGACGATCGGCTACACGGGGCAGAGCCCAGAGCGGATGAAGAAGCAACAAGCCCACTGGGGCACCTTCAACATCACTTCGCTCAAGGCTGAAGGCGGCCCGTGTGATGGCGAGTACTATGGGTTGCCGTGGCCGTGCTGGGGTACCCCCGAGATGGGGCATCCGGGAACGCCAAACCTGTACGATCCAAGCAAGCCAGTCGCAGACGGCGGCCTGTGCTTCCGCGCCCGGTTTGGGGTGGAGCGCAACGGCGAAAGCCTGCTGGCCAACGGCTCCTACCCGGTGGGATCGGAGATCAAGGACGGCTATCCGCAGTTCGACCACAAACTGCTCAAGCAGCTTGGTTGGTGGGAGGATCTCACTGACGACGAGAAAGGGGCAGCTGAGGGCAGGAACTGGAAGACTGATCTGTCCGGCGGTATCCAACGGGTCGCGATCAAGCATGGTTGCGCGCCTTTTGGCAACGCCAAGGCCCGATCGGTCGTGTGGACTTTCCCAGACCCCGTGCCAGTCCATAGAGAACCGCTGTATACCAACCGGCGTGATCTGGTCGAGAAGTATCCGACTTACGAGGACAAAAAGCGGCGTTACCGCTTGCCGACCCGGTATGCATCTATCCAGAAGACGGATCATTCCAAGGAGTACCCGTTGATTCTAACGAGCGGGCGCTTGGTGGAATATGAAGGGGGCGGCGATGAATCCCGCTCGAATCCGTGGCTCGCTGAACTGCAGCAGGATATGTTTGCAGAGATCCATCCAGTCGACGCCAACGATCACGGCATACGTGATGGCCAGATGATCTGGGTCGAAGGGGCCGAAGGTGCCAAGCTTAAGGTGAAGGCGCAGGTAACCCGAAGAGTGTCACCCGGCGTTGTCTTTTTGCCATTCCATTTCGCTGGACATATGGAGGGTAAGGATCTTCGTAGTAAATACCCGGAGGGCGCCGACCCATATGTGCTCGGTGAGGCGGCCAACACGGCGTTGACCTACGGTTACGACTCAGTCACCCAGATGCAGGAAACCAAGTGTTCCCTGTGCAGCATAAGCGTTGCTTAAAAGGAGGATATAACTCATGGCTAGAATGAAGTTCCTTTGTGACGCCGAACGCTGCATAGAATGCAACGGCTGTGTCACCGCGTGTAAGAACGAGAATGACATACCCTGGGGTGTGAACCGTCGTCGGGTCGTTACCATCAATGATGGTGATCATGGCGAACGTTCGATCTCGGTGGCATGTATGCACTGTTCTGACGCTCCTTGCGCTACCGTGTGTCCCGTTGATTGTTTCTATACCACTAACGACGGTGTAGTTCTGCACGACAAGGACATTTGCATTGGTTGCGGCTATTGTTTCTACGCGTGTCCATTCGGTGCGCCGCAGTTTCCAGAAACTGGCGCATTCGGTTCAAGAGGCAAGATGGACAAGTGCACTTTCTGTGCCGGTGGTCCAGAGCAGAACAACTCTGCCGAGGAGCATCGCAAGTACGGGTCCAACCGGCTTGCCGAAGGCAAACTGCCGTTGTGCGCGGAAATGTGCGCTACCAAGGCCTTATTGGCCGGCGATGGTGACAGGGTCTCGGATATCTTCCGTGAACGTGTCATGTATCGTGGTGCTGGAGCACTTCAGTGGGGCTGGGGTGTTGCCTACGACAAACAGGGCATCAAGGGCTAGAAACCCCTTAATCGAACCGCTTGTCTGATGGATGTGGAACGAGGCGGTGACCCGTAAAAGGGCCATCGCCTCCGACCGTGCGCAACCCCAGTTTGCTTGAAAGGGTGCCCAAAAATGTCACTGTCGAACCACGGCGCCTACATAGGTGTCTTAAGCGATCGGCAGTAGGCGTGCCTACGTGCGGCCGGTTCTCGGTTTAGGCATCTAAATTAAACTGCTGAAGCCAATCTACTAACTACTAATTAGTAGGAGCCGATAATGGAGCAAAACGTGAAAACTTTCCGATTTTGGATTTTTCTGGTTGGGCTAGCCTGTCTTCCTCTGGCTGGCTTTTTTTTCGGGACGCAAGCGCTCGCCGAGACAACGGCTCCAGCGGCGATCAACAACCCTAATCCCGGTATAGAGCTGTGGCAGGCTGTGCGCGGGACCCTTGATTCCCCTGTGTCCACTCAGGTGCAAGGGCATGATGCCTCAGTGCTGGTTAACCCCGAGGGCGAGTTGTGGACGTCGTTCCGGATCAATGACTTGATTCCCAAATCCCGGGAATGGTTACTGTTGGTACTGCTTTTACTCGGACTGTTCTACATAATCCCAGGCCCGGCAAGACTCAAAAATGGAGAGTCGGGCGAGCAGGTCGCAAGGCATAATGTGGCCGCACGATTTATCCACTGGTTTTTGGCGATAATCTTTATTGTGTTGGCTATCAGCGGGCTGATTCTTCTATTCGGACGAGTCGGGCTGATTCCACTGATCGGCAAGTCGGCTTTTGCAGTCGTAGCTTCGATCTGTAAGGATATCCATAACTTTGTAGGCCCGTTG
>Ga0209558_1003027_pt1 | contig 10543 bp, 11 predicted proteins | sample SaaInlV_150m_DNA_3_FD_184674 | JGI IMG/M metagenome (GOLD analysis project Ga0209558, IMG submission 184674) | Marine microbial communities from expanding oxygen minimum zones in the Saanich Inlet - Saanich Inlet SI074_LV_120m_DNA (SPAdes) (version 2) | ecosystem: Environmental > Aquatic >...
CATCCAGATATGCTGTGAAATTTCCACCTACAGTCCTAGTTCCAGTAACATGTCCAAGAGGTTGATTAACGCTCCCTATAGTTTCAGGCGTTAGATAAGTAATATTATTAGATAGAGTAATGTTCCCACCTGTTAATACAACGTTATAACTATCCAGAGAAGGGTTACTATTAAGTCCTGTAAGGGCTAAAGTAGTAAGTTTATTTCTGATATAGTTATTAGTGCCGAGAACCCCTTCGTATACTAGATCTGAGGCTGAGTCATAAGCTGCATTGTACGGAGCTGCAGATACTTCATCTGTAAGCTGTCCACCCATTCCAGACCAGTTAATTTGAGCTATTCCATCAATATCGAAATCAATAGAGGCTTCATTTATACAAGCTTCAGCTATTTTATACACTTTCTGAGTTGTACCAGACGCTTTCCAGTCTAGAACAAAGTAAAGATCAAATGTACCTATAATGGTTTTATTAGATTTAGTAAAATCTACGTCCATATCAGTAACATCTGAGATGGTTCCTCCACCGTTATTAGTAGAGTCTACAAATGCGTCCCAAAGAGCTTCTTCTACAGCATGCATGGTGACATCGGTTACTTCACTATTAGTTCTACCTAAAGTTCCTTTCGATCCACCTGTTGATGCTGCAAAAGGTCTAATATAAGTACTGAATGACCATTCTGTGGGTGCAAAAGAATCGTTAAACACTTGCCTAGCTCTTCTTGAGGTTCCCGCAGAGTCTGCAGCTTCGTTTAGAGTTACTTCAGATATATTATGCGCTTGGCTATATGCATAGCCGTCTAGTACAGGAATTTCGTAGAAGAAATTATTCCTCTTAATAAAGACTTTCGTGTCTCTACTAAAAAATAATTGGTCTGCCATATTTTATCTCCTAAATTTCTCGATATTATTTAATATCTAATTTCAGCTATTAGCTCCCCTACTCCTAGAGGTGTTAATGCCCCTTCGTCAGTAGAAATGCTAATTATTTCAATATCTGAGATAGTTTTCTGGCTTCCGTCGCTATCTTCATAGCTTAAACCGTCATTATCCTCTAATATCGTTTCTAAATCCTCAAGTACAAGTGCAAGTTCTCCTTGAGGGTCGTCTTGGTTTCTTACATATACCCTAAAGGTTATTGAAAGAAATCTCCATTTAAATCCACCGGCTTCGTAAGACCTAGTTTCGCTACCACTATTTATGTTTATTTCAGGAAATTCATCTATTTCATCCCAAAATCTTAACGTCCCATAAACATGTCCAGCTAAATCTGTTCTATAGTCTCCTGCGCCATTTATATTTTTTAATAGTTTAACAAAGGCTGCAACTATTTGAGTGCGTCTAGTAGTATATTGTCTAGTGGCCATAATTTACACTCGCCTAGTAAAGAATCTTCCTTCCATTTGTTCCATCATTATTTCTCTTATTGACTGGTTAATAACTAGCCTAGGGTCTCTTTGACTAATACTGTCTTTTTCAAACTTTTGGTATGGATTTTTTTGATAAGTATAGCCCACACTTGGAAAGCCTTTAGCTGTTGTAGAAATATCTGTTACATTTACGCTTTGTGCAAATCTTCCCGTTCTGTTAACTAGGCCAGGTTTACCCATATTATCCTTGACGGTATCTGGTAACTTCACATTTAATATAGCTTGCAATTGTGCTAGATTTTGTCCTTTTGACTTCTTGGCTCCTGATCGAGATTTTGGTTTAATTGCTATAATTTTTTTCAAAGAAATAGGGCTTAAAGCCGTAACAGGATTCATTCTAGCACTTTTAACTTTTTTCTCTATTTTTGCTTTAATTTTACGCTGTGTTCTTCTAGAATCTTTAGAATATCTAGGGCGCAATATATGTTTTCCAGATCCCAGTAATTTAAAGGACCCCTTAGTGAGATTTTCAGTTAGGGACTTTAGTATTGCAGACTCCATGGCTTGCAATGTAGATAAAGAACCTGGAGCCTCTACTAAAGCTTTTGATAAAGATATAATATTTCTAGCATATGCTGCTTCGATTGTTCTACCTTTATCTTGGTTTATCTCCCCATCTTCAAAAGTTAAGACTTGAACGAAATTCTCTTTGTATTCACCAGTTTCAGTAAATACTCTTTGCCATATCATTTTAGTAGTTAACTTATCTTGAGTTTTAACTGTTTTATCATTTTCTTCTCTAAATACGTTTGCTGCCTCTCTAAATACTTTATTAACCTGAGCTCTAGCGTTTTGTTTTTCAGCTTTAGTCAATGAATCATCATCATTAATCTTGTTATCTGCCACCCTTTTCATTTGCATAGCTTTTTTTTGGGCTACTGAAAAACTTCCCTGAGTTCCATGACCTATATTTATTGCTGTTCCTATTTTTTTAGATAAGTCCTCTACTTTTTTGCTTCCAGCTTTTAGTTTAAGAAACGTTGTTAATTCACTAGTAATTATAGCATTAACTGGTCTTACCATAGCCCCTTTACTTTTACTATCTTGTGCAAACCTAAAATTAATTACAGGAGCTACATAAGTGCCATACTTTTTAGCTATATGCAAATTATAGTCTTCCATTATTCTTTTCTTTCTTTTAGTACTAAGATTCTTTGAGGTTCTTTGCCACTCTTTAATATACGCTTCTTGTATTTTTTTACTAATTGTCTCGGCCAGGGTTAGAGGAACTTCTTTTTTGACTTCTGGAAACACTTTTTTTATTAATTTTGTAATAATATCCTGTATTGCTTCGGCTTTCCAAGATACTATTTGACCTTGTTGATCCTCAGAATCTGTTCTAGTTTTGTGCTTCCGTTTCTTTTCCTTCCCTGTTGAAGCACTTATTCGATACGATTGCCACTCGGAAGTATTTTCTATTTCCTCTATTGCACTTAATAATGCCTCTGAAGCTATTTGTCTGGAAGTCTTTTTAGCCATTATACTGAGTTAACCTTATACAGATCTAGTACCCTTCTAATATGGTTTCGTTTCTTTTCCTTCCCTGTTGCAGCACTTATTCGATACGATTGCCACTCGGGAGTATTTTCTATTAACTCTATTGCACTTAATAATGCCTCTGAAGCTATTTGTCTGGAAGTCTTTTTAGCCATTATACTGAGTTAACCTTATACAGATCTAGTACCCTTCTAATATGGTCTGGGAAACCTGTGTCATTTTTAACTGAAGTAGTGCCTGTATTGCTAATAGTAGTATTAACAATAGCACGATCTTTCTTATGCTCTTCTTTTAAGTAATAAGTTATTAAATCATATATAGCTAATTCTAAATCTTTGGGAGTATATTGGTACCCTGATTTATAAATTACTTCTACGGAATTAAAGCCTTTTGGAAAGGCTTTAGATACAACGTCATTAGTTCTAGTTATTATGGATAATGCTGATTCTAAGTTATACTCGTATGCGCCTGTAGTTAGTTCAACATATGGGCTTGCTTGAGAAGTTCTCTCTTTTAATGAAGTTATGCTAACAACTGGGGATTCATCTAGAAACAATTCTGAAGTAGATGTATTATGTATAGTATAATACTCCGTCTTATCAGTATCGTAGTAATCACGAAAAGTCGTACCACAATAGGTTTTTACAAGGGAACTAATAGAAATAACGAGTTGATCGATTTGAGCATCACTAGAACTACTAGTGAGTCCTTTGAATCGCTTATAATCTTCTCTATTTACTAGTTTAATCATTAATTCCCTTATAAAAACCTGGTAAGGGCTTTTAAACCCTTACCGAGTAATTTAGCTTATACTGCAAGCTTGTACTGGAATCCAAATACGGAAGGAGCAGTAGCAGAGCTAGTAATAACATCCGAGAAACCAATTCTCTGAGACATTACCAATACTCGTCGCTGCTTACCAACTTCGTTATCAGACTCAACAGTAAATCCACGCAGACGCGGAATGAAGTAGTTACGAGTATTAACGGCTACAGCAAAGAACTTGCCAGCGCCATGACCAGCAAACTCATCACATATCATTACCTTTGACCCATAGATAGATCCAACCTCGCCTTTGATCTTGGTAGCCACAGTACCCACTAAATTAACATCTTGGAATTCGGGATCTTGAAGAAGGTTGTAATAAGCGTCCATAGAGACGATATACGTAACTTCAGTAGGATTCAATCCATATTTACCAAGCCCAACTCTAGATTGTAGAAGATCAGCAGCAGTAGCTTTATCAGTTATCAAATAACCAGTAGCACCTTGATTTCCTTGGAGAGCAGCAGCATCTGCAATTGAAACCAAGCCATCGGGAGAAGCTCCGGCAGTACCATAAACTCCCTCAGCATGATTACCCATAAGGATCATCTGCTCAATAGATCGGGCATGTGATCGAATCATAGATTCTCGAATCAAAGGAAGAACAGGCATAATAGCATCTTCTTCGGTTTCATTAGCCAGGTAAGATTGACTTACGAGCTTTTTAGTTGTGATGGTCTTTTCTGTAAGATCTACACCAGAACCAGCAACAGCAGGATTATTAGTCGTAGCTCGGTTATCTAGGTTACCATGTGGCTCAACGTCACCTGTAGTAGATAGTTGAGTGCCACTGAATTCAGCATAACCAGCATCTGGCAGGATCGGGAAGATCATACTAGCTGAGTTCATAGTAACTTCTCGGAACAAAGGAGCAAGAACCAATTCAAGCTGAATATCTCGCTCGATGTTAGTACTTACTGTAAGTTCGTAGGTATCAGAAGATACTTCAGTACCAGACCAGTTATTAGCAGCCTTCTCCATAAGATTCTTGCCAAACTTAGTATCTTGCCAATTTTTGTTCGTTGCGATGCCTAGAATATAAGCGTCATCTATATCTTTGCCAAACTCTTCGGCAAAAGATTTAGAGTTTCCATCTCGATTACCAAAAACACGTTTGCTTTCATTAATCTTAACCATTTCATCAGATTTCTCTGCTATAATGGATGAAAGACGCTCTACTTCTGCCATAAGCTTAGTTTCAGACTCTTGAGCTGCAGACTTAAGGTCTTCAATAAGCTTTCCAGTTCCAGAAACCGCAGCAGAAATAATACTTTGATCTCGAACTTCTTGTGCTTGTGCTAAAGCTTTTTCTTGTGCTGCAGCAGCAGCAGCAGCAACAGCTTCAGATTTAGTCTTAGCCGCTGCTTGTTCTAGTTGCTCACCCGTAGACTTGCCGATCTGCTCAGCCAGCTTAAGGGCGAAATTCTCCATCTCTTCGTTATTCATAAAATTTTCCTTTTCTTGCACGTCTTGTGCATTCTTTGCTAGGGCTCCAGCTGGTGTTTCTCCACCAGCAGGCTGCTGGCTATTCTGAGGCTCAATTGCTTTAAATTTATCTAAGAACTTATGATAATCTTTATCATCGTTAAAGCTCTTAGATATTGAGAATCTAGCTCCTGCATTTGCAGGGATAGATACTACCGAAACTTCAAAAAGTTCAGCATCGGTTATTAAAAATCCAGCATTTTCTTCTGAATACTCTGCGTCTTTAACTAAAAAGCCAACGGAGAAGGTAGAGAGAATACCTGATTTTATAATTTCGTAAAATTTACCTGCTCCTTTATATATCTGAGCAGATATTTTCAAGCCAATGGAATCAACGTCCATAGTTAAGGCTTTTCCAATAGGTTCATTACGGTTGTGATTAAATAGTATAATTGGGTTATTTTTAAAGTTATTCAATCCATTAGTACGGGTCCAAGCCCCTGGGTCAATTATATCCCCATCTCGATCCATCTGATTAGTACTAGCATAACCTTCTATAACTAAGCTATCATCAGACTCGGATTTTTTAGTGAATACGCCCTCAATTTCAAATACTTTATCCATCATATATTTTCCTCTGAAGCAGGTTTTTTAGGTTCAACCATTTTGTTTCTAGGCTTAGACTCTGCTTTAGGCTTAGACTCTACTTTAGGCTTAGACTCTTCTTTAGGCTCTACTTTATCGAAAGCGTCTGCTCCCAAAAATACATGTACAGCTGATAAAGCCCGTGCCCAAGTTCCAAAATACCTTCGTACTATGAAGTCTTTAATTGGTGTTTTGTCACCTAGTTTTCTGTATTCATCTAGAGTGAGCATTTTACCTTGCTTTTTAAAAAACTCAGCCAATATTATCATTGATCGTCTTCTAGTCATTCTATTTCCTCTGGTCTGCCACCCTGTGAAGGGTCTACGGCACTTCCCGCTATGTTTGCGGGGACTCTTATCTGATTCATAGCTTCGTCATCTAGAGGCTCTAGCCCTACTCCGATCCTGCCCTCATTTCCAGTTAAAATTCCCCCATTTACTAAAGTAGAATAAAAAGCGGCTTGCTCCTTTAGTTCTGGTTGTAACGCTGGTACATTTGAAACATCTTCCATAACAGTAAAGCCAAAAAATCTAGAGTAAGCTTCTCTAATTTTTATGACTATAGGGAGTACTGTCTCTAAATAGTATAGTCTATGGTTTGGCCTAATATTGGCATTATTTCCACCCTCAAATAAAACATGTGGTACACCTAAGGCTTCTAATATGATTCTTTCATTTGCAGTGACCGATTCTTGAAAGCCTATTTTCTTAAAATCAATATCTACTAATTTGTCTAACTCCGTCCCACCATCAAGTATCATAGGAGTATATCCCCCAGATGTTGGATTATATCTTGAAACCCAGTTCCTAATAGTCCTCTCTTTTATTTTTTCACTAAGAGTATTAGGTGTTTTTATAACTAGTCCCGGTATGGCGCTATTCTTGAAAAAGTTATCTTGAAACTTTCTCATATCATAAAGTAGTTTCATTGTACGAGTAGCGGGTTTTAGTCTAGGAACCCCTCTATATATGGAGTTAAAACTGTTTTCTTTAATGTGAATAATTTCATTGGGAAAGAAATCGGTTCTATTGTCATATACATATTTAGTAATATAACTAATTTTGTCTGGGATAATCTCCACTTTATTAGCTGGCAATTGAAATAATTCTGCGCCGTCGAAGTAAATAAAGATATTTCCATCCATTAAATAATCTATAATAAGATTTCGTCTAAAGGTTGATATATCTTGAAAACTGTTAGGTCTTTCATTTAAAAGACGAAGTACAGTGGCTTTTCTAGTACCGATGGCAACTTTTTTATTTCTGTATAAACTATTTACACTCTTATCTAAAGCCTCTTTCTCTTCCATAGCTTTGGCCGAGTCTGACGCCCCTGCGTCAAGTATGCCAACTTTGAAAGATATTTGAGAAACATCATCTACTATTAGATTTACTGCTCTATTAACTATTTCTAGATTTTCGTAATAAAATGTATATTTAAAGGGTTGTTCACGAGTAGGTATATTCTTCCCTTCATCATCAGATATTAAGGGTTGAGCAGGATTAGCTTTTTCCTGTTCTTGTTCAGAACTAAAAATTTTAAAAATGTCTTCATTATACCAAGCCATTAATTCTGTCCTTATTCTTAACTCTCTGCTTTTCTACCCACCTACTTTGTTTTCCTGCAGTGGAACTAGCAGGTTTCTTGCCGTAGATTGAATGAAGCTTTAAATGGTGTGTATGACATAACGTAACACAATCTTCATATAATTCTTTAAGGTGGTTCTCTATAAAGCCGTTTCTTATAACCTTTATTTCATCCGCCGTAGTTATCTCTATCCCTTCTTTTTTCAACCAATTATCCAGAAGAACTGTTAGACTATGAAAATGGTGAAAATCTAATTCTTCTGTGGTTTCACAAATAAAACAATTTAGTCTTTTATCATAGTTGGACTTAGCCTTGTCCCTTACATATTTTACTAGGTCGCGCTTTAATTCCGCCATTAATTACTCTTATCTACAATACATTAGGTTAGCCTGCATTATTCTTACTTTATCTCTATTTATATAATTATACCTTGGAGGTTTTTCAATGTCAAGAATTATTTTTCCCAGCTCTCAAAATGTTAAAGCATTCACTTCATATGTGTATATAGCATAACGTATTGCATCAGCCATATGGCAATATTTATTGTGTATAGGTTTCTCTTTAATTAAATTAACATTTGGATCCCATTGATATTGGTCTAATGCTGCTAAGGAGTGCAAACATTTAGAATCCACTATTAAACGATCTCCTTCTATTATGTTCTCTACATGACCAATTCCAGATATAATATCTTTCTTAGCATTAATAGTAGCAATATCATGTTCACTAGCAAAATCAAATTTAGTTTGTTGGTTAGCTGCATCAATAAAGATATAATCTATATTATACTTATTATCAAGTATCTTAACTTCAGCAGCTTGAGAAGCGGTAGATTTCTCGTTGTCTAAGTATTCATCTAGAAGATAGTATTTGCCATCATAACTATCGTAAGCTATAACGCAGAATGCAGTAGGGTCTCTAAATCCAACATCTAGCCCTGCTATAATATCCATTCGTCTAATATCTAAGTCACTGAGATCTGCTGTGCACGTTTCTCGATTAAAAGGCCATACCTGCCCTTCAAACACACAAAAATCAGCCATATACTCTTGGGCAAATTCATTGGAAGACAAAATTTTACGAGCTTCCTCAATGTCAGCAGCCAAGGCTCTAGGATTATCTGCCCAAGTAGCATGAATAGAAGCCCAAGCAGGATAAGCACTATCAAAACCACGATCATACAGTTCGCTAAACCAGTTATTACGTCCACGAGGGGTAGATATAAATAGTACTTTAGATTGTTCATTGCCTTTAGCATCTACAATATCAAGAGTAGGGCGTAGACTAACATTAAATGCATCCATTCCTTCTGATAATGCAGCCTCGTCAAATAGTATGAAAGAATAACTACGCCCAACTACGCTATCGACCTGGTTTACTGACCCCATCCTAATAGTGGATCCGTTAGTTAGTTCGATTATTTTGTCTTTAGCATTGTCACGAGCTACTTCAAGCCCAAACTTTTTTATTAAGGAACGCTGTAAGTCAAAACTAATATTACTAAGAGAATAATTGGGGGACATAATAAGTATATTACATCCAGGTATTAATGCACATAACTGAGCTATTATATTGGCTATATAAGTTTTACCTACGCGTCTAGAAAGGCAAGCAGTTACAAATCTATATTTAGGATTATTTAATGCGTTAATTACAGCATTTTGAGGAGGTGCCGACTCGATTCCCAATAAGCTAATATACCTGTCTATTGGGAGTTTTAAAAATCTGTCTTCTTGGGGGTATGTTGCTATATGGTCAAATGGAATATCTGCGCGTGAAACTAACATTTAATGGATTACTCCTAGTATATTCGGTTGATGAGATTTCCCAGATAGAATTACAATAGTTTGACAAAGAGATATTAAATCATTTTGAGTAACATTTACTATTGCTGGATCACCACCTTGCAAAGTTTCTAGGATATATCCCGCTTTTACGATCATATTGCTCAAATCTTCTTCAGACATCATCATTATTAATTAATTTTTTCATTAATTCACCATAATTTCCATCTCCAAAAGGATTAGTTGCATCTATATTTATCTGGGTGCTGGGTGCCTGGTTTAGTGCTTTTTTCTCTTCTAACTGTTCTTTAATTGTAGACTCTCTGAACTTCATTGCAATTTGGAGAAGTTCTGCAATATCTTTCTTAGAGGTTAGTTCCGTTTCTAACATTTCTTCAAGTTTGTCATCTATGATTTGATCCAAAACTTGGGCTATTTTATCTCGATTACGGTAGCCTGAATCTAAATAGACCGCATCTACATACGCTTTAACCTCTCTTTTGTCCAGAATTTCTGTTATTTGGTTTGTAGGAATTTGTAGCCGCTGAGCCACATCGGTTATATTTCCTACTTCTAGATATGCATTAGCTACGGCTAGATTCTCTGGTGCTATTCTTATCTCTTTAGAATTTGTCATAAGTATTATTATATCAAATTTACTTATTTTTGTCAAGTAATATATTTTTTAGTTTTTACTTTTACTTTTACTTTTTACGCGATTTTTTTTGTTTTTACTTTTACTTTTACTTTTACTTTTACTTTTACTTTTACTTTTACTTTTACTTTTACTTTTACTTTTACTTTTACTTTTTACGCGATTTCTTTTGTTTTTGCGTACAGCATGTAGAATAATAATAATAATAATAATAATAATTTTTTAGGTACTTAGTGTAATATAAATTTATTAAGGTTTGATTAAGATTTAGCCTATTCTTTATATGGTATATAACGTCGCATCTCTTAAAATGAGTATTGAAATTACCTTAAGTTGGACGTGAACATGGGCCTGCGCGATCTGCATATAACCAAGTCTACTAACCGCCCCCCTCTTTATAACATAATTATCTAAAGAGCGTAGTTCTCCTCACTTTAATCTAGCCTAACATGAAAATATTTCTCTTGACTTTTAGGTGAATATGTGTGATAATATGCACATATTAAATAAGGAATTAAAGAAAATGACAAATAAATATATCGAACTGGTTAAGGGATTTATGTCAGGTGAAAAAGTTAGTGTAGAAGCACTAAATGCAAATGTTGATGCTGCAAATGTTGATGCTGATGCTGCTGCTGCTGCTGCTCATTATGCTGCTGCTGCTGCTCTTTATGCTGCTGCTGAGGGTTGTGCTGAT
>Ga0209558_1003029_pt1 | contig 10541 bp, 8 predicted proteins | sample SaaInlV_150m_DNA_3_FD_184674 | JGI IMG/M metagenome (GOLD analysis project Ga0209558, IMG submission 184674) | Marine microbial communities from expanding oxygen minimum zones in the Saanich Inlet - Saanich Inlet SI074_LV_120m_DNA (SPAdes) (version 2) | ecosystem: Environmental > Aquatic > Marine...
CACAGTAGGTGTGCTTGAGGGTTCTAAAGCTGATGCAGGTTTTAATGGGTTACAAATGAATTGTAGGCACATTAAATATAAAGAAGGTGTTAATGCTATTTCTACGGAAAGGTGTTCTGGTGATTACCTGGACATATTAGATGGATTGTTTGGTGATTCATCTTCAACAGAAGACGGGTCCCAGACTGAACCGGACCCACAAGCAGAACCAACACCAGAACCAGAACAGGTATCAATTAGTATTGCAAGCTTTGCTTTCTCACCAGGTACACAGACTATTTCGGTAGGGGATACTGTTACATGGACAAACACTGATCGCGCAGGTCATTCTGTTATTGCCGATTCTGGAGCATTCTCTAGTTCAATATTAAGTACCGGGGAATCATTCTCGTTTACCTTTGATACATCTGGTACGTATACATATTTTTGCGGCCCGCACCCCTCAATGAAGGGTACGGTTGTGGTGGAGTAGGGAATATATTCTTTTGCCTATGATGGAATGCAATGTCTACAAAACAGTCAAAACAATTAGTCTTTCGCAAAAAACAGTTGAGTTGGTTGTGTTTTCTGTGCTTACCTACTGCAAAAAACAAGGTGTGGTAAGTGTGCATTTTATTGGAGATCAAAAAATGCAGAGACTAAACTCTATGTACAGAGGAAAAGACAACACAACAGATGTGCTGTCTTTTTCTATGCAAGAAGGTGAAAAATTTCCAGGAGAACAAGATGACTTGGGTGATATATTTATTTCAGTCCCACAGATACATAAACAGGCCAAAGCTTATGCTGTGACCTATAGAAGTGAAATAATTAGAATGATGATTCATGGTACACTACACCTCCTTGGCTATGATCATATTAAAAAGAAGGAGGCAGAGGAGATGTTTCGTATACAAGAAGAATTACATAGAAGATTTATATGATAACAAAAAGAATGCGTCAAAGTTCGGCACATGCCATAAGAGGGGTTCGGTATGTTTTTGCTCATGAGAAGAATTTTAGTATACAAATGTTCTTTGCAATTATTACTATCTTACTCGGTAGTTTCTTTGGGTTGGCAGCTCATGAGTGGTTGGTTATTATTCTTACCATTGGTATTGTACTTGTCCTAGAGCTTGTAAATTCCGCGTTAGAGCTTTTAATTGATGTTGTGGTGCCACGGCTCCAAGAAAAGGCTGGTGCCGTAAAAGACATTATGGCTGGTGCCGTGCTTTGTTCTGCTATAATGGCTTCTGTGGTTGGGGTATGTATTTTTTTTCCATATATAGTTGAGCTGTTTGCGTAATAATGATACAATACATGGTGTAGGCATGTGTTTGCGTATTTTTTCATATTTTTTCCTTATAAGGATATAGGTTTATGGTCTCCAAAAGACAACAACTTTCACTCATAACTGGTATCGACATAGGGTCTACCGGTATTCGTGTTGCTGTTGGGCAATACAACCAAGAGGATTCGGTTGAGGCGTCTATTAAGATTATTGCTACAGGAGAGGTAAGTTCAGAAGGAATAGTCAAAGGCAGTATCACAAGCATAGAAGATGCTGTTTCTGCTATTTCTTGTGCACTCGAAGAGGTGGATAGGTTGGTAGGAGTTCCAATAGAAAATGCATGGGTAGGTATTTCTGGAACACAAATATTGTCCAAAGATAATAGAGGAGTCATAGCAGTGGCAAAAAGTGACGGTGAAATAGGGTATGAGGATGTATCGCGAGTATTAGAATCGACACAAAATATCGCATCACCATTAAATTATGAGGTGCTCCATGTATTACCAAGAGCATTCACGGTTGACGGACAAACAGGTATACGAGATCCTATCGGTATGACAGGGCTTCGCTTAGAGGTTGATGCACAAATGATTTATGGTGCAACACCACACATGAAGAATATTACAAAAGCTATTTACAGAACGGGTATAGAAATAGATGACCTCGTTCTTGGTATTGTAGCAACAGCAGATGCGGTGCTGACACAAAAACAAAAAGATATTGGGGTTGTAATTGTAGATATTGGCGGCTCAACCACAACTATTGCCGCATACGAAGACGGAACACTTATTCATACTGCAGTGATTCCAATTGGATCAAATCATATTACCAATGACATTGCTCTTGGGTTGCAGACGTCTATAGACATTGCCGAAAGAGTAAAGTTGGCTCACGGTTCTTGTGCCCAAAGAAGATATACAGTAAAAGATGGGATTAACTTAATTGATTTTGGCGGAGAAGACCAGGCGGTAAGAAAAAAGTTTTTAGCAGAAATTATTTCTGCAAGAGTCGTTGAGTTATTAGAAAAAATAGACCAAGAACTTGCTGCGGTGCAACGTCAGGCTTTGCTACCTGCTGGTATTATTTTTACTGGTGGAGGTGCAAAATTAGACGGTATTGTGGAGATAACAAAAAAAGTATTACAAATGAATGCAGGGTATGGGTATATTCGAGGTATTCAAAGTGCAACAGATAAAATTAATGACTTGGCGTTTACTGGTGCCATTGCATTGGTTCGGTGGGGTGCAGTGATGCAGCAAGCACAACAAAAAAAGTTTTCATTTTTTATTCCAGGATCAAAAAAAGCACTAACACAAATGAGAAATGTATTTAAATTTTTAATCCCCTAGCTTCCTGCTGTTTTGTATTTTTTTTTGCTTGACAATTAGAATGTTTGTTTGTACACTATAAGTAATAAATTCTGCCAGATTTAGCTTAATATGAGTACAGAATTTACTCAAACCTACACATGAGGAGCTGTAGATGTACACAAAAAGTATAACGGAAGATTGTGTTACACTATTGATCCTATTTTGTATCAAGAATTTATACGAAATATGACTTATACAATAATATGCCCCAAGTAAAACCAGAAATAGAGACATTTGCTAAAATTAAAGTGATAGGCGTGGGTGGTGGCGGAGGTTCGGCAGTGCACAGAATGGTAAGTGCCGGGATACGCGGTGTTGATTTTTGTGTTATGAACACGGACGTGCAGGCACTGCATCATAATAATGCAGAGCAAAAACTTCATATCGGAAAAACAATCACAAGAGGTTTGGGGGCTGGTATGGATCCTGAAATGGGAAAAAAGAGTGCAGAGGAGGCACAAAATGAGATACGAGAAATCCTACAAGGAACAGATATGGTATTTATTACCTGTGGCTTGGGTGGTGGAACTGGCTCTGGGGCAGCGCCTATTATAGCCGAAATAGCCAAAGAAATGGGAGCACTGACGGTTGCGGTAGTAACAAAGCCATTTACGTTTGAGGGGCCACAGCGTTCAAAGATTGCCGGTGGAGCGTATGATGCACTATCCGAACATGTGGATACTATTATTACTATTCCAAATGACCGGGTATTGCAAATTATAGACAAAAAAACACCCATGCTTGATGCCTTTAAGATACTCGACGATGTATTACGTCAGGGTGTGCAAGGAATATCAGAGCTTATTACTGTTCCTGGATTGATTAATGTGGATTTTGCTGATGTAAAAACAATCATGAAGGAGCAAGGTTCAGCGTTAATGGGCATTGGAATAGCTTCTGGAGAAAACAGAGCAGTAGATGCAGCTAAAGCGGCAATTTCTAGCCCTCTTTTAGATCTTTCTATAGAAGGTGCACGAGGTATTCTCTTTACTATTACGGGGGGCACAAGTTTGAGCATGCAAGAAGTTTCGGAAGCCGCTGATATTATTACCGGGTCAGCTGACGACAATGTTCGTGTAATATTTGGTTCGGTTATTGACGAATCTATGGGTGATGACTTACGAGTGACGGTGGTAGCAACAGGGTTTGATGAAAATGACGAACTTCCTTTACTTATCAAGACTGCCAAAGATGCTGTTGAAGATGAGTATGAAGAAGAGGAAGAAGAGGCTCCTGTGTTTAGAAAAAAACCAGCAGTATACACAAAACCAAAATTTTCTCGTTCTTCAGTGGAACAAAAACAACAAAACACATTCACAAGAGATGAGGCAGAAGAAGACCGGGAGGACCATGGGTTTGTGAGTAAGCCAATAACCCACACGCCGGCTGAATATAGAGATAGCACCAGGAAGCCAAGCGCAGTCGCCATGGGACTTGATGATGAAGATGAAGAAGATGAAGAAGATTTAGAAATCCCGGCGTTTATAAGAAAAAAAATGGGCCTCTAGAAAAACACACCCAATCAGGTGTGTTTTTTTTGTACATGTGCTATACTACGTACATAATATTACACTGTATGCATTGTCCGGTTTGTGCCTCAAAAGAAACAAAGGTTACTGATTCTCGAGTGACCACAGAAGGTCTATCTATAAAGCGACGGCGCGAGTGTGTGTCGTGTAAGTATAGGTTTTCTACTATAGAAGAAATGGAATTACTTGGTATAGTGGTTGTTAAGGCTGATGGAAGAAGGGAGTCATATGACAAAGAAAAACTCAAAAAAGGTATTTTACGCTCACTAGCAAAAAGAGGTATTACACAAGAGCGGTTTAATAAGCTTATTCATAGAATAGAGCGAGATATACAGAAAAAAAAGACGAGAGAAATACGAGCAAAAGACATAGGTGCTATAGTTATGAAGTGTTTAAAAACATTTGATAAAATATCATACATACGGTTTGCCTCTATCTATCGTTCATTTGAAGATGTGGACATGCTTAAAAAAGAGATTTCTGTGCTAGAAAAGAATAAGAAAAAGAAACATAAATAATATATATGGAAAAACAACTTGCCAAGAAAAAAAAAGCAGTACAAGCAAGTGATCCACATAAAGAAATAATGGCGCAACTCAATGCGCTTAAAAATAGCACACAAGAACAAAAAAAATACCTTACCCAAGTAGCAAAAGAAGTGCATAAGATTAATCGACGTACACACATGTTTGTTATTATGGGATATGTAAAGGTTGGGTTGGTACTTCTCCCGATTGTATTGGGTATGGTATACCTACCAGCATTTGTCCAAAAAGTATACAAGACATATAACCCAATATTTCAAGGGATTAGCGGTCTGTCTAATATAGAGCAAACAAGTCCTGGTTTTTCCCGCGCAGATCTTGAACGTATTATTAAAACACTCCCAAGGTAGTGGGGTGTATGAAAAAAAATATGAAAAAAAGAACAAAAATTGTTTGCACGCTTGGGCCAGCAACAGAAACTGAAGAGACTATATCGGCGCTTGTTGATGCCGGAATGAACGTGGCGCGGTTAAATTTTTCTCATGGGAGTTACGAAAACCATGCAATGATTATTGAGCGGATTCGTACTGTTGCAAAACAAAAAGGGGTGACGGTCTCTATTTTACAAGATTTGCAAGGGCCAAAAATTCGTGTAGGTGTGCTACCAGAAGAAGGTATTGTTCTTGAGGATGGGGTAGACGTGGTTTTTGATACATCTTTGGACACATTCACTGATGGCTGTATACCAATAGACTATCACGAACTGCACAAGTTTATAAAAGAAGGGGAGCGGATTTTGCTCAATGATGGAAGAAGCGAGGTGCTTGTCAAAGAGGTTAACGACACAAAAATTCATGGGACAGTGGTGGTTGGTGGAAAAATTTCTTCACACAAGGGAATGAATGTGCCTGATTCTACACTAGACATGCGTGTCATGACTGAAAAAGACAAGAAAGATGCGCGTTTTGGTGTGGAACATAATGTTGATTTTATTGCGCTCTCTTTTGTAATGAAGCCAGAAGATATAGTAGATTTGCGCTATACGATTAAAGATTTTGAGAAGGAGTTGGGTCTTGTACCAGAACAACCAATACGTATTATAGCAAAAATAGAAAGACGTGAGGCGGTAGATAGGATTGAGCAGATTATGGAGACAGTAGATGGAATAATGGTGGCAAGAGGAGATTTGGGCATAGAAATTCCTGCCCAAGAAGTGCCGCTTGTGCAAAAACGACTGATAGATACCGCACTATCTTATGCAAAACCTGTGATAGTGGCTACACAAATGCTTGACTCAATGCAAGAAAACCCAAGACCAACACGTGCTGAGGTGTCTGATGTGGCAAATGCTGTTATTGACCATACTGACGCAGTGATGTTATCAAATGAAACCGCAGTAGGAAAGTTTCCGGTTGAGACGGTGCAAACCATGTCAGATATTATTATAGAGACCGAAAAATCCTCATATGATGATCTTCCATTCAAGAGAATGCACACAGGAAAACATGAGTCGGTGGACCACGTAGTAAGTCAACTTGCCAGAGACTTGGCAGAATCTGTTGACGTAAAAATTATATTAGCAGCTTCTATGTCTGGTGATACCGCAAGATTAATAAGTAGAAATAGACCTGAACTACCAATGCTTGTGGCGACTGATTGTGAGCGAGCAAAACAACAAATGAATCTCTCTTGGGGGGTCATACCCTTTATGCTTCCACCTTGCAGAAGTATTGAGGAATTGGTCGATCGATCTGTTATTGTATTGAAAGAGCAAGGGTATGTGGTTTCTGGAGATAAAATGGTTGTGATAGCCGGAGAACCTATAGGGTATTCTGGGAATGTTAATCTTTTAGAGGTAAGAGATATTGCGTAGTGTGCTATAAAAAGGAGTATGAGTAAGTTACCGTTTACAAAAAAACAAAAGAAAGAACCATCTGTTCTTTGGTTTTCTGATATATCAAAAAAAGATGGACATGTGGTTGGTGGAAAAAATGCTTCTCTTGGAGAAATGTATACTGTGTTACAAAAAAAAGGTGTTGCCATACCAAACGGGTTTGCTGTTCCTGCGTATATATATACACAGATGCTTAAAAAAGGAGGTGTTGATGGGTATATAAAGCAGTTACTCAAGCACTTAGACACACAAAATATTCGACAGCTTCAAAAAGTAGGAAAAAAAATCCGACAACGTATTCTTTCGCAGGATTTACCAGAAAAAATTAATAGTGCGATTGTAGACGCATACGAAACATTAAAAAATAATTCTACAGACCCACGCGCATTTTCTGTGGCTGTGCGTTCTTCGGCAACCGCCGAGGATTTGCCCGAAGCCAGTTTTGCGGGGCAGCAAGAAACTTATGTGCATGTTTCAGGAAAAAAAGCCTTGCTTTTGGCAGTAAAGAAATGCATGGCATCCTTGTTCACGGATCGTGCTATCTCGTATCGCGAGGGGAGAGGGTATGACCACATGAGTGTGGCACTTTCTGTTTGTGTACAAGAGATGGTCCGTAGCGACAAGGGTGCGAGTGGGGTGTTGTTTACTATGGATACAGAGTCGGGGTTTCGAGGAGTAACACTTATAACAGCGTCTTATGGTTTGGGTGAATATATCGTAAAAGGTCGGGTAACTCCAGACCAATTTTATGTATTTAAGGCGGGGGCCCAAAAAGGAAAAAAGGCGATTATAAGTAAAACCCTTGGAAAAAAACAGGTAAAATTGGTGTATGGAAAGAAAAAAGGGGTGCAACAAGAAAAAGTAGCATTAGCCAAGACAAAGCAATTTTCCATATCTGAAGATGACATAATGACGCTTGCTCGTTGGGCAGATATTGTTGAAAAACATTATGGCGTACCTCAGGATATAGAGTGGGCAAAAGACGGAAAGACGGGGGCGTTGTATATTGTGCAAGCAAGACCAGAGACCGTCAAAACACAGCAACGCGGACATAAAATTGAGCGATATGTATTAAAAAAAGAAGGTGAGGCGATACTAAAAGGTATCGCAGTTGGGTCAAAAATAGGAGCAGGGCCTGTGGTGCATCTTGCGTCACCAAAAGATGCAAAAAAATTTATTGCAGGAGGGGTGCTTGTCACAAAAATTACAGACCCGGATTGGGAGCCTGTTATGCGGAAAGCAAGTGCGATTATTACCGAGCAAGGAGGAAAAACAAGCCATGCCGCGATTGTTTCTCGTGAGCTTGGGCTACCATGTGTGGTGGGTGCAGTTGGCGCAAGGAGTGTGTTAAAACATGTGAAAAAAGTAACCGTCAGTTGTGCCAAAGGTGGTGAGGGTGTTATTTACAAAGGAGTGGTTCCGTTTGAAATAAAAACGGTTAATATAAAAAACATTCCTAGTACAAAAACCAAGGTCATGATGAATATAGGAGACCCGGACCACGCATTTGACTTATCTTCTCTTCCGCACGATGGTATTGGTTTGGCACGTCTTGAATTTATCTTTTCAAATTTTATTCGTATTCATCCGCTTGCATTGGTACATTATGGCTCCCTAAAAGACAAGAAAGCAAAAAAACACATAAAAGAATTAACTGTAGGCTACACCAGAAAAACAGAATATGGCATACAGAAACTGGCCGAAGGTATAGGCCGGATCGCTGCTTCGGCTTATCCTCGTCCAGTGGTTGTGCGTATGAGTGATTTTAAAACAAATGAGTACGCCACACTTATAGGAGGTAAGGAGTTTGAACCAGAAGAAGAAAATCCCATGCTTGGGTGGCGCGGAGCAAGTAGATATTATGCAAAAGAATATACACAGGCATTTGGCATAGAGTGTAAAGCGTTGTTGCGCGCAAGAGAGGAGTGGGGCTTGGATAACATTATAGTAATGATTCCATTTTGTCGTACTCCAGAAGAAGGAAAGAAGGTTTTGCAGGTTATGGACCAGTTTGGTCTTAGTAAGGGGAAGAATGGTTTACAAGTGTATGTAATGTGTGAGATACCATCAAATGTCATATTGGCTGAAGAGTTTGCAGCACTGTTTGATGGGTTTTCTATAGGAACAAATGACCTTACGCAGCTCACACTTGGGGTTGATCGAGACACAAGTACGCTTGCTCATATTGGCAATGCAAATGACCCATCCGTAAAGCGGCTTATAAAAGACGTAATTGCTGTGGCAAAAAAACATAAAAAACAGATTGGAGTTTGTGGTCAGGCCCCAAGTGATTACCCAAAATTTACCGAATTCCTCATAAAAGAGGGTGTGGATAGTGTTTCACTCAACCCAGACACCCTTGTGCAGACAAAAAGGCGGATCTATGCGTATGAAAAAAAACTAGGACTACATGGTGTATCAAAACACCGTCGGTATGCTGGTCTCCTTCTTTCTACAAGTGTGTGTGCGGGGAGTATACTGGTAGGTTCTGGGTGTACACCGTTTACACATATGAAAAATACATACAATGAGGGGTATATTCCACCTCAGCAGATACGTTTAAAAGCTGAAGAAAAAACAAAAAAAGAATTCATTGCGCAGTATCAAGAAAAAAAACAAGACCAAGATAAGGTACTCCTACCAAAATGTAGTATGTCTTTGCCAAGTGGTTGGGTTTCTTCATATAGTCCATCACAAATTATCGTCATACATAGTGAGTCAGATGATTACTTTGCGCTAACAATAGAGAGAGAGGTTGTGTTTCCACGCACCACCTCAAGTACATTTGTTGGTGGGTATGAGTGGGTGCTTTCAGAAGAGGTTGTTCCAGGATCAGCAACAACCACTTATGCAAGAGCAGTACTACATGATGGACGCACGCTTATGGTTGAGAGTCGTTTAGTAACGCAACCAGAGTCTATTGAGGATATTCTATCCATGCTTTCGATTACAGAGTAGACCTATACTTTTTTGTTATAGCCAAGCTTGACAAAGAGGTTCGTATGGTGTATAGTTTCAAGAATTATATTCATCTATAATGTGTTCTTTAAAAAGAAAGGGGTATCATCATGGTACAAAAGCATCGAGGTGGGCCACATGTACGTGACATGGATCAAATGTTTTTTGAAGTATGCACTACATTTTTATGTTGGCATAAAATCAAATTTTATCTTTCTTGCTCACACAATGCCGTGCGTAGAGGAAAAAAAATGTATCTTGAGGCACAGGAATTATTCGAAGAAAGAGACCAAACACTGTTATGTAAGTTTCGCAAAAAGAAAATACAGACGTTTACGTGTCTTTACGAATACCAAAAGAAAGAGCTATTTGCACGAAAGAGACTGTATAAAAACGTACTCAATTTGTTTTTACCTCTCATGAGACGCTTTCGTACTTTTGTGAGTGTATATGAAGATTTAAATACATTGAATAAAGAGTGGTCAGGTGCTGTGCATCATTATTCTATTGCCGTAAAACATTTAAATAAGGCGCACAAAAGATTATTACATGGAGCAGCGTACGACATGCTTATACGAGGCGATGGTATAAGAGAGCATGATCTAGTGCATTTTGTAGATCATATGCGTTTTGTCAAACACAAAGAGAAAGACATACGAGAAGTGCACAATAAGATTGTAACACTACTCTATAAAATTATAGAATGTCTACCAGAAGAGCACGTTATTGATATGCGCAGTGTGTGGTCACCTTTTTTTGTATTTCTTGATACACTGTTTCCCATTGTTCTAAAAGAAGCACAACAGAGAGATGAAGGGATGGTTGAGCAGCTTCTAAGTGTTAGAGAGAGAATCGCTCAACTAGAAGTAACATGTATAACAGACACTACACCTGTGTTTTGTAGTGGTGGTATGTGCGTAGATTATTTTCCACTAGCGTACCAAGAGCATGTGCGTAAGTTGTTTCTTGAATCATACCAATGTCAGGGGTTTTCTATAAATATGGGATATCTTTTGACCGATATGTTGCCTGCTT
>Ga0209558_1003030_pt1 | contig 10540 bp, 8 predicted proteins | sample SaaInlV_150m_DNA_3_FD_184674 | JGI IMG/M metagenome (GOLD analysis project Ga0209558, IMG submission 184674) | Marine microbial communities from expanding oxygen minimum zones in the Saanich Inlet - Saanich Inlet SI074_LV_120m_DNA (SPAdes) (version 2) | ecosystem: Environmental > Aquatic > Marine...
AGCAAACCCGCCAATGACCTTATCACTATACATACGTCGAACTTTATTTGCGGAGTGTTTCATAATGGTACTGCCGACACTGACCTGACCATCTCCTCCCATAACAACACGTCCGTTATGCCTTACAGCGATGATAGTTGTACCACGCATTATCGATTCCTAATTATAATTATGAGGGATTATTTGCTTAGGCTTTTTACTCTATAACAACTGTTGGTGAATGACCAGAAGTTCTTGGTTCCATTCTTGCTCTCGGATGCGCTTTATCATAAGTTTCTGGTCAGTTGGTCAATGGTAAGGTGGGTATATTTCTGGGTGGTCGATAGGCTTGAATGCCCGAGCATTTCTTGGATTGCCCGTAAGTCTGCACCTGCTTCTAGCATGTGAGTCGCGAAAGTGTGGCGTAATGAGTGCGGGGAAATATTTTTTGGAAAATTATTAGCCTGGATATACTGGCTCATTATTTTCCTTACACCTCTAGTCGAAATAGTTTGGCCGCGTTGGTTTAGAAATAATCCGAGTGCAGATGAAGTCGGGTTCTTGTTTTTTATATGCTCGGTTCTGAACTTTAAATAGCATTTAATAATTTCGGTAGTTTTTTTGCCGAGAGGTAATAGCCTTTCTTTGTTTCCCTTGCCTAATACCTTTACAGTTCGTTGTTCTATTTTTAAATCCTCTAGTGATAATTTAACCAATTCGCTTATACGAATTCCCGTATCATAAAACATTTCAAAAATAGCTTTATCTCGAACCCCTGCAAAGGAGTTAGCTTTGGGGAGTTCTAATAAGCGGAAAACCTCATCAACCGATAGATAAGACGGAAGTCTGTTTGTTTTTTTTGGTACGGGAATGGTCTTTACAATATTTGTCTTAATATGACCTTCACGACATAGAAATTTAAAAAAAGAACTCAATGTGGATAGCTTTCGCCCCATGGATGCACCAGAGTGAGACTTCTCGTAGAGTCTACCCATAAAAGATCGAATTGCCAGCCGGTCGATCTGTTCGATTTGGACCTGAGAATTGGTGCAGGCATGTCCAGTTTCTTTTAGAAATATTTCAAACTGGATGAGATCATTGAGGTAGGCTGAGATTGTATGAGGGGACGCGTTCTTTTCTCCAATCAGATACTCCTCAAATTTATCGACTAGTTTTCGCATACGTAACTCCTTTAATATCAATTTATAAGCTAGTTCTCATAAAGTCAAGTTGGATCGAATCGTGCTCTGCTGTGAGAGGTTAAGAACTTCCGTTTTCATGTTTAAGGGGTTATGGTCTATATTTGACTATCAGATTAATTTTTTTAGGGTAATGCAATATGAATAGTGACGAGCAGATGCGACAGGCTCAGGCAAACTTTAAAACTATTACTGGCATTAAGGATAAACTTGAAATCTTGGAAGAGCATGTCGAGTCACGGAAAGAAGCACTGGAAGAAGAAAATAGAGGAAAGCCTAAATGAGGCAATTCGAAATGCACGTGACTGCTTGGAGAAGATACATGAGAATATAGAGCCTAAACTGAAAAAAATTATTCGGGAAAGGTTGGATGTCTTAAAAATAAAAATGGACCGGTTTACGGAAGAGGGACTCGGTGCGCTTCATAAGGAAATTGACAAACAAACACCTATCCTCACCCAAAAGATATTAGAGGAAGTTGATGGGTTAGTAGCCTCTAAACTGATTGAGGCCCGCGATGAACTTTCTCATTCGATAGGTAAAAAAATACAGACTGAGGTAAGCCAAGCTTTGTCTGATGAAAAAACAAAATTGGAAAAAAAATACGTCAAACTGTCTAGGGCATGCTTTATCGCTCTGGGGTTTTCTTTAATAGCGTTAGGGGTAATCCTGCTAGACAATTTGTGAGAATGTAATATCTTTTATGTGGCCAACCAAAATAAGAAAAATAGCAGGAGGCAAGAGAGAACGACCTGCAATCCAAACGAAAACCCGGGTCCAGTGAATAAAATAAGAACGGTACAGGAGCATAGAATTATAAATGCTATGGCCCTACGGGTACTATCCTTTATTATCGGCTTTACTACGGAATTGTGTGAAGAAGGTTCTTGTGGATTATTTTTGCCAGTCGATTTTTTCATTGGACTGTTAGGCGAATAAACTATGCATCTCATTAACAATTAAAATATCTTCTACTTCAGAAAAAATGTCTTGAGTTGTCATCGAAGAGTTCTCCTCCGGGGAGTCGGTTACTTCCATAGGCAAGCTTTCTTTGAAGGCTAGCCTTGGGAAAGAGCTTAAGTAATCTTGAATGCTTTTATGAGAGAAGGATCTTGTGATTTCGTTGACAAACTGGTTAAGAGTTTTTTCCAAGCGGTCAACCTGTTCGAATATTCCTCTGTAGTTCTCGTTAATCGTGAGTGTATAGCTCAGTTGAAGATTTTTATTTTGCTTTAGAGCATGGTTTTCTTTATTCCTTGAGAGGTTGTCCGGATATAGGAACTTAAGCTTGTTGCGCTCAATTTTTAATAGGTAATAGACTAGGCTAAGTTTTTCGCCAATTAGAAACGTCAAACCACCTCGTGTTCCCTGTTGCTTAGAAATGGTCAATGCTTCCTCGCAATAATTTCTAATTTCTTCCGAAGTCATGCTAGCGTCCTTAAAATAAACAGGGAGCCTAAATACAACAAGGCACAAAAAATCAAATGTTTTTGGATCTATGACCTATTATTCTTATATTTCCCAGGAAGTAAACATTATTTTGACGACTCTTGGTTTGCAAAGCGATATTCTTTTAAAAGCAATTATTTAAGTTTCTTTTATGTTTAGGGGAAGGAATTAGGGAAGTAAAACTGAGCAAATTTGAATGCGAGTTTTCTTGTGAATGAGTGAATAAAAGATTCATCCCCCCGAATAGGGCGAATATGAACGAAATGCATTCCTGCTAGACGCGCCCCGCCATCAGTAAGAAAATTATCGCCAATCATGCACACGACACTTGGATCATCTAAGCCAAGAAAGTCTGTCATAGCCTTTTCAAAGCCACGTTTATCTGGCTTTGGTGGAACATTAGTTACCACGTTAATACCTTTGAACTGATGAAATCTATCTTCCAATGCGTTGGTATAAATTGCTACCTTGAGACCGTGGTCAACCATTTTATTAATGTGTGCAACAACTTCACTGGAAAACTTACGTGTGTGATGCGGTCCTAGCGTTCCATCGGCATCAATTAAAATGCCTTTTATCCCATCTGCTTTTAGTTGGTCGATAGGTACATCTACAAAACGATCAACAGCCATATAGGCTTTAAGAAGGTTGGGGCGAAAGGGCATGGATAGGAAGTATAGTATTTTAGCTAAGGTCAGGCCTTCTCGCGTAACTTGTTTGTTTCCCTTAGTGGTTTCTGGCATTAGGTCAGCCATATGAGATTTTATTTTTAAGCTAGGGCACAAAGGCTGATTATCACCAGAGAATACTGTAAAATCAAACAAATTTGGTTCTTACTTAAAATCACCTGAGAGAGGTTTAATCGTATCCAAATAGGCTGGCAATTTGGATTATAAAACAGAAGAACTTTATGTGGAGAATTGTATGCTGTTATGCAATTCTTGTGAAAATGATTATTTAATGGGAATTTGTGTTTTGTCGATAAGAAATAGGGTGTTTAGCTCAAAATTAGCCAATGGCACTAGCTATCTTTGGAGAGATTTTAGTTAGCTCTTTTTAAAGAAACGTGTGAAAAAGAAAACTTTATGACTAAAAAGCGACAGAGACACTTGTTGGTTATAGGAGGAGGAGTATTTCAGGTTCCTGCTATTAAAGTTGCCAAATCGATGGGGCTTAAAGTTGTTGTTACTGATTACAATGGCGATGCAGAAGGAATGCTGATGGCAGATTATCCGATCGAAGTTAGTACTCGTAATATTAACCTGACGGTTAATGCAGCAAAACAATTTCATGCGTCCTGTCCACTTGATGGCGTCATGACGGTTGGTACAGATGCATCACAAACGGTAGCGGCGGTTGCTAACGCGTTAAATTTACCGGGGATCCCCTTTGAGGTTGCTGAACGCTCAACAGACAAAATAAAGATGCGTCGACGGCTGCGTGAAATGGGTATTGCGGTCCCACACTTTAGACCTGTTTGGACCATAGACGACCTTAATGCTGCAATTCAGGAGATGCCCTTACCCTTGGTTATCAAGCCTTGTGACAATATGGGGGCACGTGGAGTTAAAATGATTAGTGGATCTGATGAAGCCCCCTCAGCTTTCCACGAAGCCAAAGAAGCTTCAATTAGTGGGAAACTGATCGTTGAAGAGTTCATGGAGGGCCCGGAACTTAGTCTAGATGCTTTGGTTTTTGATGGTCGTATTCAAGTGACCGGCATTGCTGATCGAATTATCGAACACGCACCATACTTTGTAGAGATTGGTCATACACTTCCTTCCAACCAACTTCAAGAAAATCAGGATCAAGCTGTTAAATTATTTTATTCTGCTATTAAAGCACTAGGGATAGATGTTGGTGCGGCGAAAGGGGATATCAAACTCACTGCAGATGGACCCAAAATTATCGAGATCGCTGCTAGACTGAGTGGCGGCTGGATGTCAACTTTTACTTACCCTTTAGCAACAGGTGTCAATTTGATGAAAGCCGCCATTGAGGTGGTGCTCGGTGACACACCAACTGATCTTGAACAAAAGCATGAACTGATATCAGTCGAGCGAGCAATTATTCCTAAGGCAGGAAAAATTTTATCTATTAATGGGGTGGATGACGCTCGAAAGATCAAGGGAGTCAAAGAAATTATTTTCCTGAAGGAAGCAGGTGATTTTGCTGAAGAACTTCGGAGTAATTTAGGTAAGACGGGATATGTCATCACTACCGCTAAAACTCGCGAAGAGGCGATTCGAATTAATGATTTAGCTCGGCAGACCATTCAAATAAAAGTAGGAGAGCCAGGCGAACTCACTTGGGAAGTTATACGTAATAACGCACGAAAGAAATTTTATATTGCCTGTAAAGCCTGTGCTGTTTGTGATGGGGTTGAGTGTGCCGGTAAGGTGCCAGGAATTGGTGGCATTGGATCGGGTTCTTCTTTTACCGAGAATCTCCATGCTCTTGCAAGATATAAGGTTAATCTGCGCACCATTCACAACGTTAAAGACCCTGATGTGTCGATAGATCTATTTGGACAAAGGCTGTCAGTTCCCATCCTTGCAGCTCCTATCACGGGAATGGAAACCAACCTTGCAGGTGGGATGGATGAAAAAGAATATGCGGCGGCCGTAGTCAATGGGTGTATTAGCGTGGGAACTGTTGGTATGGTTGGTGATGGCGCTAGTCCAAACAAATACCTGATTGGCCTTGAGGTAATCAAGAAATTAGGAGGACTGGGTATTCCTGTTTTTAAACCCCGTGCCTTCAATTTAGACATCATCAAAAGATTCAAAGCCGCCGAAGATGCTGGAGCTATTGCTGTAGGTATCGATATTGATGCGGTATCATTCAAGACCATGACAATGAAAAATCAGACTGTTGGCCCTAAATCGATTGAAGAACTACTTGAATTAAAGTCTCACCTTTCAGTTCCCTTTATTCTCAAAGGTATCATGAATACTAAGACAGCTCTTGCCGCCATCGAAGCTGGGGCCGATGCAATAGTTGTTTCAAACCACGGGGGTAGAGTAATGGATACGATGCCTGGGACTGCCGAGGTATTACCTGAAATAGCAAATGCTGTCGCAGGACGAGTAAAGATTTTAGTAGACGGTGGCATCAGAGAGGGAATAGATATTCTCAAAATGTTAGCACTTGGTGCTGATGCCGTGATGATTGGAAGGCCCATTTGCATAGCTGCCGTTGGGGCTGCTCAAGAAGGAGTTGAGTTTTATCTAGATCAAAAACGAAGCGAATTAAAAAAAGCAATGATTCTTACTGGGTGCCCTGACATCAATCATATAGACCCCTCTGTTATTGTGCGTGATTCAAAAGGCCAGGTATGTTAGTCCCCCGTCAGCACTAAATAGACCCTTTCCTGGGAATTAGCCTGAAGCCACCCTCATTGATATTGACAAAAATCCGAATTTATCTACAATACAGCCTCTTAGCCTTGGGTTACTTGCTTGATCGTTGCACTAGTTGTGTTTTCCCGTGTTTATATGCTTACTAGTTTAATTACATTAAATTAAGTTAGTTTTACGTCGTATTTGAAGTTGTTCTAAAAATCAGGTAATAAATATTTAACATTCGCTAATGTAGGAGATTAAAAATGCAAATCACCGGCATGCTCTGGGGCAGGAAGTTACTGGATCTAGTTGAGTATCCTCATTCTGAGGTTAGAGGTCCGGAATTAAGTGTCGATGACATTAAGGACATGGTTAAAAAACACGGCGAAGTTTTCATTAAGCCCGTGTTTAAGGGAGGCGTTGGTAAAAAAGGAAAATCTGGGCTTATCGGACGCGCAAAGAATTTTACCGAGGCTCTAAAGGAGAAGGAGAGACTCTATTTTGCTGAGCATAGAATAGGAAATATAGTCGCTAAATCAGATGGTGTTACATACGAAGCAGCGGTTCCGGCAGATCACGAAGTTTATTTTTCAATTTCAGATAGCACCGTTTATCGAGCTCCGATCATGACGCTAACACATCACGGTGGAGTTGACATTGAAGAACTTCCAGAGGATAAAATTGCGGTTGTCCCATTTGATCCACTGACTGGACTCAAGGCATTTCACGTATCCAATGCTCTAGTTGGGTTGGGTGCTCCGCCTACGATCATTAGTTCTTTAGTGCAGAACCTTCCAAAACTGTGGGATCTCTACAACAACTATGGAATGGTTATGTTGGAACTGAATCCTATACGAATGATGCCCGGTAAAGGAGGTCGTTACACTCCCGTCGCTTGCGATTTTAAATGCGCATTCGATCAGGACGACCCAGCTTGGAAACGATTGGAACTTCCGTCACATGTTTTTGCAGAAGATAACTCGGAGTTTGAGCAGGAGATCAATCAACTGCGGACTTATCAAGGGCAGAGTGACGTATATGTGATCAACGACCAGGGAAGTATCACGGCACCTACTTTTGGTGGCGGAGCAAATGCCATGGTCACTGAATTACTTGGTGAAGCGGCGACTATTTCCTCTGATTTTGGAGGGAACCCTCCCTACGAAAAGATGAATGAAATTTCAAACATTACTTTTAAACATTGGTTAGAGCAATCAAATGTTTTATTCATAATTGGTGGAAAAGCTAACAATACAGATATTTATGAAACTCTTCGGGCCATAGGTGATGGGCTTAGATCCTATTTTCAAAAAAACGGAGCAAAACCTTTGTTTGTTGTTGTCGGGCGAGGTGGGCCTAACCTGATAAGAGGGATGGCTTATTTACGTGATATTTTAGAGTCATTAGGAATCCCTTACCGATTTTTTGGCCACGATAGCGCAATGTCTGAGGTGATCAACTATGCCATGGCTATCAATAAATGGATGATGGATGGCGGTAAAAAAGAAATTACGACCAAAATGAATAATAAATAATTTAATTAATTTCTATTTAAAAGCAGAATCGGAGGATATGAAAAATGCATAAGCAAGGTGTGGGAGAGTTCCCCTACTATGTTGGTATTAATTCGCTAAGTGAGCTGGCTACCAAGGATGACCGAGTGGTGGTTCTTAATATATTGGGGAAGGAAAGTTCTGGAGTTACCCCAGTTAGCAACGACTATTCAGGTGGAAATATTGTATTTGGCACTGGACCAGGTAAGTCCGGGAAGTTTCTCACTACCAAGAATGGTAAAATCCCAGTTTATAATTCCATTAAAGAGGGAATGGCTGCTGGGCATAAGTTTAATACGGTGGTTATATATTTACCTCCCGCAGGTGTGAAAGATGGGATCGCTGAAGCAGTAAGGGATAACCCCGACCTTAAAAAAGCTATTATCCTTACAGAAAAAGTTGCGGTTAAAGATTCCCGTATCATGCGGGCGATTTGCCAGACGAATGGCGTGGATCTTTTTGGAGGAAATTGTTTGGGTCTTGCTGATTCATGGAACCATGTTCGCCTTGGTGGAGCCTTGGGTGGTAATGCTCCCGAAGAATCATTGATAAAAGGTTCGATAGCACTTTTCTCTAATTCTGGAAATTTTACTACAACCATTGCAGTTTACCTTGCAACAGCAGGATGGGGGACTACAACTTCCGTATCGAGCGGCAAGGACGTTTATATTCAATATGGGCCTAATGAATTTCTTTATGCGTTGGACCGAGACGACCGTTCGCAGGCGGCTGTTATGTATAGTGAGCCAGGGGGATATTACGAAAAAGATATTAGAACGGACAAGCCAATAGTTGCTTGTGTGGTTGGCAGATGGAAGGCAAAGTTGAGTAAAGCATGTGGGCATGCAGGGTCACTTGCAGGTTCTGGTGATGACGCCCTTGCGAAGGAAAAGTGGTTTATGGAGTATTTTGGTGTAGATGGTATTTATACGCCAGAAAATCCAATTGCTTCCAAAAAAGGAGCCCTTGTAACTAATATAGCTTATATTCCAGAAGCATTAACGGCTGTTATGAAGTTAAATGGCAAAGATCCTGACTTTGCTCCAAAGGGTAGTCTTTCTCTCAAGAGTTGGTTTGGTAACAATCAGGGGCTGAACCTTCCAGAAGAATTGGATGTGCCAGTTGTTGAGGCCATCTCTCCCTACAATGAACAGATTGCTGCTCTTGACAAACAGGTGGGTGCACAATACCGCAGAGAAACACTCAAGGACACAAGTGGCGCTTCAATGATGGATCCGAAAACACAGGTTTCGAAAATCCATCAAACTTCCATTCTTGATGCATCTACAAAATCTTTTGAAGCTAATCTAGTCTTTGCTCTTTGTCGCGAGTACCCAAATGAGTATGGCGAAAAAATTGCGAATATTGCACTCAATACTTATGTTAACCAGTGTGGTCAAGCTACCATAGCTGCAGCTGAAGCGTCACGTGAAAATGGAAACTCTCCGAATACCGTTGTCTCTGGGGCTGTTGCTATCGTCGGAAAAAAAATGGCTGAACCAGCAATGGATGCAGCGAAAGCATTATTAAGTTTATTTCAATTTTCCAAGCTTAGTGACCCGACTGGTAATTACGACTATAAGGAAGAATTGAATTCCGCCAAATCACATAAGGATGCTCTACTAGCTGCTGATGATGATACTTGTGCTGATAAGATGGCCATCTATCTTGCTCAGGATGCACAATCGATCTTTATCAAGTTTTTACTGGATTTTGCAAAGCAAGAGGGGGGCAAGCCTTCTACAGATGCTATGATTGCTGCTATCTGGACAACGCTTGGCTGGGGTGGACTTAAATCCAAGAAGATTACCAAAGGTACCATCACTCGGCTCCCATGGTATTCACGCATTTACAGCACCATAGTAGGAGTTGTTGCTTCTGCTGATAAGCATTGCGAAGATAGCTTCTGTGGAGTTAAGTTAGAGGAATTGATCCCTAATTTTTCTTTTACTCGAACTGCGTTTCTTTCTCTCATGGGGCGCGAGCCGACCGATGATGAATTATTTGAGTTCCAAGTTCTTCTAGGATTGATCATAACCAATGGACCTGGCACTATCTCTGCTCAGGGTTCTAAAGGGGCTGTGAGCGCAGATGGACCTGAAATGCCAGATCGTGTGCAGGTCAACAAGGCGTTTATTGGATTTCTCACGCATACTGGGTTTGCACATGGTGGTAACGGTTATGAGGCAGCAGCATTCTTGATCGAACAATTCAAAAGCACAAGCCTCAAATCCGCGGATGATAAGAATCACGGACTTGATCTCGATGCTATGGCTCTTGAGTACTCAAATAAATATAAAAGTTATAAAGCTGAGCAAAAAGCTATTGGTAACTTAGAGTACGCTAAGGTCCCATGTATCAATCATCCTATATTCAAAGGAAAGGATGTTAATTTTGACCCGAGAGAAGAGTTTGTTCGCAAACTATTTGAGGAAAAAGGGATCAATAATGTCTTCCTTGATTATTATCACTCGATCGTGAACTCAATGTTTAAAACCAAGGTTAGTAAAAACGTATACTGTGTAAATATCGATGCGGTCATTGCGGTCATTTTACTCAAGATGGTTTGGGGTGAATACAAAGCAGGAAATCTCGCCGAAGCGGATATCGAAACCTCAAGTTTTGCAACGTTTTTGTTTGGTCGGATGATTGGTTGTGCTGCTGAGATTGACGACCATACTTTTCGTGGTAAAAATATGGATACTCGTACACCTGCAAGTAAGTGTTCCTACGTCGGTTGATCTTGGCTTAACAAGTTAGTCCCCTTCCCAGCTTTGGGAAGGGTTTTTTTTTATTCTTTATCTCAGTTATACCCTTTTACTTCAAAGTGATGCATCTGAGAACATGAGTTTTTTTGATAGCGGCTTTTTTTAGTCAAATGCCGGTTTGTTTTTTTTTAATAGTATCGGCATTCTTTAGGTTAGATAAGAGCATACCCTGCGCAACGCGTATCAAGGCTAATTACTCTAGTGGCTAACAAACTGGGACTATACTCTTTGGTTAGGACTGGATTGCC
>Ga0209558_1003031_pt1 | contig 10540 bp, 11 predicted proteins | sample SaaInlV_150m_DNA_3_FD_184674 | JGI IMG/M metagenome (GOLD analysis project Ga0209558, IMG submission 184674) | Marine microbial communities from expanding oxygen minimum zones in the Saanich Inlet - Saanich Inlet SI074_LV_120m_DNA (SPAdes) (version 2) | ecosystem: Environmental > Aquatic >...
GAAACCGCATCCCTCTTAAACTCTTCTGCGTAACGTATTCCTTTGGGCATCATAAACTCCTTGTTTTGGTATTCCATTTTTACCTTACAAGGTGTCTATAAATCTAGGGGCGTATCATATCGAACAATTAACAGTGAAGCAATTAGGATAGATAGCAAAGTTGGGAATCTTGGGTTAGATGCGAAAAAGAGTAAAAAATTGATTGGCGAAAAAAATATAATACCTATCGCCCTTCCAGAAAATATTAAATAAGGATTTTTAATCTTAAAGAATACTGGAGTCTAACCAATAAAGGGGTGGAGGGGTCAAGTCCACTCTTGGCTATAAGTTGTAAGAGGGCTCATTAAGCCGAGGGAATCGTTGTCAGCCAAAAAAAGCTATTGCACGCTGGCCCCACGCCTAGTGGTGGGTTGCTATTTGATTTTGGACGGGGTAGAATTTTGCCTTCTATATCAGTTTGAGGAAGGTCAGGAATGAGAATTGTTGTTTTTCTAAGTCTGTTTTTGCTTGGACTTCAAGTTTCTACTGCGTGGGGACTTGGTCCTGAACAATGGTTTGAAGAGGGCAACCGGTTCAGTTCCGAAGGACGGTTTGAAGATGCGGTGAAGGCTTATCAGAAGTCCATTGCCGCTAACTCCTTATCTCCGGTGGCGCATTATAATTTGGGGATTGCCTACAAGAACTTGAAGCAGTGGGACCAGGCGGCAAAGTCTCTTGAAAAGGCTGTGGAGCTGGAGTCTGTCAATATGGATATGCGGGTTACCCTGGGTCATGTGTACAACATTCAGGAGCGATGGGCCGATGCGATCGGGCAACTGAATATTGTTGTTCACCGTAAAAAAGGCGATGCCCAGGCTCATGGAAACCTGGGTTGGGCCTATTACAATTATAAAAAGGGACCGCCATTTAAGAAAATGGTGATTCTCAATCTATCTCAGGCTGTGAAATTGTTCGAAGGGCAAAACCTGCCTGAGGCCGCAGAGGCGACACGGAAAATTCTTGAAGAGGCCCGGAATAAATTCGGGCAGTCATCAATCCAATAAGCAGACTTATTTTTTTAGAGGATACTATGAGCAAGATTGTTACCGTTATACCTACGCGCAGTGAGCACACCATCACATTCAAGGTGGACCGGACTTTATTGCCTCATGGCAAAAGCCTGCCTTTTTCCGAACCGGAGACAGCTGAGCTTCACCCTATGGCAGAGGCCCTGATGGCTCTACCGGGAGTGAACAGCGCCTGGATCATGGCAGACGAAATCATGGTGACCAAAGAACCGGGTATGCGCTGGGCCACCGTAAAACCAAAAGTGATGGAAACCATCCGCTCAGTCCACCACCACTAGGCGTGGGGCCAGCACTGCATTGCCCGTAAAGCTCACAGAATACTCAAGCGCAATGCTTTAATAATCTTCCCCCTGCGGCTAGCCCGCATATTGCATGAGTATTAGCTAAGATCGAAGAAAAACCCTATTAAATCACCCTCACCGCGGCGTACGCCTTGCCTCTCCCCTCAAGGGAGAGGAAGCAAAAAGTCCCTTCTCCCCTGGAGGGAGAAGGTTAGGATGAGGGGGACTACAAAGATTAAGTCCTTTCCTTATCCATTTGCTCATGCAATATCTGGGCTAGTGCCTAGCGGAAATATTCTTTAAATACGCGGGTCAAGGATTCATGGTCTTTCGTTCCAGCCATTTCACGGATGGAATGCATGGACAGCATGGGGTTTCCCACATCCACAGTGCGGATTCCCAGGTTGGCGGCTGTGACCGGGCCGATGGTGCTTCCGCATCCTAGGTCAGACCTCACCACAAATTTTTGCACCGGTATTTTTGCTTTCCGGCATAACGATTCAAACCATGCACTGGATACCGCATCCGTGGCGTAACGTTGCCCGGCGTTGCTTTTTATTACCGGCCCTGCGTTAATGAGCGGCATATGCTCGGTATCATGTTTGTCTGCGTAATTGGGGTGGACGGCGTGGGCCATGTCGGCGGATATAAAAAACGATTTAGCCAGGGCTCGTAAAAAACTTTCCCTTCCTTCATCCAGGCTGATTCGCTCTAACACATCTTTCAGGAAAGGGGAACCTGCCCCTTGCGCGGTTTCACTGCCGACTTCTTCGTGATCGTAAAACGCAATCACTCTTGTTGCCGGGTCTTTCGTTGTGGATTCTGTCAACGCCTGCATGGCAGAGTGGCAACTGGCGAGATTGTCCAGCCGACCGGAAAAAACAAACTCTCCTTCCGGGCCTGCAATAGTACCTGGTTGCGTATCATATAAAGACAACTCCAGTCCTATAATATCGGCGGGGCGGCATTTCAGTTCACGGGAGATCATTTTTTTTAGAATCTCATCGGCGGCGGATTTTTTTTGTACAGAAAAAATGGGAGGCAAATGGTTTTGCGCGTTGAGGATCAGTCCTTTTTTATTGACGTCGCGGTTCAGGTGAATCGCCAATTGCGGGATGCGTAATAAAGTTTGCTCAAATCGGATCAATTTGGAAATGGGCTTTTTCTTTCCAGCCAAAATCACACGTCCGGCAAGGGATAAATCCCGATCAGTCCAGGTAGAAAGAAGTACTCCTCCATACACCTCCACTCCCAGTTGCAGATAACCATTTTTTGCATAGCCCGCATTCGGTTTTAGTCGGAGGTTGGGACTGTCTGTATGAGCGCCGATAATTTTAAATTTTTCGCAGGGTTTTGATCCCACTACAAATGCGATTAGGGATGAATCGTTGCGGGTAAGAAAATACCTGCCATTTGGGACAAGGTTCCAGGCATCGGTTTCTTTCAATTCATTAAAGCCCTTATCGGAAAGAGTGCCGGTCATTTCCTGCACGGCATGGAAGGGTGTGGGAGATCGGTCAATAAATCCCAGCAGGTTACGAATCGTTTTGTTTCCCTTTTCCATAAATGAGGTCTCCAACCACTAGGCGTGGGGCCAAGGAGCAATAGCTCTATTTGGCGAGCAACTGTTCTTCTCGGCTTAACGGGCTTTTGCCAGTTGCCACCACGGCTAGTGGCGATAAAATAAATAGAGTTTTGGTTTTGGTGATTTACTGATTTCCTGTAAAATGTAACTTCCTTTAGTTGGGGTATTTTATTATGGGTCTTTTAATCAAAGCCGATTTTAAAAAGAAACTGGATATCAAACTTTACCGGTTTGATCCCAAAAATCCCAAGCCAGAATACCACGCCGAAATTTTTTGTGAAATGTTTTCCCGGTTTCCGCAATTCAAGGCCCATGTTGCGGCCTATATTGAAAGGAACTATTGTTTTGTGGTCAACGATGAAGACCACTCCGATCCCAAATCCCTCCTCGACACTTTAAAGCCCGATGAAGTCAGGAAGTTAAATGAATGGGTTTTACTCCGCAACAAACCCGGCACTGTAACTCGAGAAAAATAATCCCACGGTCCTATCCTTAATTATAGAGGACCAGGTTTCCCTCTGAGTAATGGTCTCCAAAGCATTAAAAATTAAGGCTTAATTATTTTAAAATTATATGTAAAAATGATTTGTCCTGAATTTGATAATGTTGTTAACAATGAGATGTTATGGCAGACGATAAACAGAAGTTTGTTAAAATCCTGGTTGTTGAGGATGATGAGGCTTCAAGGGCCATCATTGCGCGATTTTTAGATCAGTTGGGTTTCTCAAACGTGGTTCTGGCTGAAAATGGCAGGGCGGCTCTTAATGAACTCAACTTGAACCAGATTGATTTGGTCATATCCGATTGGCGGATGCCCGATATGGATGGATTGGAACTTTATTGGTCTGCCAAAAATGAAGGGCTCCTTGATAATACTCCGTTTTTAATGGTTTCTGCGGAGAACGAAAAAGGCAAGGTCATTGAGGCATTGCGGGCTGGAGTGAATGACTACATTGTAAAACCGGTGGACTCAAAAACCCTCAAAGACAAGATTGAAAAACTTCTGAGTTCCCAGGAATAAATTGTATTCTTCCAAAGATATTCTACCGCCTGGTCATGAGGAAGAAGCGATCTTGAAGATGAGAACATAAATATTTCTAGAAAAAATTTTCAGGTGGAAACTTGTTTGTAAAAAAACAACTGGAGAGATAGATGGAACAGAAACTGGATATTTTTACCCAGGCCCCCTTATCGTTGACGGCGTTAATAATTAATCTTGGGGCTGGGGTTTTTTTGTCTTTATTGCTTCGCTGGCATTTTAAACATTTTGGGTCCACGCTTTCAAATCGCGAAGAGTTTTCTCATGTATGCCCTTTCATACTGTTAACTACGATTTTGATTATTACCGTAGTTAAATCATCCCTGGCTTTATCCTTGGGGTTAGTAGGTGCCCTTTCTATTGTTCGTTTCAGGACTCCTATCAAAGAGCCAGAAGAGTTGGCTTACTTGTTTATTGCCATTGCAATGGGATTGGGCCTGGGAGCAGATCAGCGGGTGCCAACCTTGGTGGCAGGACCAATAATTCTTGCTGTTATGGCTGCTTTAAAGTGGACAGGGAAGGAATCGAAAAAAAAGAACCTTTACCTGTCTCTGGACTGGAAAGGAAAGCCTGAGGAGACAGAAGGTTTTTTGACCCGGTTTAACCAAGTGATAGGAAATCACGTACTGGTTTCTGACCTGCGCAGAATGGATGTAAGGGAAGAAGGGCTGGAAGCCACCTATTTTATCGATGTGGAAAATCCGGACGACTTGTCGAACCTGGTAAATGAATTGCAAAAAACTTTTTCCGGGATTGGGGTGACCTTCATCGACCAGAATCAGATGCCAAGTGTTTAATGTTGAAGAACTTTATATTCCTTTGGTCAAACCATGAGTATTTCGAATTCTTCTCTCCCACGTTATGAAATTAAGTTCATTGCGGAGCCTTTAGAATACCACAGGGTTTTGAATTGGTTGCGCCAGCACAATTCCTGCCTGGAAACAGAGTATCCAGACCGGCAGGTCAACAATATATACTTTGATTCCCACAATCATCATTCGTATTGCGACAATATTTACGGTTCCTCTTCCAAATCGAAAGTCAGGTTCCGTTGGTACGGTAACTCGAAGGAACCGCAAAATGGTTCTCTCGAAATAAAATGCAAGCGGAATCAGTTGAACTGGAAATTGATCTACAAAGTCCAAGAGGAGCTGGGCGGTTGCGATTGGCGGACCCTTTGCTCGGAGATTCGTCGACAGCTTCCGGCGGAAGGAAAAAAATGGATGGAGATGAACCCTCTGCCGGTTCTGATCAACAGGTATCAAAGAAAATATTTTGTTTCCAGGGATAAAAAAGTTCGTGTGACGCTGGATTCGGATTTAGATATTTATGACCAGTCGCGAAAACGGTTCCCAAATTATTCCTCAAAATCCAACCTGCCCAAAGTTCTGGTTCTGGAGGTCAAGTTTCCCCGGGAGCTACGCGACCATGTTGTGCACATGTTCGGAGGTATCCCTTTACGCGCCAGCCGATTTTCGAAGTATGTTTCCGGGTTCCTTTCTATAAACCACTAAGTGTCGGCCAGCTTCCGGTGGCTACTGTAATGGCTTTACTTGGTGAGACTTGTCCGGGCTGAACCAGCTGGCATGTGGAGTGAGGCGAGGAATAATTGCGTGGGTTGCGTCAGAGGCCTACATCATAAGATCCATCTTGTCAGCACGAGCGATCAGTAAAGATCCTAGAAATTTTTTTGAGGTATTTTTTTTCAAAACCATTTCCTGCGGCACATCCCACATTCCTGAAGTATTGACCAGAAAGGGCAAGTACCAGATAAGACCATGCAGGCTGGAGAGCGGGTTAACGTTTAGGGAAATCTCCATATTGGTCGTTGCGCGAGGTCCGACTCGCCGGGTCAAGATATGGTGTTTTCTCTTGTCTCCGAGTTTGCCATCAAATATTTCAATAAAAGGCTTGCCGACTAATTCGTCGATCTCATACCCCAAAATGCTGACCGATTCATTGGCGAAACAAATAATTCCATCAGGGTCGACTTGAAAAATCATGTCGGACATTGATTCCACGATCCTGCGGTATTTTTCCTCGCTCTGTTTCAGTTCCTTGTAGCCGGAGTCAGTGACATCGAGATCTGCCCGGTTTCTTTGTGACAGGGTTTTTAAAATATCCCAGATGACTTTAGTGTTGGAGCCGATGTAATTTGAAAAAGTTTCTTTATCTATTTCCAGTAATACCGAATCGGTAACTGCTCTGACACTGGCAGATCGGGGTTTGGATTCCAGCAGTGACATTTCACCAAAAAAATCGCCGGCCTCCCTGAAAGCAATGTGCTTGTGCTGTTTGTAGACTTCCAGTTTTCCGTCAAGGACGATGAACATGCTTTCTTTAAACGATTTTTCAGCAAAAAGGAGCTGACCTGCCTTCATTGGATGGCTCTCGCAGGCATATACGAGATACCACAGGTCATCATCCTGAATAAACTGGGAAAAAGAAACCTGCTTTAAAGCAGCTATTTTCTGATCTGGAGTCATACGAAAAAAATAAAGGAGAAAGAATTAATTATCCGCCTAGAGGTAATGTACGCTCGTTGGCTTGGGTTGGCAAACCTTATTGAATTAATAGCCTGTGGAAGCCGTTTGTGTTGCCTTGGGCTGTTGCCGGTAGCGGCTCGCTACCCGCCGATGGCGTGCATGGCGCGGTCGGGTTGTTTGAAATCTTCCAGATTGATTTTGTGGCCGGGTTCTTTGACCAGAACCGCTTGCTGGATGGCCTCCGCGATTGTGGTATCGGTCGCGCCGTTTCGGATCAGGTCTTTCAAGTTGTGTTCATTTTCTGAAAACAGGCAGGTTCTGAGCTTGCCATCGGCTGTCATGCGGATGCGATTACAATGATCGCAGAACGGATTGCTCACCGCTGTGATAATGCCGATTTTTCCCTTACCATCGGCGAAGTTGTATTCGCTGGCCGGGCCGATTTCCAGTGAGTTGTCGATGGGCACCAGTTCGTATTTCTCCTTGATGAGCTCGACAATCTCATGTCCGAACAGGACTTTGTCGCGCTCCCAGGCTTTATCTGCGTCCAAAGGCATGAACTCGATGAAACGAATCTCGAAGCCCTCGGACCGCCCCATTTCGATCAGACCCATGATCTCGGTTTCAGAAAAATTGCGTATTGCCACGGCATTGATCTTGATCGACTTGAATCCGGCATTACGCGCAGCATCCAGACCATCCAGAACGGATTGCAGGCAGTCCCGACGGTTGACATCGTGGAACTTTTCCGGGTCGAGCGAATCCAGACTGACGTTCAGTCTTTTTAATCCGGCATCTGCCAGACTTTGGGCCTGGTCTTTGAGAAAAAAGGCGTTGGTGGTCATGGCGATATCGTCAATGCCATCCACCGTATTTAGCATTTTGATCAGACTCGGCAGGTCTTTTCTCATCAGCGGTTCCCCACCGGTCAGGCGAATACGGTTGATTCCCAATTTGGAAACGACCGTCACCACACGTTGGATTTCCTCAAACGTCAGCAGGTTGCTTCGGTCCATGAATTCTACGTTATCTGCCGGCATGCAATAGGTACAGCGAAAATTACAGCGATCAGTAACGGAAATTCTGAGGTTGACGATGGTTCGTCCCATCCCGTCGACAAGTTTAGGTGAATCGCTAGCCATTGAGAAATCCTTGCAGTCTAGGGGCACCCCTGCCGGGACCGCTTTTTAATACAACGGAACCGACAACTGAGCCGGATTTAAGTGTAGTGAAATTATAGCTTTTTTGGCCTGCGGATGTATAGGATAAGTTTACCCCCCCCCACTCGGCGTGGGGCCAGAATTAGTAGTAACTATTTCTGGCTAGCAAAAAGTTATCTCGGCTGAAAATAACATGGCCAATTCCCCCCTGAAGGGGTACCAGGGGGGTTGCTTTTGTCGTCACCCTGAGGCTCTCGAAGGGTTAACTTGATTCTCCCCTGCCAGTGGCCCCACAAAAGTTGGAATATAAAGAACTTTACCGGGCCAAATGCATCTAAAAATTGTTGAAAGGGTTGTATTTGATATATAATTGAGGGCATGGGTACAATCTGGATAGCTGGGTTGCCCCCAGGGCTTCTAATCAGGTAAAGCTTTTAAATTTAAGGATTTATTCGTGTCTGTCGTAGAAGAAAAATTTTCGGCAAATTTTGAGGAAACGGCCTCTGCTATCAAGCATCGAGGAGCCTATTATCAGGAGGATGCCGGTGAGAAGGGCATGGCGCTTCTCGAAGCCAAGTTTAAAGACACCAAGCTGTATTGGCTGGTGGATGTTAAGGAAGACCGCATTTTTAGTGCCCGATTTTTCGCTTATGGCGGCAAGGTGTCTCTGGTGATTGGCGAAACGCTTTGTAACATGGTTGAAGGGTTGACTGTGGAGGAAGCGTGTTCACTTTTGAAAACCGATGTGGAAGCCCGGCTTCGTGACGAACCGGAAGTGCCTTCGGTTCCCGAGTCCAGAATGAAGGCTTTTGATGCTGTTGAAGAACTGCTGAAAATTACCAGAGAGCAATACCCTTCGGCGAAGGGGGTTGCTATCGCCAGTGCGTCCATTGATAAAACCGATTTTCAATCCACTGCGGAATTGAATCTGGCGGCTCAGGCCTGGTTGGGGTTGACGAAGGAAGAGCAGAAGCAACAGATAGAGATTGTTTTGGATGAGTATATTCGCCCGACCCTCATGAATGACGGGGGCAACGTCCAGATTCTGGATGTGACGGACGGTGAGAAAATTTTAGTTCAATACCAGGGCGCGTGCGGTAGTTGTGGGTCTTCTTTGGGAGCCACCCTGTCGTTTATGGAATCGACCCTGCGTAAACATATCTACAACGAGTTAAATGTTGTTCCACAAGTTTAACGGGGTTGATTATGAGTAACGAACAAAATACTGTTTCAGATATTCTTGAAGATGATACTTATAAATATGGGTTCACGACCGATGTCGAATCGGAGACTTTTGCCAAAGGGCTGGATGAAGATGTTGTCCGTGCCATTTCCAAGAAGAAGAAAGAGCCCAAATTCATGCTCGATTTCAGGCTCAAGGCATTCGCAAAATGGAAAACCATGAAAGAGCCGGAATGGCCGAACGTTCATTACCCGCCCATCGACTTTCAGAACATTTCCTATTATTCGGCACCGAAGAAAAAGAAACAATTAGAGAGCCTGGATGAAGTCGATCCGGAAGTCATGCGTACTTTCGAGAAACTCGGTATCCCTCTGGACGAGCAAAAGAAACTGGCTAATGTAGCGGTCGATGCTGTGTTTGACAGCGTCAGTGTGGCCACTACCCATAAGAAAAAGCTCATGGAAGTGGGTATTATTTTTTGTTCTTTTTCAGAAGCATTGCAGGAGTATCCGGAGCTGATAGAGGAGTATATCGGCACCGTGGTTCCTGTCGGTGATAATTATTACGCCGCGTTGAACAGTGCTGTGTTCACGGATGGTTCGTTTGTTTATATTCCACCGGACACGATCAGTCCCATGGAAATCTCAACCTATTTCCGTATCAACACTGAAGAGACAGGGCAGTTCGAGAGAACGCTGATCATCTGCGCGGAAAACAGTTATGTTTCTTATCTGGAAGGGTGTACCGCTCCACAATTTGACACCAATCAGTTACACGCCGCCGTGGTCGAACTGGTCACCTTGGAAAACGCGGAGATCAAATACAGCACCGTGCAAAACTGGTATGCCGGAGACAAGGAAACGGGTAAGGGCGGCATCTACAATTTTGTTACCAAGCGTGGTAAATGTCAGGGCGACGGCTCCAAAATTTCCTGGACGCAGGTGGAAACGGGTTCGGCTATCACCTGGAAGTACCCAAGCTGTTTACTTCTCGGCGATAACACTTCCGGAGAATTCTATTCGGTGGCTTTGACCAACGGACATATGCAGGCCGACACAGGGACCAAGATGATTCATGTTGGTAAAAACACCCGGTCGAGTATCATTTCCAAGGGCATTTCCGCCGATCATTCCAGCAACAGCTATCGAGGTCAGGTAAAGGTGGGCAAGAACGCCACCGACGCAAGAAACTATAGCCAGTGCGACAGTATGCTGGTCGGTGATAAATCCAGTGCGCACACATTCCCTTATATAGAAACCGCCAACAGTTCCGTTCAGGTCGAACACGAGGCCTCCACTTCGAGAATCAGCGAAGATCAGCTGTTCTATTTTGAGTCGAGGGGAATTTCCCGTGAAAATGCGATTGAGGCGGTCATTAGTGGATTCTGTAAAGAAGTTTTCAAACAACTACCGATGGAGTTTGCCGTTGAGGCGCAGAAACTGCTGACGCTGAAGCTTGAAGACAGTGTCGGTTGAACGATTTTGGTGTCAGGCAAAAAACATCGGCTTTGAGTAAAATTTCCCCCTGTGTGGATTCTCGTGGCGTGATATGGGTTTTAGAGAACTTGCAGGGATTTTTTTGTTTATATGAGGAGAGGTAAATAATTAATGATTGAAATCAAAGATCTGCATGCGAGTGTTGACGGGACTGAAATCCTGAAAGGCATTTCCCTTTCGATTAAAAAAGGTGAGATTCACGCGGTGATGGGTCCCAATGGCTCCGGGAAAAGCACCCTGGCT
>Ga0209558_1003045_pt1 | contig 10519 bp, 11 predicted proteins | sample SaaInlV_150m_DNA_3_FD_184674 | JGI IMG/M metagenome (GOLD analysis project Ga0209558, IMG submission 184674) | Marine microbial communities from expanding oxygen minimum zones in the Saanich Inlet - Saanich Inlet SI074_LV_120m_DNA (SPAdes) (version 2) | ecosystem: Environmental > Aquatic >...
ACCCGAATCTTGGTCTCATGCTGGCGGTAATAGTCAAAAAACAGGGTTTCCGCGCAGCGCTTGCCTTCGTCATAGCAGGCGCGCGGCCCAATCGGATTAACATTGCCGCGGTAGTCTTCGGTCTGCGGGTGAATGGTGGGGTCGCCATAAACCTCGCTGGTTGAGGCCTGAAGAATTTTTGCCCCCGTGCGTTTTGCCAGGCCCAGCATGTTGATGGCGCCATGCACGGTTGTTTTAGTGGTTTGTACCGGATCGTATTGGTAATGCACCGGCGAGGCAGGACACGCGAGATTGTAAATCTCATCTATTTCCACATAGAGCGGAAACGTCACATCGTGGCGCAGGACTTCAAAATGCGCATTATTCATGAGATGAACAATGTTATCTTTGGTGCCGGTAAAATAATTATCGGCGCAAATGACATCGTGACCGTCAGCCACCAGACGATCGCATAAATGTGACCCTAGGAATCCGGCGCCACCGGTAACAAGAATTCTTTTTCGCGAAAGCATGGTATTTATTTTCCTAATCTCCAGCCCCCACATTCGATGCCTGGAGTGCCCGGAGTATCCAGCAGCGAATGTAACAAAGAGTTAACGGAAATCAATGTACGGATTGTATGAAAGCTCTCTTATTGTTCCGGAATTTGTTATTCTTTGTTAACCGTTGCTTTCTATGATGTACATTGTTGAAAGTTGCGCCTGGATTTTAGCTCGGGCCTGGGCTTCAGATAAGGGTTCAGGGTTTCAGATAAGGATAAGGTAGGATAGGCTTAAGGATGGCTGAAAACAGCGCCGCATTTTCTATCATCGGCCAGAAGAACGCCGAAGAAGAGAAACTTCTATTGAACCATCTCCACCGGATTGGGGTTAATCCTCAGGGGTGGTATGGGGTGCATGCCCACCTGTCCGGACTTCAACCTGGAAACCAGCAGCCTAAATATATCCGAATTGCGACCCAAGCCTTTGATGTCGTGACCAATAACTTCGACTCGACGCTATATTTGATGTCGAATTTTGATATGATTTTGATCTCTAAAGAGACACCGATCGAATCTATCGATGAAGCCCTATCGAATGTGCGGTCGCTGTTTAGCGAAGACCCGTTGACTGAGGGCGAAGAGGGTTCCTTCGAAGACCGTTTCACCACCTGGTACGATTTATCACAGAATTCTGATCTGACGGCGCTAGATGCGGACGTTAAATTTCTGTCTGAAGAAGCGGAACAAAAGCGCGTTCAAGAAGAGGAGGAACGCACCTCTTCCCTGATCAATCAGATGGACGGCGCGCCCCTGACCGCCCGGAACTTGACGGTCATTTCGGAAAAGCTGCAACGGGTTCAGATCAATGGATTGGTGCAGTATCAGTCGGCCATTGTGATTGAGCCGGATATGAAGGGGCGGCTTCTCTTCAACGAACATTTCATCTCGATGTCGGATTTACAGCGCCGAATTGCGCCAGATACGAACTTATTCGGCAACCCTTGGCTGTTTAGTTATTTAACTGAATTGCTCGACAAGCGCTTGCTCAGTGTGATTGCGGCACGTGACTTTTCTGTCACCCGTGATGCGGTGAGCCTGAACATGAACATTAGTACGGTGTTGAGTCGGGAGTTTCAGACCTTCCATCGGATGCTTGGCGAAAACGCGAAGAATGTTCTGATCGAATTGCAAATGGTTGATGTGTTGTCTGATCTTAGCACCTTTCATTATGCAAAGGATTCCTTGGTTGATAACGGCTATCGAGTAATTTTGGATGGACTTAATCCCTTGTCGCTGCAGTTCTTTGATCCGAGTAAATTAAGTGTGGACTATGTCAAAATTGCCTGGGGCCGGGAATTTAAAGCCGACACAACGCAAACCAAGGTATCGGAAGTCAAAGAGATCGTCATGCGACTGGGCAAGGACCAAGTGATCTTGGGGCGGGTGGATTCTGAAGAGGCCATAAAATGGGCTTTGAGTCTGGGCATTCAGCGCTTTCAAGGGCATTACGTGGACACCATCGCTGATGCCATGTACGTCAAAGGCATCATTGGCGACCGTTAGAGGGTTTGGGATAATTTATGGCATTACCAGCAGAATCACAGACCAGAGTCCCCAGCCAGGAAAACCTGTTGCTGGATTACGTTCATCGGTTGGAAAAACACCGAGAAGGCCGCAAGGTCGTCCACATTCATCTCTCAAATCTGAAATCTTTCAACCGTCGCGAACAACACGTTCGGGCGGCGGCCAGTACATTTGAGCCGCTGGTGAAAGAGCTACTGGGCCAACTGTTTACCCTAAAAAATTCTGATCTGTTCTTCGTCTATAAATCTGAGCTGCAGCATCAGGTTGAGACCATGGTGCAGAAAATCAAGTTCTTGTTCAGTGATGATCCGCTCGTTGAAGACGAAAGCGAAGCCAATCCATTTGCCAGCTGGTTCGATGCAGAACTTCATTTTAACGACATCATACAGCTGGTTCAGGGGTTGGCGGATGTCGAGAAAGCCAAGGCAAAACCGACCATGCGGGCGCGGATGGATACCCGCGCGGCGCTCAAGGCCAAGCAGGAAATGGGAGAACCGTTGACGCCGGATGTTTTGGGCCGTGTAGAGGACGCGCTGTCCCGCGCTGACCTTTCAAATCTAGTGCGTCGCCAGTTTATCTGCACCCTGGACGAACAAATGGTGCCCGAGCCTGAATTCAGCGAACTGTTTATTTCAATTACCAACTTACGAGAAACCTTGATCCCCGGTGTGAACCTGCTGGCCAATCGCTGGTTGTTTCAACATTTAACAGTGACACTTGATCGGCGCATGTTAGCGATGTTGACGAAGACCGATTCGCTGACCATTTCCGGCAACATTAGCTTTAACATTAATGTTGCAACGATTTTGTCCGACGATTTTCAAAACTTTGACAACAACATTACGGCAGCCCGACGCGGCAACATGATTTTGGAGTTGCAGAAAGAAGATATGTTTACGGACCTAGGGGCCTTTTTGTTCGCGCGTGAATTTGTTCAAGCCAAAGGCTATCGGGTTTGTTTGGATGGCATGACCTACGAAGCCATGGAAATGCTGGACCGAGAGCGCTTGGGCACTGACTTGGTGAAACTCATCTGGAATCCGGAAATGATCGATGGCGGAGAAGAAACCCATCAGCAGGTGCGCCGTTTAGTCGAACATACGGGGCCAGAGAACGTTGTGCTGTGCCGGGTCGATAACCGCGAGGCTGTGGACTTTGGCCAAACCGTGGGAATTAATCTGTTTCAAGGCCGTCACATCGAAAACCTCATTGCGGAAGATACTCGCCGTCGGGAGCTACTCCGCCTCAAGCGTCGTATTGAACGCTCTGAAGAAGACGAAGGATTCTATGAAGACGACGAAGAGATGATTGAATAACCCGTCTTTGGGAAAGATCCTCGATATCATGAGCCCCCCATCACCACCGGCTATCCGGGTGGACACTTTAACCAAGAAATTTGGTCCTGTGACAGCGCCAGTGACGGCAGTGGATGCGGTCAGCTTCGACGTGGCAGAAGGCTCAGTTACAGCCCTGTTGGGAGGAAATGGGGCCGGCAAGACAACCACACTTTCGATCTTGCTTGGCGTTTTGCTGCCGACGTCTGGATCGGTTCGGGTATTCGATGAAGATATGTTGCAGGACCGATACCGGGTGCTGCCTAAGATGAATTTTTCATCGCCCTATGTGGACATGCCGCGGCGCTTGAGTGCACGCGAGAATTTAACGGTTTACGGCCATCTTTACGGTCTTGATGAAATCAAGCACCGCATCGATGCATTGGCGAGCGATCTGGAGATCAGTGCCTATCTGGATCGACCCACCGCGACCTTATCCGCCGGGCAAAAAACTCGGGTCGCGTTGGCCAAGGCCCTGTTGAATGAACCCAAGCTGTTGATCATGGATGAGCCAACCGCATCGCTTGACCCAGATACCGGCGATTGGGTGCGCGGATATTTGGAGGGCTATAGAAACCGCACCGGGGCGAGCCTTCTTCTGGCGTCTCACAACATGGGCGAGGTCGAACGACTTTGCGATCACGTGCTGATGATGCGCCAAGGAAGCATTGTTGACGAAGGCTCACCTGCCGATCTTATCAACCGTTATGGCCATGCAAATTTGGAAGAGGTGTTCTTGGAGATTGCGAGAAATGGCAGGCAGGGGGTCTCCTGATGGAACCTCGTAACCCCTCATTTTCCTGGCAGCGCCAATGGGGCATGTTCCTCCGGCATTTTTATGTTTTGCGCGGGTCCTGGCCACGGCTGTTGGAACTTGCTTATTGGCCGACCATGCAGATGGTTCTGTGGGGATTCATTACGACATTTTTTTTGCAGCACAGTTCCTGGGTTGCGCAGGCCGCCGGCGTGTTGATCAGTGCCGTTCTTTTATGGGATGTGTTCTTTCGGTCCAGTCTGGGGGTCTCTATTCCGTTTATGGACGAAATGTGGGCACGGAATTTGGGCCAGATATTCATCAGCCCGCTCCGCGTATATGAATTTGTCGCGTCTTTGTTGCTGATGAGCTTCATGCGGACGTTGATCGGCGTGACCCCAGCGGCTTTATTGGCGATGCCATTTTATGATGTCTGGGTGTTTCAGATCGGTCTCCCACTCATCGCATTTTTTGTCAATCTGTTGGTCATGGGGTGGACCATTGGGCTGTTGGTCTCGGCCATGATCATGCGGTTTGGGCTGGGTGCGGAAAGTTTGGCGTGGTTCGGAATTTTCTTATTTTCGCCGATCAGTGGCATTTATTATCCGATTGATACATTGCCAGGGTGGCTACAGCCGGTGGCTTGGTCCTTGCCGTCATCCTATGTGTTCGAGGGTATGCGGGCTGTGCTCTTCGAAGGTCGTTTTGATATGGGGCATTTTACAAGCTCAGTTACTTTGAACGCGCTTTACCTAACATTGGCCGTCTTGTTTTTCTTACGGATGTATAGAGTTGCCCGAGAAAAGGGGCTGTTGTTGCAGCAAGGCGAATAACCGGCCTATAACCGAACATCATTTAGGTGGGGAATTCAGCGAATGGCGCTTGAGGGCGAAACGTTCAGCGAAGTTAAGGAACAAGTACGAGTCTGGGTTTACGACCTTGGCTTGGCCGCGACGTTTCTGACCCGTCTCCCTTTTCCCATGCCGGAAAGAGACCTTGAGACCGGAGACCTTTCCCGCGCCATGCGGACCTATCCGATCGTCGGGGCCGGGATCGGTCTTGTTGCCGGTCTCGTACTCATCGCTGCATCTGAACTAAACTTGGCACCGCTTGCTTGTGCCATGTTGGGGTTGGCCGCGGCCGCACTTTTGACAGGTGCTTTGCACGAAGACGGATTGGCCGACACTGTGGACGGTTTTGCTGGCGGTCGGACTCGGGCGGAAAAACTGAAAATCATGCGGGACAGCCATATCGGCGCGTTCGGTGTGTTGGCGTTGGTGTTCAGCGTTGGTATTCGCGCTGCAATTCTAAGTGGCGTGCCAGGGCCGGGCACAGCACTTTTGGTGCTGGTCGCATTGGGCGCTTTATCGCGGGCACCGTTGGCTGTGATAGCGATTCGCTTGGACCCGGCCCGGAAGGATGGCCTTTCCGGAACATTAGGCCGCCCGGAGCCCGGCCACGTTATTACAAGCGCAATTCTCGCCACTCTCATTTCATTACTGGCATTGGGCTTTTTGGAGGGGGGCGCTGTCGCGATCTTGTGGGCGCTGCTCGGGGTGGCCTTGGCAACCGGTCTTATAGCCGTGGTTGCAATTAAACAGATTGGCGGCCATACCGGCGATGTCATGGGGGCTGTGCAGCAAGTATCTGAAATTGCATCGCTTATCGCAATTGGGAGTGTTTTGGCATGATAACAAGGTGGTGGTGGGTTCGCCATGGACCGGTGCCAAGTCAGAAGGGCTTGATCTACGGTCAGCGAGACGTTTCGTGTGATACTTCTGATCTGGCGGCATTCAAAGGATTGGCGAAGACATTGCCCGAAGATGCGGTCTGGGTCACCAGCAATCTCGTGCGAACCCATGAAACCCTCCGTGCGATTTGGCAACAAAGTGGTAAACAGGGAGAGCCCCTCTCCGAGCCGAACTTTGCCGAGCAAAGTTTTGGTGATTGGGAAGGCCTCACCTGGGACGACTTTCATGCTGCCAAGGACCCAGCCTACGCCCAATTTTGGGAAGATCCTGGCAACAATAGTATGCCGGGGGGCGAAAGTTTCGCAGATTTGATTGAGCGGGTCCGATCCGTAATCGAGCGCTTGACGGATGAACACGCAGGGTCCGATATTGTTGCCGTGACTCATTCAGGGACAATTCGCAGCGCCATCGCCGTTGCCTTGGGTTTAGATGCAACCCAGGCACTGAACGTGGTTGTTGATTGTCTGGCGCTGAGTCGGATTGATTATCTTGGTGGTTCAGAGGGATCGAGCCGTGGCGGCTGGCGCGTGACCGGAATTAATCTGCTGCCGTATAATTCCATTGATCGTTAGGGGAAATGAATATGAAAAAATCGGTATACGCGGGATTTCTCATAGCGGGGCTGATGTTTGTTGCTGGTTGTTCCGAAGTCCTTAAACCCCCAGCGGAGGAGGCAAGAGTCATTCTTCGCAAAGCGACGGACACGGTGATCCGGTTCAAAGAATCATCGGAACTAAAACAAATGGCCAGACACATAGCGACAGCCAAGGCGCTTGTGGTTTTACCGACGGTGATCAAGGGCGGCTTCATCGCCGCGGCCGAAGGCGGCAGTGGAATTTTATCCGTACGGCGGGCCAATGGCGATTGGAGCAATCCGGCTTTTTATACCCTGGCTTCGGCGAGTGTCGGTCTGCAAGCCGGGCTTCAAGATACCGAAATCATACTTGTCCTTCGCAATCAAAAGGCGCTCGACGCTGTTTTAAAACACCAGGGGAAGCTGGGCGCCGATATGGGGCTAACCGTTGGCATTTTTGGCGCCGGGGTAGAAGCATCGACGACCACCAACTTGGGCGAAGATATCTATGCATTCGCATCTTCTAAAGTGGGTTTGTTCGCCGGGGTGTCGCTAGAAGGCTCCGCTCTTGTCCGACGAAAGGACTTGAACGAAGCCGTTTATGGGACTGGTGCGACGCCACAAGCTATTATCTTCCAGGGTCGGCTTAAGACGTCACGGGCAGATAACCTGAAACGTGCTCTCGCTTTACCTTAGGACTGTTGGTCGAGCCATGTCAGGGCATCGACCACTGTTTCGACTGAGTTTCCAGGTTCCGGGTCGGGGCGCGAAATGAGAACGACGTGAAGCCCGGCATCAACAGCAGCGTCAATTTTTGCCTGTCCTGCCCGCCCGCCACTTTCTCGGACAATCAGGGTATCGACGGCATGCTCTTTAATTAAGGCAGCTTCGCCGTCTTTTGAAAAAGGGCCTGAACCGGTGATGAGATGGTGATTGGGCAACGCCAAAGCCTCAGCGGGCGCCGTATGCAGCCGCACCAAATACCACATCTCAGGTTCCACTTTAGGCGCATCATTAAGAACCTCCAGATCACGACGACCCGTTGTCACGAAAACCCGGCGGGCAAACCGCGGTAGGACCTCGGCTACCGTCTTCATATCCGGCACTTCCGTCCATTTTGCACTGCGTGGCATGTTCCAGGGTGGGCGCTGGAGCGACAGAATTAATTTTTCTGATCGGATACAGGCTGCATAGGCCTGCATGGAAATGGTCTCAGCAAACGGGTGGGTCGCATCCACAACCAAATCGATGGCTTCAGACGCTAAAGTTTGGGCGAAGTCTTCAATATCGGCAAAGCGCCCAATGCGGAGCCCACCCGCTGGAGTTCGTTCCGGTGGCGGTTGGCGGGTGAGAGAGGTAACAACCTCAAGCTTGCCAGACAGGTCCGAGACGGCGCACGCCGCCAATTCCCGGGCTTCCCCCGTGCCACCTAAAATTAACACCCGTCTGGTCATATTCCCCCCATAGTCTCCATATCAATTCTCATTGATCTGTTAATTTACGGTGTAGTCACACGGACACACCAGTATTTTGTTTGCGGCGTGGCTGGCCCCCGCCTATCCTGAGGGCACTCCCTTGGTATAAGGACAGCACCATGAAAAAGCCAAGCGATAAAGCAAGCGACCAAAAAGACGTCGAGAAAGAAGAGACCGCCAAAGGTTCGGACGCGGGAAAGGAACCTGTCGTGGTTCCCGATCAATCAAAGCGGCGCGGTCTCATTCTAATGATTGTGGTTATTATTTGCTTCGGCACCTTAGGGTGGTTCCTCTACAAGGTGCCGATGATGCAAACCGTCTCCAATCAAGGGGTCAAAACCACCGGAACGGCGACCATCGGTGGGCCTTTTACGTTGGTCGATCATTTCAACAAAACGGTAACGGATGCCGACTTCCGGGGCCGCTACATGCTGATCTTTTTTGGCTATACCTATTGCCCAGATGTCTGCCCGACCACCCTAACAGATATTTCAGATGCGCTGGGACTGTTGGGGAAAGATGCCGCCGATATTGCTCCGATTTTTATTACCGTCGATCCAGAACGTGACAAGCCTGAGCATATGAAAGAATACGTAAAGCACTTTCATCCCAAAATTATTGGGATGTCTGGGTCTGTCGAGCAAGTAAAGAAAGTTGCCGGTGTTTACCGAGTATTTTTTCAGAAAGCTCGGGAAAAAGGTGCGGAACCGGATGATTATTTGATGAACCATTCATCGATTACGTATCTGATGGGGAAGGACGGTAAATTTTTGACCCATTTCTCTCACGGAACATCGGCCAAGGACTTGGCAGCAAAAATTAAATCATTCCTATAATTAAGCTATGGATAAGACCTCACCGGAAACGCCCTTTTGGCGGCAAAAATCCTTGGGAGAAATGACGTCAGGAGAATGGGAATCCCTCTGCGATGGTTGTGCCAAATGTTGTCTTGAGAAATTGGAGGATATGGATACCGGCGTGATCGACTACACCAATGTTGCGTGCAAATTATTAGACCTGGACAGTTGCCGCTGTAAGGATTACGCCCAGCGGCAACGTTTTGTTTTTGATTGTGTAAAGTTGACCGCCGACAACATTGAAGAAATACATTGGATGCCATCGACATGCGCGTACCGACTGCTGGCCGAAGGTAAGGATTTACCGGAGTGGCATCCTTTGATTACAGGCGATCCAGACTCAGCACACCGATCAGGCAATACAGCCCGGGGCCGGATTGTCTCAGAGCGTGCACCGGGTACTCTAGAAGAGCATATTTGTGACTGGCCTAAATAGCCGAACTTGATTTTAAATTTGGAGGAAACATACCGTGAGCCAAGATCCTAAAGTTTTAAGTGGCGTGTTCTGCGCATCCCTGACCCCCGTGAACGAAGACTTGTCTGCCAACCACAGTGCGCTAGCCGGACATTGCAAATGGCTTTTGGATAATGGCTGCGACGGACTTGGCGTGTTGGGCACCACCGGCGAAGCCAATTCTTTTTCGCTTTCAGAGCGCTTGGAAATCTTGGACACGTTGGCGGAAAACGGCGTGGGCGGTGATAAAATGCTGCCTGGTGTTGGCTGCTGCGCCATTCCCGATACGGTCGAGCTAACCAAAAAGGCATTGGAATTGGGTGCTCCAGGCGTGCTTATGTTGCCGCCGTTTTTCTATAAAGGGGTGAGCGACGACGGATTGTTCGACGCTTATTCTGAAATCATTGAACGGGTTGGCGATTCTAATTTGCGGGTCTACCTCTACCACATTCCGCCGCAATCGCAGACGCCCTTGAGTGTTGATCTGGTCGGTCGATTGATCAACGCGTTCCCGAAGACAGTCGTCGGATTGAAGGACAGCTCCGGTGATTTCAACAATATGAAAACCTTGGTTGATTCCTTCCCAGGCTTTGCCGTCTTTAGCGGCGGTGATCAGTTCCTGCGGCCGATCATGCAAGCGGGGGGCGCTGGTTGTATCACTGCAGTCTGTAACATTGCACCGCACATGCTGCGGGAGATTTATGACAATTGGAAATCGGATGAAGCAGAAGCCCTACAAGACCGAATGACAGCGCTGCGTGATTTGATCGTTTCTTTCAAACAATTCCCAGCTTTACGTACAGTGGTTGCTGATAACACCGGTGATGCAAATTGGCTCCGACCGCGTCCACCGCTTCGCGCTATTCCAGAAGATAAACAGGCCGAACTGTTGAAGGCGCTGGAGGATATTAACTTTACCCTGCCCAAAGCCGCATAAACATGGGGGGTCAGAGCCCCACCTTTCTTGATTTAGGCGGGCGTGCGGTTCCCTTGCGGTTCCGCCGCGTCGCAAATGCTCGGCGGTTGATTCTCAGAATAGACCGGGAGAATGATGGCGCGGTGGTGACCCTGCCGCCTCGGGTTTCGCAGGCTGAGGGGAAAGCCCTGGCTGAGGAAAAGGCCGATTGGATTCTCAGCCGATTGGATGCCTTGCCGCGCCGAGTGCCGTTCGAATCTGGACAGCGGGTCCCTTACTTAGGCGAAGAACACTTAATCCGTCACCGCCAAGACGTTCGCGGTGTGGTGTGGTTGGAAG
>Ga0209558_1003049_pt1 | contig 10510 bp, 7 predicted proteins | sample SaaInlV_150m_DNA_3_FD_184674 | JGI IMG/M metagenome (GOLD analysis project Ga0209558, IMG submission 184674) | Marine microbial communities from expanding oxygen minimum zones in the Saanich Inlet - Saanich Inlet SI074_LV_120m_DNA (SPAdes) (version 2) | ecosystem: Environmental > Aquatic > Marine...
AACCGATGACAGCCTTCCACCGTACTCTGCGGGGAATCCACCCTTGATCAAGGTTACATTGTTGATGGCATCCGCATTGAATACCGAAAAGAAGCCAAAGAGGTGAGACACATTGTACACTGGCACGCCATCAATCAAAATCAAGTTTTGATCAGGTCCACCGCCTCGAACATAAAAGCCAGAAGTTCCTTCCGTGCCACTTTGAACCCCAGGCAACAATTGGATAGCTTTCAATATGTCTGTTTCACCCAATAGCACAGGCAAATTCTTCACTGACTTCATGCTTAGGGTAATGCTGCTCATTTGGGTGCGAACCTGAACATCACCTGCGCGATCTGCAACCACATTCACCTCGTCAAGCAACTCGTTGGCCGGGATCATTTGGATATCTAAATCTCTTGCTTTGCTTCGATTCAAACGAAACCCTTCAAGGAAAGGTGTGTAACCAATGAAACTGATTTGCAATGCTGCGCTGTCCTTGGGGACTGACATGGAATAAAAACCATAAACATTGGTTGTCGTTCCCTGCTTGCTGAGTAAATCAAAAACATAGGCGCCAATAAGCTTCTCACCTGTTTGCGCATCCTGGACAAAGCCGTTGATGACATACTGATTTTGTGCAATGGAAGCCAAAGGAATCAAGGTTAGAAAAAACAGGGTAATGATGTTCTTCATTTTCATGGTGAGTTAGTTAGATGATGGCACTCAAAAAGTCCTGTAAAGTTTAATTTCGTTCAGGTATTTTCACGTTTTGCAACAAGCATGCCAATACGGGCTCAAAAGTACAGCCAATTAATGCTTCAGCACTAAACCAAGGATTATTCAAAAAGCCTTAAATTCACAACCACAATCAACCTAAACACCCATGAAGCGATTTGCTCTAGCCACGTTGGCCCTTTTCCTTTCTATAGGCATTCAAGCCCAATCCCTGACTCAAACAGTCCGGGGCTCCGTTTTTGATGCAGAATCCAAATTCCCACTGAATGGTGTCGCTGTACAAATTGGCGACGCTTCTATGCAGAGCGATGAAGAAGGCCTGTTCACGTTCACCAATATCCCTATTGGTCGGCAAACAGTGCAGTTTCAAATCATAGGCTTTGAGCCGCAATCTAAAAGTCTGACTCTGAACTCTGCCAAGGAAGGCATTTTGCATATTGGTCTGGTTGAAGCAGCTACTGAAATCGGTATGGTGGACGTTCGCGCTGGCAAACGTGGTGAGGCACAAAATGAGATGGCCACTGTTTCAGCAAGGCAGTTTTCCGTTGAAGAAACCAACCTATATGCAGGATCTCGTGGCGAGCCCGCCCGCATGGCTACCAACTTTGCTGGCGTGCAGGGCTCCGACGATCAACGCAATGACCTGGTGATTCGAGGCAACACACCAGCTGGTCTACTCTACCGTATGGAGGGCATCAACATCCCTAATCCCAACCACTTTGCTATTCCTGGGACTGGCGGCGGACCATTGACTATTTTGAACAACAAATTCTTATCAAACTCAGACTTTTTCACCGGTGCGTGGCCCGCACAATACGGCAATGCTATTTCTGGTGTCTTTGACTTAAACATGCGAGATGGCAACAACCAATCTTTTGAAGGCAGTGCACAGCTTGGCCTTTTAGGTACCGAGTTGCTACTTGAAGGACCTCTAGGTAAAGGGCCTCAAGCTCCCTCCTTTTTGGGTGTTTACCGCTACAGCACGTTTTCCGTATTCAAAGCATTGAATATCGATTTAGGCACCAATGCCATCCCAGAATACCAAGATGGTGCGTTTCGACTGACATTCCCCCTTGCCAACAATGGCAAACTGGCGCTATGGACCATGTTTGGCGTGTCTGACATCAACATCCTGATCAGTGAAGACGTGGAAGTCAGTGAAGGCTTTGAAAGCTATGGCATGACTGACAGGGATCAATACTTTGGATCCGACATGATTGTGTCAGGGCTTTCCTACTCACGTCCATTGAATGCCAGCACCTTCCTGAAGGCAGGATTGGCCGTCAGCTCAGCAGTGACCACCTCGGTCAACACCAAGCTCAAACGAACCATTGACACCCTGCCAGACAATGTCTACCACTGGAATGTCCTGGCCAATGACACGATGCTCAACTACAGCTTCCGCGAGAACAAGATTCACAGTTTTTTGTCTTGGAACAAGAAGCTCAGCAACCGAGCCTCCCTTCAAGCGGGCATCAACATCGATTACTACATGCTGGATTACCAAGACTCCGTCCAGGACGTTTACGGCCCGGACTCTCTCCAGCCATGGCGTATACAATGGGCTGCCAATGATGCATGGGCCGTTGTTCAACCTTTTGTTAGCTACAAGAATCGCTTGACTGATCAATTGACACTGACTGCAGGCTTGACCAGCTTATGGGCTAGCGTGAACAATAACTCATTTTCACCTATTGAGCCAAGGCTAGGTTTTTTATACCAAGCCAATGAGACTGATAAGTTTTTCATTGGAACGGGCTTACACAGCCAGATCCAGAGCCCCTACCTCTACTACTATTCACTGACCACGGTAAATGGTGACCCTCAGGAGCACAACACGGATATTGGTTTAACCAAAAGCTGGCACATTGCAGGTGGTTGGGATCGTAAATACCAAGGGCCATTCCGGACTAAGGCAGAAGTCTACTACCAAAACCTATGGGACATTCCGGTGGAACAGTTTAAAATGAACCCCGCATCTGGCATGAGAGACCTCGGGTCATCCTTCTCCATGGTCAATGCTGGAACAGGATTTGGCAGGCTATGGCCTGACACCTTGATGAACCAAGGTATCGGTCGCAACTATGGTCTTGAACTCACCATGGAGCGCTATTTCTCTGGCGGCTTCTATTTCTTGACCACGGGAAGCTTGTTTGAAGCCAAGTACCAAGGGTCAGACGGTGTTTGGCGTAACACCACCTTTAACGGTCGCTATGCATTGAACACCATTGCAGCAAAGGAATTCAAAGTGGGGAAAAATGCTTCTTTCAACATTGGCACTAAATTCACCACCATTGGTGGGCGTTGGTTTGGCCCTGTAGATCATGTGGAGTCTGAAAAGACCTTGGAGGTTCAGTACCTTAGCGCGACAGCCAATACGCAGCAATACCGAGCTTACAAGCGATTCGATTTGAAATTAGGCTACAACTGGAATTACCCTAAAACATCTTGGGAATTCGCGCTGGACCTATCAAACCTCACGGGAGAAAAAAACATCCTTCAACTCACCTACGTGGCTGATCACCCATCTGGAAATCCAGTGCAAGAAGAGTACCAGCTAGGCTTATTTCCGGTGTTCTACCTCAAATGCGATTTCTAATCGCTGGCCAAAGCGCATATGCTTACAACCAACAAGGCTGCCCGAAAAGACAGCCTTGTTGGTTTCATTGATGGTGCAATAGGAAAAAGCATGCCGTCAAGACTGCTTGGATTGCTGCAATGCACCAACGACTGCCAGCTGCCAATTGCGAGGTAGAAGCCTTGCCAAGCGTGGCGCCAAAGCATTCATTAAGCCAGGTATCACCCGACGTCGGCCAGCAAGCATAGATCGCCAACCAGCTTTCGCCACCGACTTTGCAGACATCATCGAGATGAGGCCTCCTTTCTCCAACTGAACACCCTCCATTTTTGCGCGGGCAAAGAATTCTGTTTTTGTTGGACCTGGACATAATGTGGTGCATGTCACCCCACTGCCCTTGAGTTCATGGTGCATGGCTTCAGAAAAACTCAAAACAAATGCCTTGCTGGCATAATAGGTTGCCAGATGAGGCCCTGGCATAAAGGCTGCGGTAGAGGCCACGTTTAATATGCGACCAGTACCGCGCTTAATCATGCCAATTGCTGCAGTTCTAGATAAGGTAACCAAGGCCTTGATATTGACAGCTAACATATCGTCGAGCACTGACTGCTTGCTTACGACGATGTCACGCCCTAAGCCAAAGCCCGCATTATTAATCAAAGCATCCAATGGCTGATTAGTAATCCATGACAACAGCGAAGCCAACCCCTCATCAGTGGAAAGGTCTGCAATATGGGTCCTAGCCGATGCATACTTGCCTTGCAGTTCATCCAGGGCCTTAGCATTTCTGCCCGTGAGTAGTAGCTGCCAACCAGCGTCATGCGCCAATTGAGCAAATTCAAGGCCTAAGCCTGATGTTGCGCCGGTGATCAATACCTTTTGTTGACTTTTCATTCTGCTGCTGATTAGAATTCGATTGACTGCTTTGACGATGCAAGGTATTCATCAATATGCCTATGCAACATTTGAAAACCATTCATTACTGGAGCTATCACAATTGCTCATTCAACAGCTGGAACATAATAACCACAAAACAAATCACATAATAACCTATATTAACATCAATAAATAAGGGTGACACTGCCTTCGTACATAAATAAAAGAGTGAGGGGTAAACCCTTTATATCAAAGGTTTCCAGTCAAAAGTAGAAGAGTTATGATAGCGTTTAAACCCATGCTTACCCCAAGAGAGATGTTTGAAAAAGGAGTCTTTGGAGGCGCTTACTTTGGGCCTAATGCGGGACCAGATATGTCCCGAGAATTAGCAGATGTATTGGCAGAAGAATTCAAAGGTCTGGACTCAGACCTATGGTGTGCGGAGAGATACTTACCTAGAAGGAATAAGTTTCGCATAAGGTCGGGGCTCAACTATGAGCAGTGGATGAAATACCGATGGATACATAAACAGGATCCTTATGGATGGCTTAATTGGTATATACAGCACAATAGAGGCAGAAGAACGGCTGATGATGATCGACAGATAAGTAGGCATCAGAGCTTTTGTGGGCCAAAAGGTAGGTGGCGTAATAACATCTATCAGAAGATACATGATACCGGTGATTGGCATACCGCACCAAGAGTACAACAGAGCCTATTGCATTGGGCTTATGAGGTTAACGAGCACGATTACGACACATGGCTCACAAAAAAATGAAGGAATGTCCTACCTTCAAAAGGTGAGACGTTCAAAATCTGTTTGAGTTAGTAGTCAATGGGGCAATCATCGAATGTAAATTTGCAGGATGAGAGAGCTATTATTTGTTGCAATTCTGACAACATATACAATCAGCATTCAAGCTCAAACGGCACAGGACCTTGAAGTGGTCGAGTGGGATGTCCCTATGCTACCTGCACACGTCACCTTAGACGGCATAATTCAAGCCAATGAATACGCTGGAGCAATGACCCTTGACCTCAGCTATGAGACGCAACCAGGGTACAACAGCAAGCCAAATTTACTCAGCACAGGCTATGCGTACCGGACCAATGAAGCATTAATTATAGCCTTTCACTGTGAAATTGACCCTGAGGACTTTAGAGCAACCATGAAGCGTCGAGACATGGCATGGGAAGATGACTTCATTGGCATTGCTTTGGACGTTTATGGCGACACGAGAAATATGGTTTTCATTGCATCAAATGCCTTTGGTGTTCAGCTTGACTTGATTAAAAAAAATCCAGCAAACACGCGTGATGAATTTGATGTATCGTACAACATAACCTATGAAACGTGGGCAGATATACAGGACAACTACTACACGGTAGAAATGCGCATACCGTTCAATGCCTTGCAGTTCCCCAATGCAGATTTGCAGCGATGGAAATTCTCCTTCTTCAGGCAACAGTATACGCAAGGCGTTCAAGTAAACAGTCAGACCTTTTATTCAGACAACAACATCCCCTGCAGTGACTGCCAGATGACAGATGTTTTGATTCTTGACCAAATCCAACCAACGATGCGCACTGAGATTTTGCCCTATGTTTTTGGCTCAATGAATCCCAGTGATCAAGGTGTAAATCCTCAAATTAAGCTTGGCGGCAGTGGCTTGATTGGTTTAAATTCCCAAACATCCATTGAAATTGCCATCAACCCAGACTTTTCACAAGTTGAAGCCGATGTCGCTCAAGTGGATGTCAATGCAGCCTTTTCCTTGCTGTACCCTGAACGCCGTCCCTTCTTCAATGAAGGCAGTGACTTCCTTGAATCTCGATTGAAGCATGTCTACACAAGGGCCATTGCCAATCCCACAGCCATTGCAAAAGGCATTTACCAGGGCAAGGATTACCGGACCTATTTACTCTCTGGATGGGATCGAGGGTCATCTTACTTGGTCTCCGGAGAGAATCGATCATCCTATGGAGAAACCAAGGGTAACTGGTCATCAGTGATGAAGATTGAAAAACCTTTAGACAATGCATCCTCTGTTGGCTTACTGACCACGCATCGCCTGCACCAAGGTGGCGGCTTTGGCCATACAGTGGCAGCTGATGCCAACATTCAAATCAAGAACGGTTGGCGCATCCAGACAGAAATTTCACGCACAGAGACTCAAGAGCCCATCGCAGACTGGATCAGCGATGCCGATGACTTTGGAGACTACACGGGCAAATTAGACGGTGAGCGATTCAATGGTTATGCTGGGTTTTTCTCCTTGAGACGTCAAAGAAAAACCATGACTACACGTGCTGACTACATGGTCATCTCTCCGACCTTCCGACCGGAATTGGGTTTTGAACCACGGAACAACTACCGACGCTTTGAAATCGGTCAATCATTCAATGGTTTCCCTAATGGCAAGCACCTCAAAAGATGGGGGACTTACACTGAAGTATCCCACTATGAAAACTTTGCTGGCGTTACCAAGGAGAATTCCTTGATGACATTCGGCTGGGTTAGCTGGAGCAACAACTTGAATACCCGGTTTTTTAGCAAATTCACACAAACAGAGAATTACTTGGGTCAAGATTTCTCCAACCTTTTTCGCCTAGGGGGCAAAATCAGCTGGAAACCTAGCCAAACCTTCTCCATGGATCTAGGCGGTCGCGGAGGTCGCGCCATTGCCTACAATGAAAGCACGCCCAGGATTGGAATGAATCAAGAAATCGATTTGGCAATCAACCTGCAACTGGCCAATAAGTTCACATTAAGCAGCAGCATCAACCATGCAAGCATGCAAGAAATCAATGGCAGCGGAAATATTTATCGAGGATTCATCTCACAAGGCGTTGCCAATTACGCTTTCAACCGTTTCACTGATATAAGGGTCATTGCTCAATACAATCACTTTGATCAAAGCACCATGATTCAACCCCTCCTGCAATACCAGCCCAGTGCTTTCACCCTGTTTTACATCGGCGGCGCCATTCAAGACGGTGATTGGCAAGGCTTTCTTAAATGGCAACGGCAATTGAGCTATTAATGCTCATTGCATGATGAATGGCTGTCGGTAAACGCTTCCATCGCAAGCAAAGGCAAAACAGTACCAACCAGCAGGAAGTGCTTCTACAATTAGGTTGATGCTTGACTCGCCATGAAGGTCTCCCTGCATGCACAATAGCCCTTCAGCGTTCAAAATATGCCATTGTGTTGGCTTCAATGTGTTCCCCCATGATAGGGTCATTTTGTCAGTTGCAGGATTGGGGTAACATTGAATAGCTCCATTAGGCCTAGGTCTTTCATCTGTCGACATGACGGTCATTGGGTAGAAAAAATTGGCTGTTGCCTCAACGATGCTATCCATGTACAAATTCGTTCCAAACAACCCCCAAGGCTCGTGTCCAGCACCAGTAAAAACCTGGTAGCTATTCATCATAGATAAATGACCCAATCGCTGGTGAATAATTGTAGACCCAAACAATTTCGGGAAAAATGGATTATTGAATGGTCGTGCATGGTTTGGGCTTACTAAGCCATCTTGATCGCCATGGAAGGAAATTGCCGGAACATTGTTCGATACCTCGATGAATGCGGTATCAATGATTGCTCCCCATAAGTTGGCAATTGCTTTAGGTACAGCACCCGTTTGGTAGGCATTGCCTGAGCAAGACAAACAACCCAAATCTGGTGTAGACGACAAGGCAGGGAAATTCACACGCTCATATTCATCCAAGTAGGCCACATGAATAGCCATGATGCTGCCTGCACTATTACCGGCGCCGTATACTTTGTTGCTATCAATACCCAACTGGGAAGCATGCTGTTTAACGTATCGCATGGCAGCATGGTAATCTTGAATTCCGCGGTATGTTGCCCTTTGGGATGATACAGAATCTAAGCTATTGAACCCCAGGCGATAGGCAATGCTTACCACAACATAACCTTTAGCTGTCATGCGTTCGCAGAATTCCACCACTGGATAATCATTCTTTGCGCCAAACAGAAACGCGCCGCCGTGAGCGTAGACGATGCAAGGCCGATCAGTTACCGTGTCACCTGAAGGTGAATAGACATCCAGCAAGAGATCCTGGGGGTAGGTGTAGGTCTCAGACAGGTATGGCCATCCCAGGGCTGGCGCATTCCCATAAATCACATCTTGTTGAGATAAATTAGGCTGAAACAGGGAATCAATGTACCGAGTTTGTCCCCTGGCAGCCAGAGACATCAAAGTCATGCAAATGACAATCACCAATCTGTTAAAATTCTCCATGGTGCAAATTTACGCCTATACGCTTACTCAAGATATAGGTTTTCGTAACAAATAACTAGCGAATCGTACAGTCAATGCACAAAGGCAAGGTCTTTCGACGTCCTTTAAGCAGCTGCTTGAGGTAATGCCTCCTCTCAGCTGAAATATAAACAGCACCTAAGGACTGATTCATGATATTGCCAATGACCCCCTTAGAATTGAGGTCATTGCAACATACAGTGACATCACCTGTAGGCAACACCACCAATTGATGCATGGCCATGGAGCAACCAATGATTCGTTCAGATTTACTTCGCTCACCAATAGTCACAGCCCCCCCCCAATCATGCAAGCGGCGCAACTCATAATGATCCATACCCTCTAACAATGACTTGAACTCAGGTTCCATGCCTTCAATGGTCAAAGGTTGAGATTTCTCCAAAATAGTGATGCTCTTGAGCTTAAGGCTTGGTTGCAATGCTTGCTTCAGCGCTATGAAACCCGTCACATTTGTGTAGAACTTGCCCCATTTAGCATTCACACGCAAAGCTTCAAACCGCTCCTTGCTTCCACCATCTAAACTGAATTGTACCACATCGAAAACCTTCATTGTTAACAATTCTTTGGCCAATTTTTCCCTAAGCAACATACCATTGGTAAGTAACAGAACCTTAGGAAAATGCCGTCCATCTCTCTTGGCTTGAAATTTAGCTTCAGCAATTGCCTCAAACAATATCACTCGTTTGGGGTGAAGAAGAGTTTCGCCACCATTGTAGAGGTTCAGGACTTCCACCTTAGCAAACAATGGATCATGAGTTAAAGCCATCAATATTTTTTGAACGATGACTAAGGTGATATACTTCTTGGGCTTGAGATGATCTAATGCACAAAAACTGCAGCGCAGATTGCAATCGCTACAAAATTCTATATTGAGTTCTCGAATGCTACCTGCACTTGGTCGCCACTTCAAGGTATAATGCCTGAGGTAAAAGTAGATATACGGCCACTTTTTTGCACGCTGCAGTAATTTCCAGAGCACCGGTTGGTTGGTAAATACCTTTTTGATGGTCTCTCGCCAAGCAATAATCATGCAACGAATCTATGCAGGTCCTTACCTTTATCTTATGACAATTGTCAATGGCTAATAGGAAGACCAAGTGGTCAGAGTCCCATCACCCGCAAGGAAGATGAGGTATGCGTCCCACAGGGGGTTCGCTGCCAACCAGGTCTTCGTCTTGACTGGTCCCATCGCCATAGCTGCAGTTGCCATGCCGTCAGCTTCAGCACATGTAGGACCAATCAATGTGGCACTCAGCATGTTAGATCTTGCTGGCCAACCCGTGAATGCATCGATTGTGTGCGCATACCTCTCACCTGTCACCACATCTTTCTTTACATTTCTGTAGTCACCTGAGGTGGCCAATGCGCGGTCACGCAAAGGAATGATTTCCTGCAAATCCTTGCTTTTCTGTTCCAAGGGCTTTTCAATGCCTACTTTGAAATCCTTGCCATTGGGCTTGCGGCCAAAGCAACGCACCTCACCCCCAATTTCAACGATGGCTGCAGTGGCACCCATCGCCATCAATCGCTCAGAAATCAAATCCACCGAATGACCTTGAGCCACAGACGTGAACGACAAGGACATCCCCTCTGGCCAGGCCCACAGACCAGGCTTTTCAGGACACCAGGATCTTGCATCATTCACTTGACGCATCAATTGCTGAACAGCCAAGCTGTCAGACATGTTCAAATAGCCCAATCCAGAGCCAAAGCCCCATGCCTCGATGAGGGGGTTCAAGGTGGGTGACATGTAGCCATTGGATAGGCTATGGATCATGCGAGAAATTTGTGCCAACTCAACAAAATCTTGAGCTACATACACGGAGTCACCGGCATTCAAGCGAGACAAGGTCGATTGACTGTCCCATGCAGAAGCTAGTTGGTTGTAGTTGCTTAGCCAGGCACCAATGCGGTAGGTAAGGCTGTCATCATCAAGGCCATAAATGGTGATGTTGAAGGCGCTGCCCTGCGCTATGCCATTCACATGGGTCGGCAATGCATTTCGCTGGCATGACGCCAAAAGTGTCAA
>Ga0209558_1003067_pt1 | contig 10474 bp, 9 predicted proteins | sample SaaInlV_150m_DNA_3_FD_184674 | JGI IMG/M metagenome (GOLD analysis project Ga0209558, IMG submission 184674) | Marine microbial communities from expanding oxygen minimum zones in the Saanich Inlet - Saanich Inlet SI074_LV_120m_DNA (SPAdes) (version 2) | ecosystem: Environmental > Aquatic > Marine...
TTTCTGTTTTAATCGGGGGGGTTTATGGCTTAACGGCTGAGGGGGTGCTGATACTGATAATAACCTATTATTTGATAGTCATTGCTTTGATCGATTTTGATCATCAGATTATTCCAGATTGTTTAGTTCTGCCGCTGTTATGGCTAATTCTAATCGCTGCAAGTGTGGGTTATTTAAATACGCCTTCAGGCGCTATATTGGGTGCAGTTGCAGGTTATCTAAGTCTTTGGGGTATTTATTGGGTCTACAAGATTTGTCGTAACCAAGAGGGTCTAGGGCATGGCGATTTTAAATTAATGGCGGTTTTTGGCGCCCTGTTGGGTGCTCCTATGCTGGTTAGTATGATTGCCCTCTCTGCTAGTTTAGGGCTATTAATTGCACTGCCAATGCTACTAAAGAAAGCTGATTTCCAACAAGCTATCCCTTTTGGCCCCGCTATTATTATTTCGGGTTGGGTTCATTTGCTTGTCTCTGAGCCATTTAAATTTTAGGGTGGTCTGACAGTATTTTTTGGCAACGGGTTAAAGCCACACAATTTAATAGCTGTTACCTAACCGGTAATGTTAATGCCGGACCTGAAAATTTGGTTTGACCTGACTGGATATCAAATAACTGTTTTAATAACATGAAAGTCGTTTTGCTTTGTAAATCATTGTCAGCAATATAATACCAATAGTTGCGGTAGGGAATGGCAAGGTGTGCCTTTTCTGGTTTTTCCCGGCTACTTAAGATTTTAAATACCGAACCTGCCGGTGTTTGGCTCCAATTAAAGGCATCGCCTTGTTGGTTCTTTGTGATAGTCACTAAACCTGCTTGGATATGTTCAATAGGGATATCAATATTTTGAGCCAGATAAAACATGATACTCAATATTGAGCGCGTTCTAATGGTGAGTTGGTTTTTTGCTTGTTTGAGAAAGTTAGTGTTTAAATTAACGAGAGCGGAATGGTTTTTGTCCAGATTAAAGCCTAATAATTTGCCAAGTTTATTCATTTCAGCTATTTCATGTTCATTGTTAGCTTTAAACAAAATGTTTATTTGTCTATGACTGTCATCAGACCCCATCTCAATGTTCCCTTGATTAAGCTGATGTTTTAATAACAGCAACAATTGTTTAAATCGTTTAAATTTAGGTTCTTGTAGTGGGGTAGGGCCGGAGGCTGTTGGGGCATTCAGAAGTTTATTAGTTCTTTCAACACACAAACCAAAAACCCGTTCGACACTCCACCCAGATTGGGTTAAAACCATGATGGCGTCGAGAGAAATACCTGATAAAACATTTTTCAGGAAATCTTCACCTTGCACGGGTTGGTATGTGATTGTGGGTTTGTCTGTGTAACCAACGCCGAAGTCGGGTTTAATCAAATTACCACCCGGAGCAAGATCAAAGCTAGAACTGACACCCAAGTTTCCGCTGAAACTCATCGATGCGGTGATGCTACTGACTTTGAGAAAATACGCTTCATCGCGGTATTTTAATCGAACTAAATTAAGTAACATCTGATGATTTAAAGTTGTGGCAATCGCGCTGTTATAGCCTGGATGAGTGTCTTTAACAACGTTAGGGCCAAAGGAGGATTGGCAGCCGGATAAAAGGATGATTGAGAGTAATAATACAAGGGTATATTTTTTTTGACACAACATAAGTATTGATAATATCAGAACAAACGTTTAATAGCGTGTAAAACTATTGGGAAATATATAAGCTTTCATTGGCAGTAATTATAGCGTGATAAGCGTTGAAATAATCGTTTTGTTAAAAGCGTATAATAGCTATAACAAAACTAATTTACGCCTAGAATTTCCAGATTATACCCATGTCTATTTATCTCCCTGCTAATGAGCTTACCGATGGTGAACTTGAACAGTTAATTAAAAAAGCTAATAAGGCTTACCGTTCAGGACAACCTATTATGGACGATTCACTTTATGATCATGAGTATTTAGCTGAATTTCGCAGGCGTTATCCCGATCACAAACTATTCCACCGTGTTGAAGTAGAGCCTTTTTTTTCAGAACAAAAGGTCAAACACCTAACCCCGATGTTAAGCACGGATAAGGCTTATAGTTTTGAAGATATGGAGCGTTTTTTTCTACGCGTAAAGAAAGCAGCGGATAAAATTGCTTTTAATCATAACGCTATAACGGTTCGTGTCACCGCTAAATTAGATGGTTTGGCCGCATCCTTTAACAAAGGTGTCCTGGCTACCCGTGGTAATGGAGACTCTGGGACTAATGTCACACATGTTTTTGATCTTGGCGTTCAACACGTTGGCGGTGATACAGGATTAGGCGAATTAGTTTTAACATCGGAATATTTCAGTACGCACCTTAAAGATGTATTTACCCATCCGAGAAATTTCATGGTTGGGTTAGTCGGTGCTGATAGTTTAAATCAGCATGCCAAAGCCGCCTTGTTGGCAGGGGCGGCTAAATTTGTTCCTTATACGGCGTTAAAAAATTGGCAAGGCACTATCAGTGAGTTGATGGCTGGCCTTGATGAAATTTGTGCTTCGGTCAAGGATTGTGGGTTTCCAACAGACGGTGCTGTGATTGATATTTTAAACCGTGAAATCCAATTGGAAATGGGTTCTACCAATCACCACCACTGTTATCAAATAGCTAAAAAGGATTTGGGTGAAAGGATTCAAACGAAGATTGAAGATATTTTTTGGCAAACGGGTAGAACCGGAAGGGTAACGCCTGTTTTTAGGGTAACACCTGTGTTTATATCGGGAGCAACGATTAGCCGGGTAACCGGGCATCATGCCGGGAATATTTTAAAAGATAACATTGCTACAGGTGATTGTATTGAAATATCGAGAGCCGGTGAAGTGATCCCAAAATATGAGCGAAAAGTTTCTGGGGTGGGTGCGGTTCTCGTTCCAATGGATTGTCCGAGTTGTGACAGTTTACTTGAGTGGGAAAATGATTTTCTTGTTTGTTACGAATCTAATTGTCCCGCACAATTACAGGCGAGTCTGGAGCATTTTTTTAAAATTCTGGGTAATGTTGATTTGTTAGGACCCAAAAGTATTGAAAAAATAATAGCCTCTGGGGTTAATACCTTAGAGGGGATTTACCAACTAGAGCAAGGAGAGCTTGAGATAATGAGCTTTGGCCCTAAACAATCAGAAAATATTATTAAAGAGCTCAAGAGGTCGCGCACGGAAGCTGTTGAAGACTATCGTTTTTTAGCAGCCTTCGGGCTGAATCGATTAGGCCTGGGTGATTCTCGTCGTTTACTAAAACATATTCCTCTGGAGCAATTACCGACGATGACAGTGGCTATGATGTCGGCAATTAATGGCTTTGGGGAGGTCACTGCAGAGGCCGTTGTCAGACAATTGGCACATAAATGGCCAACCATTAAATTCTTGATGGATCAAGGTTTCACTCTTGAAAAGACCTTGTTAGACGGTGAACGGGTAATAATGGAATCTGTACTGACAGGTAAAAAAGTAGTTTTTACAGGAAAAATGCATCAGAGTAGAAGGGCCATGCAAGAGCAAGCTTTGGCACTAGGATGTGAAATACCCGCTTCAATTTCTCAGTCCACAGATTACCTTGTTTGCGGAGAGAATGTCGGAGCCAGTAAAATTGCCCGTGCGAATGACTTTGCAGTCAAGGTTGTTTCAGAGTCAGATTGGGAAAGTCTCATTGACAAGTCGAAAGAATAAATTTTATGTCGAGTGAAGCATGAATACTTTTAACCGGTTTTAATTCATTGTCATGGCTATTCGTCACTACTTAGGAAAATATTTTTTGTTTTGCTAGTGTGTTGATAACAAAATTCGGTTAAGATAATTCCCTAGTAAATAAAAATTTATTTATTAGACAATTAGGTTCATTTTTTTAGAAAAATAATAGAATCATCATATCTTATAGGCTGTGTTAGTACAGGTTTAAGATTATATTAAGATGGCATCAAGCTAGCATTTAGGAGAAAAACCGTGGAATCAATTATTGCATTTGGGATCATTACTGGTATCGCTATTGGTCTTATCAAAGAGTCTTGCTTAGGATCAGAAACGGGTACGCATTACCCCGCTGAGGACGAAGTACCTGCTCCAAAACCTGTAGTTAAAAAAGTACCTGCTAAAAAACCTGTGGCTAAAAAAGCATCAGTTAAAAAACCTGCAGCTAAAAAAGCACCCGCTAAAAAAGCAGCCGTTAAGAAATAAACTCGTGAGTTTAATTTTATCTCTTTTGTGATAAGTAGGTGTCTTGTTGTTTTTTATCTTTTAGAGAAACATTAATAGTATTTGTTAAACGCAGCTGATTTTTAACTTGTGCCAATGTTATGACTGGCGCAGTAGTTTTTTTGACGTTACGTTTAGGTCATATAAGATATGCGGATTGGAATAGATTTAGGGGGAACCAAAATAGAATTGGTTGCCCTAGATGCTGATGGTTCAGAACTTTATAAGAAACGTATCAAGACACCCCAAAGCAGCTATTCTAAAACTATCGATGCCATCGGTCATTTGGTGGTTAGTTGCGAGCGTGAATTAGGTAGGAGCGGTTCGGTCGGTGTCGGTCATCCCGGTGTGATTTCCCCTGAGACTGGATTAGTAAAGAATGCGAATTCAGTTTGTCTTATTGGCAAAGCGCTACAGTCAGATCTCGAGTTTAATCTGCAACGGCCTGTCCGCTTAGCAAACGATGCTAATTGCTTTGCATTGTCTGAATATAATGATGGTGCTGGCGTCAATGTTAAGTCGTTGTTTGGTGTTATTCTGGGTACCGGCGTAGGTGCAGGTATTGTTGTTAATGGTGCCATTATTACTGGCTGTAATGCGATTGGCGGTGAGTGGGGTCACAACCCTTTGCCGTGGTTGAAACATTCTGATGGTGAGTTAATGGCTTGCTATTGCGGTCAATTTAATTGTATTGAAACTTTTTTATCAGGTCCCGGGTTTACGGCACGATTTAATGCTGAAAATCAGTGCGATTTTGATAGTAAAAGGATTGTGGATCAGGCCGCGATGGGTGATCAAGTTTCCAAAAATGCTTTTGAACGTTACTGTGATCAAGTTGCTCGATCAGTAGCCAGCATCATCAATGTGCTTGATCCTGAGATTATTGTTTTAGGGGGCGGTATGTCTAATATTTCACCACTTTATGAGCGTGTACCGGCCCTGTGGGGGCAATATATCTTTTCAGATACTGTCCATACGCTGTTAAAGCCTGCCAAGTATGGCGACTCAAGTGGTGTGCGGGGTGCAGCCTGGTTATGGCCAGAGGGCTAAGTGTTGTTTATTTCTCTTAAGTCGGGTGATAAAAAAACTACCCAGCAGTGAATTAAAAAATCACCACCAGATAGGTATTAATTAAACGGAAGCGATGGGGTTAAAGTTTTTCAAATATGGCATAACCCATCATGCCACCTTTTAGAACCAGTTTTTTCCCTTCTCGCAGAAATACTTTATAGCGGTCATAAAGTGAACGGCCAACACGTTTAATAATCAAGGTATTGTTTTCAACAGTAAATGTTGATGTAACGGTAAAAGGTGCAGCAGCACGGTGATCAATAGCGGCCAAACTAAAGGTTCCATCCGCACTAAACGTCCAGGTTTGATTTTCTTTGATTTTCTTTTTGTCAACATAACTGAATGGGTTATCATCGACACGGTCAGGTTTTTTTGCGAAAAGTTTAGGTCCAGCTGCAATTAACTTCCAGCTTCCAGCGAAATAAGACGCATCTAGAGTAATTTCTTCGGCTTCTGCAGTTTCTGCGGCCATAGATTTAAAAGGAAGAAGTAATGCCAAAAGTAAAAGGGGTAAAGTGATGGGTTTATGCATAGTTAAACGCTCGTAGTTAATTAAAAAAATACTGAAGTTATGCCATCGTAACATAGAGCATAGGATTATTTATAGATGAAATAGTGAGTGACAGGAGTGCTTGTTTGAGATTAACTTGGTCATTTAGATACATTTTTGTTGTGGGACATAGATATAACCATTTTCCGTATCACCGAAACACTGGTTGTTAACACCGGTTAGGTATAGCCCGCCAATATAAGCACAGATGATGGCATCCAGAGTATCTTCGTTTTGCTTTAAAGTATGACCTTTGAGTGCTGCAATATAGTTAGGTTCCAGATGGTATTGATAAGGAGTGTTAATAGTCAACCTTAGCACCTGAGAACAGTGGAGGCGGTTAAGGTATTTAGCCAATGTAATTTGGCCTTGTCTTTTAGTCGCTACGGACCCTTTTTTGTAAAGATGGCGTTCAGTTAAGGCAAACAATTCGATGATTGCAGGGTGCGGGTAACATTCTAATTGCCAACATCCTCGCTCGGGATGATTTAAGTGACAAAAACCTAATTGCGTTAAATGCTGTGACAATCTGACACTGTCAGCATTGGGGTAGAGTGTTTTATTGGTCGGGTGACACCCTGCCTTTTTAGATTGATAAAAACTATTTAATTGTTGCTCACAAAACCGTTGCCCTGTTTGATTAGGGATAATCAGAGAGGCATCAATAGCTAGTCCTGTCAGGGAGGGTCTTTCTTTAATTTTTTGGAGGATTTCAGGAATAGTTTTTATGCTCGGTATTAAATCAGTAATGATTAATTCACCCTTTATAAGTTCGCCAAAAGCCATGGCAGAATTGTTTTTATCACAATGCCATGCGAGATCAATGCCACAAATATAAGGATTATTTTTAATCACAAGACTTACCCATAAGGTGTGTTTCTATTATAACGTAGCGAGATATTATTTTTTTCAACCCGTTAAATCATGGGTAAAAGATGAAGTCTCATGGCAAGACCGTAAAAGCCGATCATTTTTGTTAGACTATTAACTCAATAGAAAATTTGTTGGAATAAATAGATCTTATTGATGGCTAAAAAAATAATTGCAATTGTAGAAGATGATGAACAGCAACGCAGCCAATATAGTCAGGCATTGCGAGCTCAAGGGTACCATGTGGATGAATATTCAAATAGAGCCCAGGCTGAAAAAATGTTTAGGGTACAACTCCCTGATTTGGCGATACTAGATATTATGCTCAATCATGATTTAGAAGGGGGCTTTGAAATTTGTCGTTTTATTGAACAAATTAAGCCCCGTGAAGTTCCAATTTTATTTTTAACCAGTCGGGGCAATGAAGTTGATGAAATTTACGGACTAAACTTAGGTGCTTGGGACTATCAAACTAAACCGGTTACTTTTGAATACCTTTTGGCCCGGGTTCGTTCATTATTTAATATCAAACAGGGTTTATCTTCTGAGGTCGTAGCAATATCGTCCCCTTGCCAACAATTGGGTCCGTTGGCTATTAATTCAATGACTTGTAAAGTGACTTGGCATGAGCAGGGGGTGTTATTAACGCCTACAGAATTTGCGATGCTAAAACGATTACTCGATTGCCCAGATGGTGTCAGTTATGATGGTTTTTCAGAAGCGACGCGTCAGGGCGTTGTCGAAAACAATACGATTAACACCCATATTGCGCAGATTCGACAAAAGTTTAAGGCAGTTGACTCTAATTTTAATGCCATTAAAACACGCTATGGTTTTGGTTATAAATTATCATTGGAATGAAACAATATTCCTTCCGATTACGCATCGGTCGTGGGCCACTGGTGATTATTTGCATTATTCTGTTAATGATTTTTGTACTGGGCTATCGTTATTTTCAGGAAATGAAACAACTCCATCTTCAGGTGCAAACCGAAGCGCAATTATTGTCGACACAAGCGATTGCTAAGGTATTACATGAACGCTCTGATTTGTTCTTTTATTCCAGCGAACTGGACAGTGAGTGGATAGAAAAATCATCCCTGAATGTTTTTCATTTGCCCTCGGCAATCGACCTCAATGGCCAGAATAACGATTGGAATATAGCGGATAGTTTTTCTCATCGTTATAGTGAAGACAGTGCCTTGTATGCACAAGACAGCTCTTATCCTCAGCCTTTAGCGTTTGACTTGCTATTAGGTGAGCGGGCAGAGACCATCTATGGATTTGTTAAGGTTGAAGATTCTAAATTAATCTTCAGAGATCCAATAAAATATCGACGATTAGACAACAGTGATCATATTCGCCTAATTATTAAAAAAAATGGCTTACCCCAGCGTTATGTGCTCGTGGCAGCTCAACCGGGTGAAATGACCGCTTTCGAAGTCCATGAGGATTGGCGTCATACGGTAACAGGGCAACCGGAATATCAAATTAAGGCTTTTTTAGAACCCCTTGAAGAGGGTTACAGTGTTGAATTTCAATTACCTTATGCGTGGGTTGGTTTTGAGCATCGCTTAGTTGTTATGGTGGCTGATGTGGATAATTCATACTTGAGAGATGTTAAAACTGTGATCGGAACCTTACCTGAACAGTGGTCTGGTGAGCTCAATCAACTCATCATTTTGTCTTACCCCTTACAAAAAATATTAGCAGGTCTTGAGCGTCTTGATACTACGCGGATATGCGTTATTGATCGATACCGCCGCGTAAGAACGGCGACGCCCTCAATGACCCAGATTGAAAATATTTGTGATAAGCATAATGAAAAAAGTGAACAACTCATTAGTGCGGCTCTGGCGGGTAAAAGTCAAGTAATGACTTATCAACGTAGAAATAATGAAGGGGTGGTTAATACGGTAATAGCCAGCGCTGAGCCAGTGTTTATTCAAGACGATATTGCTGGTGCAGTGTTACTGGAAAAAGACAGTCAGGAAATTTTAACGCATCAGCGTAAAACGCTTGATCGTTTATCTTATGCCATTGTTGTAGTCTTTATTGGCATAGTTTTATTTATATTGCGTTTATCTTTTCGAATTCTTCGTTTAAGTAATGAACTTAATAGCGCTATTAATTCTGAAGGTCGGTTAGTTAAAACCGATATTCAATCAGAAAAAAATGCACAAGATGATTTAGGGGATTTATCACGCGGGGCCTCTGATTTATTAGTGCGTTTAAGCCGCTATACGCATTTTTTAGAAACAATACCCAGAACCTTGCGCCATGAAATTCTTAATCCAGTCAATGCGATTAGTTTAGGCTTGCAGCAGTTAGATTCATCGCCTGAGAAGGTTGCAGACATTGTAAAAAAAACAAAGCGCTCCATATTACAATTAGAACTTATTGTTAGTCGATTAACAGAGGCGGCTCATATTGAGGAGGCTTTGGCGACCGATACCATGGTCAAGATCGATTTGGTATCGTTGCTTAGTGAATATGTTGAAAATATTCAACAACTGCATTCGACGGTGCGGTTTCAGTTTTCCCAGCCAAAAGGCACGGCATTTATAAATGGCAATGACCTTCGTTTTGTGCAACTTTTAGATAAGATAAAAGATAATGCGATCAATCATACCCGTGATGAGGGTTGTATTGATATTGCGCTTACGCGTGAGGCAGGGTTAATTTATGTGACCATCAGTAATGATGGCCCGCTTGTGAGTGGGACGATTTTGAAGGCTCTTTTTACCGGTATTATTCCGAGCCAGAAATCAACAATTGAGACCCCGCATTTGGGTATTGGGCTGTATATTGCTTATCATATTATCCAATCTCATCAGGGTCGTATTACTGTAACCAATCGGCACGATAATTCCGGGGTGATGGTGACGTTGACGATTCCAGAAGTTTGAGGAACGCGCTAGTAAGATATTCATCTTTTGTTCAGCATTTACCCATGAAGGCTTATACATTTAACGTCGCCAATAATGCTTAAATAAAACTCACTTTGAGTTATTTATGTTTTTTGCATCAAGGTGAATTTTATCATTACTGGAGATCGATAAATGTGTGAATTAAAGCGCGCTAAACTATTAGTTCTACTGACTCTTTTTTTAATGGCCGGTTTTAGTCATGCGACTAATCCGCTAATAAATTTGAAAAATCAGCAGGTTCAACCAGCAAAAAAAAATCAAGTTTATACAGACAGACCAGAAGACTGTAGCCGTGCAATGAACCCTAAATATTTTTTAGAACAGGCATCGCTGAGTAAAAATGGGACAACTTACTTTAGTAGCGATAGTATTCTTATCAGTCAGCCCTTTGTTGAGTTAATAGCGCGACAGGCTGAGCATTTAAGCACACATAGTAAAGTTTGTGTTTTTATTGCAGGATTTAGCGACCCTGTTGGGTCGACGCAATATAATCAAAAACTAAGTCTTGAAAGAGTCGATGAGGTTGCCAAAATGATGATTTACTTAGGCGTATTACCCACGCAAATAATAACAGCAGGATATGGCGAACAGCCTAATGAAAACAGTGCCATTAAATGGTCAAAACAGCGACGTGTGGATTGGTATTTTAAGGGTCAGGTTTAGTTTTTACGTTTTAAGACACCTCTATGGGTGAGGTTTATTTATGTTATTAGGCTGATTTAAAAAATGCTATTCTGATTGTAAGTTCATTATTTCAACCATGAGTGATTACGTTGATTTTTCTGATCGATTACGTATATATTAAAGGATCTATTATAATTTTTTAAAATAAAAATAAAAATAAAAATAAA
>Ga0209558_1003068_pt1 | contig 10473 bp, 9 predicted proteins | sample SaaInlV_150m_DNA_3_FD_184674 | JGI IMG/M metagenome (GOLD analysis project Ga0209558, IMG submission 184674) | Marine microbial communities from expanding oxygen minimum zones in the Saanich Inlet - Saanich Inlet SI074_LV_120m_DNA (SPAdes) (version 2) | ecosystem: Environmental > Aquatic > Marine...
CCGGTTCTCTCGGAAAAGGGAAAGATTTCATATCATGCATCGCCTCTCGTATGCGCCATCATTGAAGGCGGCATTTGTATTCTTGATGAAGGCAACCGCATGAATGAAAAAAGCTGGGCTTCACTGGCTCCCCTTCTCGATCACCGGCGTTATGTGGAATCCATTATCGCGGGAATCAAGATTCGCGCTCATAAAGAGTTTCGTGCCTGCGTGACAATGAATAATGACGAATCCACTTTCGAAATTCCCGACTATATCCTGTCCCGTTTGCAACCCACCTTGCAGATGGAAATGCCCAGTTATCAGGATGAGTTGGCGATTCTCAGATATCATCTTCCCTTTTCAGGAGAAGACCTTTTGAAAATGACCGCCGAATTTTTGCAAAAATCTCATCAGTTGGACCTGGATTTTTCTCCCCGTGACGGCATTCATATCATTCAATACGCTCTGAAACGAATCAGTCAAGAAAAAGACAATCCGCTCGCAAAGGACAAAATGTGGCAAGAGGCAGTCAGCAAGGTTCTTGGTGAAGAAGCTCTCGATCTGGATGCTCTTGCCGCCAGGAACCGAAGGGCTTTAGGTGAAGAAAGACTTCCCATGGGTCTTGGCGATTTCTTTTTCAATGATGACAACCCTCTGCACCCGGATATTGACAAATAGCCAGCGTGACGCTGGACCCAGCGTAGATAGCAACCACTAGAAACTTAAACTCATGAGTCAACTGCTCAAACTCAGTGATCGCATTCAATTTTTGCCCGTAGTTCATGGTAGCGGCAGTTTTGCGCGCGAGGTGCGCCATCGGCTTTTATCGTTCCCCTGCGATTGCCTTGCTGTCGCGCTCCCCCCTGAATTTCAACAAACGGTTGAAGAAGGGATCAAACTCCTCCCCGGCATTTCCCTTGGCTGTCAAGTTGAGCAGGATGGTGGAATGAATTATGTGCCCATCGATCCAAGCCAGCCAATAATCATGGGTCTGCGCATTGCCATGCAGGAAGGAATGCCCCGCCATTTCATCGACTGGAGTGCGGAAAATTATGAAAAAAGAGGTGTCGACTTTCCAGACAGCTTTGCCTTGAGCAAACTATCCTACGAAAAATTTATCAGCGCCCTGCTTTTAACCGTAAAACGTCCCAAGGATAAAAGCCAACACTTCTGGCGTGCGCGATGGATGGCCTATCAACTTCATCAACTTGAGTTGGAATATACCCGAGTAGTATGCCTGTGTTCCGTCCTCGACTGGCCCTGGATCAAGGAAGCTTTTGATGAACGCATGGAGGTTCTTCCACCGCAAAAACCTGGAGGGTTGCCCTCATTACACGGCGTGGACAAGCAAACCTTGTTCTTTGCGCTTTCAGAGTTTCCTTATGTAACCTATCTATACGAAAAAAGACGGCAGGAATTGAAGCCGGACAGCAATACGCCGGTGGATGGAGTTAAAGAAATTCTTTTGCGTGCCCGTGAGCTGTTCATTAAAAAACACAAAATTCGCTATCACAACCTGACTTCCCAGACTTTTCAGACATTATTGCAATACATTCGCAACCTGACTTTGATGGAGGCTCGTCTCCTGCCGGATCTCTATACCTTGGTAAAAACCGCCAAGCAGTTCGGCGGAGACCCGTTTGCCATTGCGGTTTTAGAAGCGGCAAGAGAATATCCCTTTGACCCACCCAAAAATTTGCAGGAGACCCTTGCACTTGGGATCGACCAGGCTTTACCGGGCGAGGAGGGAGCCAAACCGGTAAACATGAAAAACCGTTTGTCGGAAACCCAGTTTGAGTGGCGGTCACTGGATTTAAAACCCGAACCGGATATTAAGACCCAGGAAAAATGGCAACACAGTTGGGACCCTTATGGTCAGTGCTCCTGGCCGCCGGAGGACGAAAAAATAGAAAATTTGAACACCCATGTGCGGGAACAAACCAAATTTTTATTGAGTCACGACCTGGCCCGTACCGAAAAATTCACGTCCTCCGTTAAGGATGGCATAGATATCAGGGACACCCTGCGCCACTGGCACACAGGCGATATTTATGTGAAAGAAATTCCTCCGTCCCGAGGACAGGTCGAAATCATTGTCTTCCTTTTTGACCCTGAGCCCGAGCCCGAAAAATATAATTGGTGTCAAACCTGGTACGCCGAACATAATGAGGAATCCACTTTGTGTTTTTTCGCCACCGAGTATATGGATTCTTTAATAGGACCGGGTATCGGACAAGCCACCTATGGGGGATGCATGATGATTTACCCTCCCCGTCCCATTCCGGATATATGGCAGGACCCTCGTATTCGTTTATCCGAGACCTTGGAAGAAAAACTTCTGGAGGCGGCTTTTTTTCACTCCGGAGAAAAGAACGTCACCGTTGTTGCCCCTTGCGCACCTCGACTAACCTGGCGGAAACTTGCCCGGAAATACGGTAAAAGAATCATTCATATTCCCCTGAAACGATTTTCCAATCAGACCATTGAAAAAATAAGGCGCTTCCACGTGTTGAACGGAAAAAATATCCGCTCCTACGCTCAACGTTTTATCCAAGATATGTGAGTTGAATATCCCCTCTCTTCCTAGGGAGGGATTCGGGAAGGGTTGGCTGGTTTTGATTTGCGCCAGCTAAACAGGTTACCTAAACGTTGGTGATTTGATACGTGGCATGGCTTCTAACTCATCAATAATTTTCTGTGTCGCCTTCATTCGTATTCGAACAGGGAACGATTCCATTATTATCACATTTGAGATAATGCCCTTTCGTTCCAGCTCAAGCACTCTTTCTAGCACAGGGTCAGGTGTTTCTGCACTTCCTGTTATTGTGACATCAATGAATTCCTCAGGCATTAACTTCGCACACGGCGTAAATTCACAATTTGGTCCTGTACGAGAAACATAGCTTCCATCAGGACAAAGCTTTGCATCCATCGTACACATGACAAGCTCAGCATCCCCTATTGCGAACACTAGATTTGGAATCCCCAAAATCACCGTAACTATTAAAATCAATTTCATGAGAAATGGCTGGTTAGCTCAGTTCAGCCGGTCGGAAGAAGGATTTTCCAGAGATAGGAAGTCGCCATGTCGCGGAGAATTACGGGAAAAGGCTTCCTGAACAGGATCAGGAAACGCCTGATCGCATTCGCTGAGGTACTTCATCACCGCAATCATCCAGTCTGATTCATGTGGTGAGTGGATGATCGCAATATTCTCATCCTCATAGTCCTTGCAAATTTGATCCTGTGCACGGCTGGCTCCGGGAAGGGTTTCCTTCTTTTTGATAGTGAGTGGACGAAGGGGGTCGACATGAATGATTTCCAGCCCTTTGTATTTTTCCGGCACATCTTCTTCGACAAACTCTTCAATGGGTATGCCATTTACATTGGTGAGTCCCGGCTGTGCCAAAGACGCAATATAAATAGGGACTCTTTTTATTGATGCCTGCTCCGCATAGCCCTCGCGAAGAACCGTCTCCTTGTTGTCTGTCTGACCAAAAACCACGAAGTCCCAGCGCCCGTATGTCAGGCGTTTTTGTTTTTGCAGAATGACCGTTTGCTCATAAGCCTCAACGATCTTTTCGTAAACTTTCTGGTCTTTGGTTCTAACCTTAATTTTCGGCATAGTGCTTTCTGGTGGGAAAAATATTTGTCGAGTTAATATAACACGCTTGCTATCGGCAGGAAATGTTTAACCCCCCTAGCCCCCCTTGACAGGGGGGAACTGTAAGCCTCCCCCTGATAAGGGGGATTGAGGGGGTTGCTTTTTACCCCTCCATTAACGCCAGTTTTGCTATACTGCGTGCAGGCAAGACCTCGCAAATAAACGTTCACTCATTCCCACCTGAACCGAAGCCCCGAATGGACAGCAACGAAAAAGTAAGTAAAGCGGCAGGAGCCGTAGGCGGGATGACTCTTTTATCACGCCTTTTCGGATTCCTGCGCGATGTGGTTATCGCTATGGCCTTTGGCTCCTCGGCTTCCGCCGATGCTTTTTTTGTCGCTTTTAGAATTCCTAACATGCAACGGCGGATCCTGGGTGAAGGCGCGGTGACAGCAGCTTTCATTCCCGTTTTCACCGAAACGCTGACACAAAGAGGAGAATCGGTAGCGTGGAAAATAACCGCCAACCTGTTCAACATTCTTTTTATTGCGTTAACCCTGGCATCCCTGTTCATCCTGATATTTTCACCTGCTGTGATAACGGTTTTTGCCCCTGGGTTTCTTGATGAGCCCGGGAAATTTGAACTGACGGTAAAATTAACGCGCTGGATGGCTCCCTACCTTTTTTTTATTGGACTGGCCGCCTTTTGTATGGGGATTTTAAATTCGCTGAAAGTTTTTGCCCTCCCAGCCGCCACCCCCATTTTGCAAAACATCACGATGATACTCTCGGTTCTCATCATTGCTCCGCAAATGGATGAGCCTATTATGGGACTGGCTATCGGTGTTCTGGTTGGCGGGGCTCTGCAATTACTGATTCAGCTTCCCGCTGTTATAAAAAGGGGATTCCGCTTTGAAAAAACACTTAACTTCAAACAGGAAGAAGTCGTTAAAATCGCCAGGCTGATGGGACCGGTTATACTGGGCCTTGCTGTTTATGAAGTTAACATCATGGTTGACACCCTGCTCGCTTCCCTGCTTCCAGGTGGGTCCATTTCCTACTTATATTATGGCAACCGGCTGGTGCAACTGCCTCTCGGAATATTTGCAGTCGCGTTAGGAGTAGCCCTTCTGCCCACGCTATCCAGCCAGGCCGCAAAGGGAAACCTCAAAGAGTTGGTCCAGACGGTGGGTTTCAGTATCCGCCTCATTCTTTTTATCACCATACCCGCTACGATAGGATTGATCATTCTGCGCGAACCCATCGTTAATACGTTGTGGGAGCGGGGGGAGTTCCTGGCTTCTACCACCGAGGGTACAGCCATTGCCCTGCTCTATTATTCTGTAGGCCTCTGCGCCTATTCAGGAATCAAAATCATCGCTCCTGCATTTTATTCTCTACAGGACACCAAGACCCCGGCAAAAATTGGTATTTATTCTATGCTTCTCAATATGGTTTTAAATCTTATCTTGATGGGTCCCTTGCAACATGGAGGTCTTGCGCTGGCCACTTCCCTGTCGGCCTTATTCAATGTCGCGCTGTTGATCTACCATTTAAGAAAACGCCTGGGGCTAATGGGTGGAAGAAAAATACTGCGTTCGACTGTCAAAATGTCTCTTGCGGCCATAACTATGGGTGCCATTACTTTTCTCACCAAGGAGAGATTTTTTCATGTCGGCGATCCCCTGTCGGCCCGACTGTTTGCCTTGACCGCTTGCATATCTATTGGAATACTGGTATATGCCTTAATCTCTCATTTCACCCGAAACGAAGAATGGCGCTTTCTTTTGGATTTGAGAAAGAAAAAACAAGAGATCTCATAAAGTAAAGGATAACCACTTATGGTAGTCACCTGCCTGGATTTGGAAGGAGTTCTGGTTCCTGAAATCTGGATAGCCTTCGCGGAAAAAACTGGAATTGAGAAATTGCGGCTTACTACGCGGGACATCCCCGATTACGATGAACTGATGCGAGGACGGCTCAAAATTCTCGATGAAAACAATCTTAAACTTGCGGATATCGAGGAAGTCATCGGAGGCATTGCCCCTCTTCCCGGCGCGAAGGAATTTTTATCCTGGCTGGAAAGCGAGTTTCAGGTCATCATCCTGTCTGACACCTTTAACCAGTTTGCCGGACCTTTGATGGCGCAACTCGACTACCCCACACTGTTTTGCCATGATCTGGTTGTTGACAAGGCCGGGCGAATCGCTGATTACCGATTGCGAATTCCCGATGCGAAAACCAAGGCCGTGGCGGCTTTAAAATTGCTAAACCTGAAAGTTATCGCCGCCGGAGATTCCTATAACGATACCGGAATGCTTAAAGAAGCCGATGCAGGGATTTTATTCCGGGCTCCTGATAACGTTGTGAAAGAATTCCCCCAATTTCCCGTGACACGGGACTATGGTGAATTCAAAACAGCTATCATTGAGGCCAGCAAAAAACTGGAAGCCTTAGGCGATCCTATTTGATTTCAGAATCTATGAGCTTGCTGGCCAGCCACCCGGTCCGGGCCAGTTCTTTTGCCGCCGGCTTTGAGCGGATTTTTGACCACTTCCCTTTTTTTCCCAGGATTTCAACCTCAGTGCCCTGGGGCAGTACAAATAAAATCGTGCTGGTCTTGGTATTAGGTGCGTCACGCAAATTGGCAAAACTTACATTGACCTTGAAAAACATTTCATAATCTTCGTCTTCTGCAACTTGAAGTGGAACTTCATCGGTGCTCAAATCATGAAACAAACTCAATGGGTTGATTTCCAGCTTGACTACAACCACAACCATAAAAATCAGCACTAATAAAGTGATGCGTAGATAAGCCTGAGAAAAATTCAGGCCCTTTTCAGGATCAGGTTCCGGAGGCTCTGGCGGATCACATTGAATGCAAAAAAAACCCGGAGCAGGCAGGAGGCTTCCGCAAGTATCACAATATTGATATTCGCGTTTTGTATTAGGATAAGATGTCTTGCTGGAACTCATCAACTGCCTTCTAGTTAAGTCGGTAAATTTGGCGGTATTTGTTTTTCAGATAATCCAGAAAGTTGTCCGGATTTAGATTTTCTCCAGTCACCTGCTTGACCAGATCAGGAACCGATAACAACCTGCCCTGCTGATGAACTTGGGTACCCAGCCATTCCCGAATAGGAGTCAGGTTTCCCCTCTCGATCTGTTTTTCTATATCAGGCTTGGCACGAATCAATGCCTGATAAAACTGGCTGGCATAAATGGCTCCTAACGTATAAGAAGGAAAATAGCCAAAGGCTCCCCCGCTCCAATGTGTGTCCTGCAAAACACCAAGCGTGTCCGTTGGCGGTTCCACACCCAGATATTCTTTCATTTTAGCATTCCACAGGTCCGGCAAATGCTCAACTTGAATCGACCCATCAAACAGACCTTTTTCCAATTCATAACGCAGGATAACATGCATCGGATAGGTCACCTCATCAGCCTCTACCCTGATTAACGAGGGCCCGCTGACATTAACGGCCTCATAAAATCGTGCAGGAGTTACATCCTTAAAATTATGTGAAAATGTTTCGGCAAGCAACGGCAGGTAGCGTGTGCAAAATGGTTTTCCCTGTGCGATCATTCGTTCCCAGAACAGCGATTGCGATTCATGGACAGCCATGGTGAGGGCTTCAGATACCGGCAGGTCCCGCCCATCTTGCATGCGCCCTTGCTCATAAAGCCCATGACCAGTCTCATGAATCACCGCGTAGAGCGATTCAACAAAATTATCCGTCCGATAGCGAGTGGTAATGCGGACATCGGTCGGATGACTGCCGCCACAAAAAGGATGTACCGACACATCCATGCGCCCCTGGTCGAACAGAAAACCCATCTCTTCACTGATTTTGCGTCCCAGCGCCTCCTGTTTTTCAACAGGGAACTGGCCTGATAAAAAACTGGCTTCCGGTTTGTAATCCGACTCCTGAATCGCCTTTATCAATGGAATCAGCTCGGCTTTAAGTTTATCAAATATCGGGGTGATGTCCTTCTGGGTGGACCCTCTTTCATAAACATCGATATTGGCATCATAGGCCTCCATATCAGGGAAAACACAACCGGCCCACTTTATTTTCAAATCCACCAATTGTTTTAGCACCGGGGCGAAATCGGAAAACCTGTTTTCAGAACGGGCTTTCACCCAGATTTGGTGGGCTCGGGAAGATAATTCCGCCAACTCCGTGACAAGCGTTTTGGAAACCCGCGTAGCCATATGGAATTCCCGGTGGGCCTCGCGTATATTGCACCATTCAAAAGTGTTAAATCCATTTTCCTCGCTCTGGCAAAGCCGATCCAGCAACCTCCCCATTTCAGGATGCGTGGTTTTTTCATGCAGGACCCCGGCCAGGCTTCCGATCTGCTGGGCACGCGATTCTGCGGCACCCGCAGGCATGATGACTTCCTGATCCCAGTGCAGGATACCCATGATTCCGCCCAACCGACTGCTCTCCGACAACCGGTGAACCAGTGCATAATAATCTTCTCTTAACTCTTCGTGCATCGCGTTATACCTATTTGGTTTGGTCTCGAACAATTCGTACTTTACCCGAGTCCATGATCAGGATTCGTTCTCCGGCTTTAAGCTCTTCGTCATTAACTTGCACAACGGCATAGGCTTCTCCTTCATCGGGTTGGATGATAAATTCCGATGCGGAGCCACTGGTGATTATCTCTTCGGTGGCAGTGCCTACCAAGCCGCCCACAACAGCACCCCCTAGAGCTCCCAACGCACGGGTCGCCGTGTTCCCGCCCAGAGAGGAACCGGCCAGCCCGCCTGCTGTTGCCCCCGCCACGGCCCCGGCTCCAGATTCTGTGCCCTTTATTTCAACTTCTCTCACCGACAAAATGACACCCTTTTTAAAATATTCAGGAGAACCCATTTCACTTCGTTCATAAGTGGAACCGGAATGCAACGAACAACCGGAAAGAACAAGGATTACCAATAAAAAACCTGTTAAATTTCTAACCATGACAAACTCCGTTAATTAACTCTGCTATAATTGGACGTTGGCTTGGGTGCACCCTGTTTATCAATCTTACCAAATCCTGAGGTATATATGGAATCCAATAACGAGACCTATGAAACAGTGCAAGGTCGACTGGATGTTTTACGCAAAGGTATTGTCAGCGAAGAAAATTCGGTCGGTTATTACCAGACCCTTACTGAGAAAACCCCTGAAGATTCGGATGTCAATAAAGGGATGCGGCGTATGTATTATGATTTGATGTTGGAAGAAAAAAAGCATGTAAGCCGTTTCCGCGAACTCATCTCACAGTGGGAGCAAAAACTCAAAGAGTTCGAGAAATAACTCCTGGAATTTCCCCGCCCCCTTCTGATTCATATTGACCCATTTTGCTATCTCTTCCGGAATTAAAAAATTCTGGATATCCTTGACAATTCAAAGGCCTTATCTTATTATTGATAACAATTCTCATTATTAATTTAGGGTTTTGGGAACCCAATTCCGGTTCCCTCCTAAAGTCAACCATTTCAATGAATAACATGCTGCCCACAAAGCCAACAATGCCGCACAAATCCAGTCTTCTAAAAATTATCATCCTATCTCTTCTGTTTTTAAGCCAACATTTTTGGGTCGCAAACCAGGCCGAAGCCTTGAACCAGGCATCGATAGACCGGGTCAAAAAAATAGTCATGATGCTGAATATTGCCGCCAAGGAATTTGAGGAAGGTGTGGTGGATGGCAAAATTGTCGTGCCTCCGGAATATGAAGAGAGCCAGGTATTTTTGCAACAGGCTACCGAAAGGTTTGCCAGATTGTCTGCGGAAATTCCAGATTCACAAAAAGCTGAAAATCTTAAAAATCAGTTCGTCAACATGATGGACCTGGTTAAGGACAAAGTAGATTCGCAAAGGGTATGGCAGGAGGTGAACAACATCAACTCCGAACTGCTGGCAACTTTCAATATTGAAATCAATAAGACACCTATCACGCCGGTATCGCTGGCTAATGGAAAAAAGATATTTGAAAACAACTGCTCGGTTTGCCATGGCCTGACCGGAAACGGCGATGGCCCCATGGCCAGTCAGTTTGATCCCTCCCCTGCCGTTTTATCTAATCCAAAACTTACAGGCGATGCAAACACCACCGCTTATGACAATTTTGAGGTGATCAACGTTGGTATTGCCAATACAGCGATGATGGCCTGGGCCGAAGCGCTTTCGGAAACGCAAATTTGGGATGTGACCTATTATCTCCGAACTTTTTCCAACGTAAATGTGCAACTTCCCCCAGTCAACCTGGAACTGGCGGCTATCGAATCATCAGCGGATACGGGAGGAAATCTTGCCACCGCAGTCGTAGACGAGGTTCGGGGACTTCTTGATAAAAGTCTGGAGATTTATAAATCTGGCCAGACTGAGAATGCGGCAGAGGTAGCTTTTGACGCGTATCTGGTATATGAAAAAATCGAGTCCAACCTCATCACAAAAGATAAGAGCCTGGGTGTAAGCCTGGAGTCTGCGTTCAGTCGCTATCGGGGGGAAATCAAGCGCAACGCACCTTTTGAACATGTGCAGTCGCTGAGCAATGAAATCAACCTGAACCTTGCAAAAGGAGTGAAGTTGCTTGAGAGCAAGGTTGGTTTTACCGGGATGTTCTTTCAATCCTTCTCCATCATCGTTCGAGAAGGATTTGAGGCCATTCTGATTATCGCCGCACTGATAGCGTTTCTAGTTAAGTCACGCAATCAAGCCAGGGTGAAATCCATCCACATCGGCGTGATAGTCGGTATTCTTGCCAGTTTTGCGACGGCCTATATTATCCAGGAAATCCTTCACCTGAGCATGGCCAGTCAGGAACTCCTTGAAGGCTGGATCATGTTGACGGCTGTTGTGGTTTTATTCTGGGTCAGCTACTGGCTGG